>TARA_B110000503_G_scaffold17838_1_pt1 | contig 11063 bp, 11 predicted proteins | sample TARA_B110000503 | Tara Oceans TARA_B110000503 (sample SAMEA4397472) | marine metagenome | biome: Polar Biome; feature: [SRF] surface water layer (ENVO:00010504); material: water (ENVO:00002006), including particulate matter (ENVO:01000060) such as... | depth 5 m
TAAATATGAGCGATGAGTCAGGGGTTGATGCGAAGTTATTAGCCGTACCACACAGTAAACTAACCAAGCTCTATGAGCATGTTCAAGAAACCAGCGATCTACCAGAACTACTCATCGCACAAATTGTTCACTATTTTGAAAATTATAAATCACTTGAACCTGGAAAATGGGTAAAAGTAGATGGCTGGGATGATGCGGCTGCAGCAAAAGAAGAAGTATTAGCTTCACGACAGCGCTACCTCGTTGAAGATTAACCATATGACTTTAGGCCCCCTCTATTGAGAGGGCCTAAATCAAGTTTTTAATGTTTAAATAATTCTTCAAAAAGATCATCACTACTAAGATCGTGCTGATGCAGCAAATCTCGCAACCTGCGTAAACCATCTACCTGAATCTGTCTTACTCGCTCTCGAGTCAAACCGATTTCTGACCCAATCTGCTCCAGCGTTTGTTCTTGATGGTTCATCAAACCAAATCGTCGAACTAACACCTCTTTTTGCTTTTCTGGTAGTTGCTGTAGCCATCCGACCAAAGCCGATGATAAATCATTCGTTTCAGCATGACTCTCTGGACTTAAGGTTGAAATATCAGCCACTGTATCAATTAACGATTTATCTTGATCAGCTACCTGAGCATCAATCGATGAGATTCGCTCACTCAGACTGAGAATTTTGAGCACATCTTTGATGGGTTTATTGACTTCAGATGCGATCTCTTCTGGTGTTGGATCGTGGTCTAACCTCTGAGCCAATTTTCGAGACGCCCGCAAATACACATTTAATTCTTTGACTACGTGCACAGGCAGTCGGATAGTCCGAGTTTGATTCATTATGCCTCGTTCGATGGTTTGTCTAATCCACCAGGTGGCATACGTCGAAAACCGATAGCCTAACTCTGGATCAAACTTTTCAACCGCTCTCATCAAACCTATGTTGCCTTCTTCGATAAGATCCAAGAGTTCTAAGCCTCGATTAAGATAGCGGCGGGAAATTTTCACTACGAGACGCAGATTACTCACTATCATCATCTGGCGAGAGCGCTCACAACCCTGCTGTAATTTTCGCGAGTAGAGAACTTCTTCATCAGCAGTTAACAGCGGGGAAAACCCGATTTCTTTGAGATAAATACTCGTCGCGTCGACAACTCGACGAGTCGGACTTTCAATTTTATTCTTCTTTTTTGCGACAAAGGACAGAGCCTTCAACTCGTCGCCAATTACATCTTCGACCATTTCTGCAACTCCTTTGCAATATCAGCTTTCTTGCTTTGCGGCTAACCCAGACGCCCATCCTTGCAGATCTTAAAACAAAAAAACTTATCTATTTTAGGTAGCCTACAGGATTGACAGGGTCGCCATCTTTCCTGATTTCAAAATACATCGTTCCGTCGACGCCTAAATTTGAAATTACATCTGCCTGAGTGACCGACTGACCAACCGACACCAATAATTTATCATTATTCGCGTAAGCGCTTAAAAGAGTATCACTATGCTTAATGATAATCAACCTCCCATAACCGCGCAATCCTGAACCCGCGTACACCACATTGCCGGGGGCAGCAGCACGGACTTGACTGCCATTACTCGCTTTAAGTTTAATGCCTTTTTGCAACTTGCTAAGATTAAATTTCTCAACTACTTGTCCATCTATAGGCCATTTCCACTCCCAATTACTGCTATAAACAGGCGGCTTTATTCGGAGCGAAGTGCGGTTTGCTGGCACTCTTGTGCGGCTATTTACCGTTTGAATAGCTAGCGCTTTAGAATGCGCTATAGGCCTTGGCTCAAATGACAATATTTGTCCTAGCTTTATGAGATAAGGAGGGTTCAAATTATTGTTACGGGCCAAACCCCCGACTGCTAATCCATACTTGGACGCAATCGAAAATAGAGTATCTCCAGCAATTACGATATGTTGCCTTTTTGGTGTGATCAAACTTAGCTGCTGCCCGGGGCTGATGGTATATGGTTCTGTCAGTGAATTAGCAAGCGCGAGATCATAAACGGTTAAATCATATCTCCAGGCAATAGAGTACAGCGTTTCGCCAGCATCCACCTGGTGTGATTTAATTTTAATACTCGGAGGTTGACTGCGGCCACTAACACTAGCTGAATAGTTAGAACACCCTATATTAGAAGATAGCATTAGCAGTATGAAAGCTATTCTTAACACCGACGTAAACCTACCTTTACAAATTATGATTTGGCCTTGGTCAAAAATTCTACACTCAAAACCATAACGAACCCAATAAAAAACACAAACAAACATAATAAAGTTTGCGGGTCTTGCCCCGTAACCTCCAAAAATTGACTGGGGAATACATTTTCAGTGACGGTACCCGAGACCTCATCAGCGTTAGTAATTCCCACGAAAAGCGTATTTTTCCAAGGCCAAATAATACTCAAACTACCGACCAAAAAACCGCACATTACGGTAATCACTGCGGTTTGAAAACGGCTTAATAGCCAAGACAAAAACCGACTGAATAACATCAATCCAAAAATTCCGCCCATCGCAAAAGCGACTAAAATATCAACCTGAAGGTCAGCAATCGCACTAATAAATACAGGGTATAAACCCAAAAGAACAAGTATGAATGATCCCGAGATCCCTGGCAGAATCATTGCACAGAGCGCTATGGCCCCGGCAAAGAACATAGTTATTACACCACCCTCTAGAACTACCGATGGCGAAATTGAAATACCATAAGCGATAAGGATACCCAGAAGAAAAAGTAACTTTTCGGGTATTATAGTCGGAGGATTTTGGCGTAAAAGCAAAATAACGGAGCCAATAATTAACCCACTAAAAAAAGACCACAGTGGAACCCCGTGCTCAGCTAAAAGATAATGCATAAGCTGCGCCAAAGAAAACACGCTAGTCAAGATACCCGTCAATAAAACGGCAATAAAGTTCCCGTTGACATGCCGCCAAGCAGCACCTAAACCCTCAGATTTTAATAGTCTGAGCGCGACGATATCAAAAGACTTTATAGTACTGACCAACTCGAAATAGATACCGGTAATGAACGCAACCGTTCCTCCGGAAACACCAGGGACGACATCTGCCGCGCCCATTGCTAACCCTTTTAAAAATAACAACGTATTACTGGTCAACATTCTCATATCAAATCCTATTGAACTGCTAGCGGGATAAACCACACAGTAGAGGAACGAATTTCACTTTCTCAACAACTTTATGTTCAAACTCAGTAGAGTCACCAAGTCGCTTCACAACACTTAAATTTTGAGAGTCTCCAGTACCTACTGGAATGACTAATATACCATTGGGTGCCAACTGATCCAAAAGACAATCAGGTATTGATTGAGGTGCCGCCGTTGTTATAATACCGTCATAGGGAGCTTGCTTTTCCCAACCAAAACAACCGTCCGAAAGGTGAGCGGAAATGTTGGTTAGGCCCAATTGTCTAAATCGTTGCTTAGCTTTATTTAACAACGGTTCAATGCGCTCTACGCTATATACCTGCTCAGCTAACTTGGCCAAAATGGCCCCTTGATACCCAGACCCAGTACCAATTTCTAAGACCTTTTTTAATGGCCCTTCGGAAAGGAGAATTTCTGTCATCCTGGCAACAATATATGGCTGAGATAATGTTTGTGAAAACCCGATAGGCAGAGCGGTATCTTCATAAGCTCGATGTGACAAGGCTTCATCCAGGAAAAGATGCCTGGGCGTCATACGAATAACATCTAACACTTTTTGATTGGTAATGCCTTGTTCAATCAATCGATTAATAAGACGCTCTCGGGTCCTTTGGGACGTCATCCCGATACCCGCCATTTCCGTCGAATTCACCTATTTCTCCTGTAAAAAAACAGTCAGTGTGTTGATTGTTAAAAGCGGCGTTTTTGTAACACCTTGAGACCGTTAATATATCATAGGCCAAAGTTATCAGGGCGAGATAATTCTGCTATTTCTCTCATTAAAGTGGTCGCATAACATCCACTGGGTAAACTAAATTCTAAACACAACCTATGGGTCTCAATCCATTGAGCGGTCAAATTATCTGCCTCCATAATAAGATCTCGGCGCTGCTGCTTTAAACCTGCATGCTCAAGGGCGTAACACCAATCTTGCCAGCTATCTAATACTTCGGCCTCTATAGTGGCTACCTGCCCTTCGGAGATCGGCCGACCTCGCCCCCAGAGAGGCCCCGTGCATTCAGCAAGATCCCCATGGGGTTCTTGTAGTCGTCTGGCTGTCACTAGATTAAATAGCCAAGAGCGGGCAGCAGATAAATACAACCCAGTGCCATGTCGATTGCCTTTGAGTTTATCCAATTGAATGAGCTTTTGAACCTCGTCAAGGTTATTCCCATTATGCCCAAACCGCTGCTCTCCAAAGTAATTGGGGACGCCTTTGGCTACAATCAGATCAATTCGATGCTTGAGTACCACATCAGTCACCGAAAAATCCTGCAATACAATTCTGAACTGATTCCCTTTATGCATACCCCGCCGCAATTTTTTATTATGACGAGCAACCTGCAGAATTGTAAAATCATCGTGCTCCAAGCAGTTTAGGTCTAAGTCACGCCCTGGAACGTGTAAACTAAACCATTGACTGGTAACAGCAAACCGATCTTTCATCCCACAAAAACCAACATCATTTCGGGGGATGCCGGCTAGTTTGGCGAGCAATCCAGCCACCCAAGTGGTATTTTGATCACGCTTACTTACCAGAAGCAAAAGATGTTCACCTTCGCCAGTAGGCTGGATGTCGATAATTTCATCGACTATAAAATCCTCTGGGCAGCAGCGAAAAAGTGCTGAACCCACGGGCCCACCGTGTAGATAAGGTAAAGTCTGAAAATCAAAATTGCGAGAGCTAATAGTAAGAAATCTCTGTGATTGGATCAGTCAGTGACTGACTCTAAAAGAACCGACGCATGACAAGCAATACCTTCGCCACGACCGGTAAAGCCTAAGCACTCCGATGTCGTGGCTTTAATATTAATTCTTTCACAATCACATGCTAGCGCTGAGGCAAGCCTTTCCACCATATTGGTTATATGAGGTGCCATTTTAGGGCGCTGCGCAATGATTGTTAAATCCGCGTTACCGATACGATAACCCCTAAGCTTCATCATCTTCGCCACCTTACCTAACAACTCAAGGCTGTCACAGCACAGATATTGGGGATCAGTATCCGGAAAGTGTTGGCCAATATCGCCAAGACTCAAAGCGCCTAATATAGCGTCCATGAATGCATGAGTTAAAACATCACCATCGGAATGGGCAACAAATGCGTGTTCAAATGGAATAGAGATGCCACCTAAGATCAGAGCATCTCCAACACCAAAAGCATGAACGTCATAACCATGACCTATTCGCATCGTTGCTTCTCCTGATTCATTAAAATTACCTCAGCTATCATAAGATCCTCTCGGCGAGTAATCTTTATATTGTCATGTCGCCCCTCAACAGTGAGCACTTTATGCTGTGAATATTCCATGGCAGATGCCTCGTCAGTAGGCATTTTTTGCTCATGAAGCATAAGCTGGATCGCGTCACGTAATAGCCCATATCGAAACATTTGCGGGGTTTGGGCTAATCGATAACAGTCGCGATCAACGGTTTCTTTCACATAATTATCTGGTGTTACGGTCTTCAGAGTTTCATTGATTTGTATAGTCAGCAAGCCACCCGCCGGATGGCCCTTTAAGCTGTTAATAAGGTTCATAATATCTAATGGGGTTACGCAGGGCCTGGCCATATCATGAACCAAAACCCAATCGTCAGATTGTGCCAAACCCGACAACGCAGTCAGTCCATTCAAAACAGACTTAGCTCGTGTTTCACCACCTTCTATTAGCGTTACTCGAGGATTTTTTACAGCACTTACTCGCGTCCAATAGCCTGATGTAGGGTCACAGGGGGCAATAATTCGTTTAATAAGGGAGATTTCTAGTAACCTACTGAGGGTATGCTGAGCCACCAGATCACCCTGCAATTGGCGGAATTGCTTAGGAATGTCCGCAGAGAACCGCTTGCCGATACCCGCGGCCGGAACAATAGCCCAGTAGTTTGGGGATTCAGTCGTCATGGTGAGGTTTTCCCCTCTGAAAGATTATCCTGCGACAGACCGGTTTTCTCATCAGTTACCAGATAAAAGACTTCACCCTGCTTGATCATACCGAGATCTTCTCGCGCCTTCTCTTCAATAGTATCAAGATTGGTTTTTAAACTCGCCACATCTCTAGCAATGACTTGATTGCGCTGTTCCAAGCGTTTATTGTCGGCTTTTTGTTTGCCAAGCTGCACATCTAGCTCTGCCTTATGGGCAAGGCTTCCCTCGCCCACCCACAACCGCACTTGTAAACCAAGCAACAAGACTATTAGGAGTATCAGTAACCAACGCATATTGACATTCTATTCGATTTTACGATTTTCGTATCGCATTAACCTTCCAAACTTAAACCTTGAATTCAGCACGACCTCTGTAAGGAGCCGCTACCGAACCCAACTCAGCCTCAATTCTTAATAAACGATTATATTTGGCCACTCGATCGGAACGGCACAAAGATCCTGTCTTAATTTGACCAGCTGCTGTACCCACCGCTAAATCGGCTATCGTCGTATCCTCCGTTTCACCAGAACGATGTGAAATAACAACAGTGTAGCCAGCATCTTTAGCCATATTAATCGCGTCAAGCGTCTCAGACAGGGTACCAATCTGATTAAATTTTATAAGAATTGAGTTTCCAACACCCATATCAATACCGCGCTTTAATATGCTGGTATTAGTAACAAACAGATCATCACCGACTAATTGAACACGCTCACCCAATTTCTCGGTCTGGTACTTCCAACCGTCCCAGTCAGATTCATCCTGACCGTCTTCAATAGAAATAATAGAATACTGGTCGCATAACTCGGATAAAAAATCACTGAATCCTTCCGCCGAATATACCTTTCCTTCTCCGGCAAGATCATATTTTCCATCTCTGTAGAATTCGGAAGCCGCGCAGTCTAGAGCTAAGGTTACATTAGATCCCAGTTCATAGCCGGCAGCTTCAGTAGCTTCTTGAATAACAGCAAGCGCTTCCGCGTTGGACGAAAGATTCGGTGCAAAACCACCCTCATCACCAACAGCGGTATTCAACCCTTTGCTACTAAGTACCTTTTTCAACGAGTGAAAAATTTCAGCACCCACTTGTAAGGCCTCAGAGAATGTTTTAGCCGACACTGGCTGGACCATAAACTCTTGAATATCAACATTATTATCGGCATGTTCTCCACCGTTAATAATATTCATCATCGGCACCGGCATACTGTAAACTCCCGGCGTGCCATTTAGTTCCGCAATGTGCGCATAAAGGGGGATTCCCTTATCTTGCGCCGCGGCTTTTGCCGCCGCCAAAGATACAGCCAAGATCGCATTAGCGCCAAAAACTGCTTTATTCTCAGTACCATCAGCGTCAATCATCATCTGATCAAGTGAGCGCTGATCAGTCACAGAACAACCAATAAGCAATGTTTTTATGGTGGTGTTAACATTATTTACCGCGGTGAGCACACCTTTGCCAAGGTAACGGCTTTTGTCACCATCCCGAAGTTCGAGCGCCTCTCTTGACCCCGTTGAAGCTCCTGAGGGGGAGCAGGCAGTACCCACAATCCCATTATCTAATATTACATCTGCTTGAATCGTAGGGTTTCCTCTTGAATCTAATACTTCAAAGGCGCGAATGTCAGCAATATTAGCCATTGGGTTGTCTCTCCATTGATGTTAGTTATGTCTCCTTATCGGAGACGGTAAAAAATTCTGCGGGGTCATAATTAGACTAAAAGCAGTAAGACTCTATCTAAACTATACCTAAATCAGGTTGCGACTTTATCAAGTCATCAAACGCTTTCATTTGCATTAGAAAAGGCTCTAATTTATCTAAGGGCAAGGCACTGGGACCATCGCATTTAGCTTGATCTGGATTTGGATGCGCCTCTAAAAATAGACCCGCAATTCCAACGGCAATCCCTGCCCTTCCCAACTCTGCTACCTGGTGCCTGCGACCACCAGAGGCCGTACCCAAGGGATCTCTACACTGCAATGCATGAGTCACATCAAAAATCAATGGCAGCCCGCCACTAATCTCTTTCATTGTTCTAAACCCCAGCATGTCTACCACTAAATTATCATAGCCCATACAGGTTCCACGCTCGCAAAGCATTACATTTTGGTTGCCGCATTCACGAAATTTATCAACGATATTGACCATCTGCCCAGGACTCAAGAACTGCGGTTTTTTGATATTAATGACCGCATCGGTAGCCGCCATTGCTGAAACCAAGTCTGTTTGGCGCGCTAAAAAGGCCGGCAACTGAATGACATCACAGACTTCAGCGACGGGCGCCGCTTGGGATGCCTCATGAACATCAGTGATAACCGGCACATTAAACGTCGATTTTATCTCAGAGAATATTTTCAAACCTTCATCTAACCCAAGGCCTCGGAAAGAACGAATTGAAGAGCGATTAGCCTTGTCAAACGACGCTTTAAATACATAGGGAATATTAAGTTTTTCGGTAACCGTCACATAGGCCTCGGCAACACGCATAGCCATATCGCGAGATTCGAAAACATTGATTCCCCCAAAAAGGGTCATAGGCGCATCGTTACTGACCCCGATTTGCCCTACCTGAATTGCTTTTGAAGCCATACCTTAACTCCTAGTTGGCGCTTTTATTCTGCTGATAAGCAGTCGCCGCAGCAACAAAGCTTGAAAATAGCGGGTGACCATCCCTAGGTGTCGACGTAAACTCGGGATGGAACTGGCTTGCAAAGAACCAGCGGTGCTCTGGCAGCTCGATGGTCTCAACCAGCGTTTTATCAAAGGATAGTCCGCCGACTACTAAACCCGAATCTTTCAGCTTAGGTAAAAAATTATTATTCACTTCAAACCGATGACGATGTCGCTCTTCAATCTGCTCATCACCATATATTTTTTGCGCTTTAGAACCCGCTATAAGGTGACAAACTTGAGATCCAAGGCGCATGGTACCGCCAAGATCAGAATCCACGCTGCGCAACTCCTTGTTGCCCTCTTGGTCAATCCATTCTTCAATTAACCCAACCACTGGATACTCAGTTTTAGCATCAAATTCGGTACTGTTAGCATTTTCTAAGCCACAAACATTTCTAGCATACTCAATCACAGCTATCTGCATGCCAAGACAAATACCCAGATAGGGGATATTATTTTCACGAGCGACTTTAACGGCATGAATCTTACCTTCGATACCACGTGAGCCAAATCCACCTGGCACCAAAATAGCGTCTACACCCTCAAGTAATTCATGATTAGCTTGCAACTTCTCAGAATCAATATAACGAATCTTTACTTTGGTTTTGTTTTGAATACCCGCATGCACCAAAGCTTCAGTCAACGATTTATAAGCATCGAGTAAGTCCATATACTTACCGACCATAGCCACAGTTACTTGCCCGTCTGACAGCATTTGATTGGCGACAACGCTATCCCACTGATGCAAATCCGCGGCAGGTCTGTCAATATTAAAGCGATCTAAAACAAACTGATCGAGGCCCCACTCATGAAGCATTCTAGGGATTTTATACACCGTCGGCGCGTCCATAACAGGAACTACAGCACGTTCTTCAACGTTAGTGAAGAGTGAGATTTTTTTGCGCTGCTCTTCTTCTATCATAACTTCAGAACGACAAAGTAAGACGTCCGGCTGCAGGCCAAGTGAGCGCATTTCTTTCACCGAATGCTGCGTGGGTTTGGTTTTAGTCTCTCCAGCGGTTGCTATGTATGGCACCAGGGTGAGATGTATCAATAAAGAATTTTGGTAGCCTAGCTCACCTCTCAACTGGCGAACTGCTTCTAGAAACGGCTGTGATTCAATATCACCTACGGTTCCGCCAATTTCGACAATAGCAATATCATGATCGCCAGCACCTACAACAATGCGACGCTTTATCTCATCTGTGACGTGAGGAATAACCTGCACAGTCCCACCCAAAAAGTCTCCACGACGTTCGCGCCTAAGAATGGTCTCATAGACCTGACCCGTGGTGAAATTATTATTCTGCGTCATCTTAGAACGCAAAAATCTCTCATAGTGCCCAAGATCTAAGTCAGTTTCCGCACCGTCTTCAGTCACATAAACTTCACCGTGCTGATGAGGACTCATAGTGCCTGGGTCAACATTTAGATAGGGGTCGAGCTTAAGCATGGTTACATCAAGACCTCTAGCTTCCAGAACTGCGCCAAGCGAAGCTGCCGCAATGCCCTTACCCAAAGAGGAGACAACACCACCAGTAACAAAAATAAAACGTGTCATAAGGACCCTGCACAGATCAGAATTTAAGAGAGAATATTATCTTTTGGAGTTCGTTTGGCCACGAATTTAGCCAACGACCATCCTAGTCAAGATGGTAGAATAGATTAACAGAAAGGCGTATGCGATTCTACAAAGAGTTGTCGTGCCAGTGGATTTTAATGCCGGTTTCTCTCGGCTTGGCCTGCCAGCCCTCACAGACCCACAAATCGGCTACCGCGACTATCTGTTGATCTACATAAATAAGCGGCACTCTATCCCTCCACCATGGCTCTAACCCAAACTCCTGAAGGCATTTTTTTAACGTATTTGAGTGCGCCCGACCCATCGGATGGCAATGTTCACCACCACGACGGTTGGCTATCCTTAGGATGCCACTTTCCGGGGCGCGCAAGCCATCACCCAGCGACAGCTTCCCAAATAATTGCATCCCGCCACCAAGATCAAGGGTCTCACTGTGCTGCCAGGACATATCCAGAGGCTGCTCATTTGTCTGACCGAGCAGTTTAATAGAATCTAACACGTATAGACGGCCATCATAACGACGATATTCAGTGTCCTGACAGACTACCTTGGGCGACGCATCAACTCGCGCCTCAATAACGGACTTAATTATTTCGTCAATGATTTTACGGCTAGGAGCGCATCGACCTTGAATATCGGCCCAGTGGCGCAACACATTTTTCTGCCTCACCCTGCTTAACTGATTAAAATCATCGATTAGAAGTGAGACCCCAGCCCTCTC
>TARA_B110000503_G_scaffold13171_1_pt1 | contig 11061 bp, 8 predicted proteins | sample TARA_B110000503 | Tara Oceans TARA_B110000503 (sample SAMEA4397472) | marine metagenome | biome: Polar Biome; feature: [SRF] surface water layer (ENVO:00010504); material: water (ENVO:00002006), including particulate matter (ENVO:01000060) such as... | depth 5 m
TCACAAAATCTAGACCTATCTGTGTTGCTTTTTTATGTCTAAATTTTTGATAGCTAATCATCTTGACACCTTCTTGGGAAAAGGTTTGAATACATTAATCAAACAATCGTTTAAATTGCTGTTTGATTAATAAAAAAAAGAGATTACGTATTATGAAAAAATCCTTACACTGCGGCCAAACTAAAGCCGCTACACTTCCCATTGTTAACCCAGCCCTTCGTATCATAAAAGCAGCGCTACTTACTGCATTAGTGGTTTTAGTGTGGGCTTTAAGTTCCAGCTATGTATGGGCTAATGGTGATCAAATTGTTGGCTCATGGCTCACTCCAGACGACAAAGCAGTAGTAGAAATTTACCTGCAAGATGGCCAATATTTCGGTAAATTTTCGTCGTTAAAAGAGCCTACCTATGCCATAGGGCATGCCGATGGCTTAGATGGGCAAGTGAAAGTGGATCGTAATAATCCAGACGTCACACAACACACACAGCCAATTATTGGTTTAGTGATGCTTAATGGCATGAGCTACGCTGGTGAAAAGAAAGGCAAGCATAACTGGAAGGGTGGCACCATTTACGATCCAGGTAACGGTAAAGCTTATAAGTGCACTATTAAGCTTAATGCTGATGGCACATTAGATCTGCGTGGCTATATTGGTATTTCTTTATTTGGTCGTACCCAAACTTGGCGTTTACAGCAATAGATCAACATATACATCAGGCAATAAAGCATCTTGGAAGCAAGAAGTAATTGTCATACCAATGCGCTACCACAGGTTATTAAAAACAAAAAAGCCGCTAGGTGTTAACCATAGCAGCTTTTTTGTTAAATAATTTGGTAGGACTAGGCGAATTCGAATCGCCGACCTCACCCATGTCAAGGGTGCGCTCTAACCAACTGAGCTATAGTCCTATAATAATCTAACCTAGTACGTAGGTCAGTGGGGTGGCATGATACAAAGATTTTATGACGTTGTAAACTGCTTTCCTTGCTGAAATTGTATGTATCATCGATCACTATTTTAGATTGAGATTGAAACCATTAATAATAGCACTTTGAGCTTATTTTTTTGCAACCATAGCCTTTAATACTGGCTAGATAGACCTTGATTCAAAAAAACAAACCTTGAACGGCCAACAGTTAACACCTAACCTGTATTGATATCAAATTGGTAGCTTGTGTGTTGTAAATAAGTCTCGCTAGGGTGGAGGATAGTGCTGGGGAATTTACCTTCATTAATAGCATTTGGCCAGCCTTGTGGTTCTAACGCTAGCCCTGAATAAGGGTAGTAAGTTCGACCATGTAATGACTTGTTGGCTTCCACACTAACATGCGCAGCATTATAAACCTGCAGGCCTACTTCAGTGCTAGACAACTGCATACTTAAGCCCGAAGAACAGGAGTTTAGCTGTGCGACCTTCTGCAACACTCCAGAATTATTTCTGATGCAAAAGTTATGATCTAAAGAACGCTCAATCATAAATATATTAAGGCTCTTCATCGTTCTATAATCATAGTCTGTGTTGACTAGACTTGCCTCGTTACCAATGGGGATTCCACTTTCGTTGGTGGGCAAATAGGTGGTTGCAGCAACGCTTAAAAAATGATGATCCAAGTTTAACAAATCATCTAGATTGAAGTAGTTATGGAGCATGAAATTGCACAAGGTCGTTTGGTCTGAGTAAGCTTCAATCTTAACGTCTAAAGTCTGCTGTGTAATAGTGTACGTTATTTGCACACACAAATTACCAGGAAAACCCATATGACCATGGGGCAGAATGTCTTGCAATACAACTTGGTTGGTTTTTTGGGACACTAGCTGCCAGTTACGAAAAGCACTACCATTAGGACCACCGTGCAATTGATGATGATCATTAACAGACTTTGTCAGGTGTAATTTTTGGCCGTTTAATAGGCAACGCCCCTGAGCAATACGATTGGCATTACGCCCTACTACTGCGCCAAAATACGACGTATTACTGATGTAATCAGTTACATCGGCATAGCCTAGCACTAACGGAAAATCAAAGTGTTGTAATCGTAAATCTTGCAAGCAGGCACCAAAACTAATGATGGTTGCTTGAAGTTTTTGACTGCCAATAGTTGTGGTAATAATGTCACTCCCATCGGGAGCTTTACCGCTCCACTGCGTGGTCATTGAATTAATACGCCACCTGGGAACAAGGTCTCTCCTTTTACTTGGTGTGGTTTATTGTCATAGTTAAACCAAAAACGATGTTCTTTAGTATCTCGGCAGCGAACCCCTTCTGGCATTTCCAAAGTAGGTATGTCTGCCATAGCACATAAGTTCACTACCAACCGTTGCAAAGCATTTTGATCCAACCAAGCTGCCAAATATAGCTGCTTACCTTGTTGTACTAACACAGGCTCTCCATCAATTGTTTGCTCAACAATGTTAGCTTTTGTGTCTAATAATTCTCGATAATTGATCACCCAACCACCCTGTTCCAAAGCTAGGGGCCTATCTGGGCGCAAACTTTCGCAAGATTTCACTGTTACAGGCACTGAAATAACATTCGGCGGTAACGGCACTGGAATAGACATATCTTGGGTTTTAGCAGCACTACGCGGCCCCCATAAAACGTGACCTTTGGCTTGCACCAGCACTGCTTTTAACGGGTTACTCATATGCATCAAGCCTGGTGCCCATAACAACTGATATTGATCACAAGTAGCCTGATTTTCCAGCGCACAAGGTGGCAGAATATCAACCGACAAACCCTGTTTACGTAATGCTCTATAGCAATCAAATACCAAGTCAAAATAACTGGTATTAGCCGCATGAGGCTGAATTCCCCAAGCCCACGCCGCCGCATAATCAAATACTAAAGCAACGTTCACCTTGGCTTTAGTTATTGGAAAATCTTTAATTTCTTGAGCTAGCTGTCCTACCTCGCTATAACACTGGGCCGGGCTAGAATCTGGGCACAACAATCCGGAATGCATCTGTTCCTGGGCAAAGGGGGCCTGGCGCCAGCGAAAATAACACACTGCTTCAGCCCCATGAGCTAAAGCTTCCCAGCTCCACAAACGCACCATACCTGCTAGAGGTGCAGGGTTATAAGGAGCCCAATTAACTGGGCCTGGCTGCTGCTCCATCACCCACCATCGCCCATTACCTACACCGCGGTATAGATCATGATGAAAAGCCTGAAAGTCTGGATCTCCTTGGCGCTCATACTGACATTGATGCTGACTAGTGGCTTGTACACGGTCTTCTAAAAAACCCAAAGGATAACTATCCCAAGTAACAAAATCCAAATCTTTAGCCATAGCCGAATGATCAAAATCTGTAATTCGGCCCATAAAGTTATGACTCACTGGGGCCTTAGAATACTGCTTAATCACCTCTACTTGGCTTAGGTTAAAAGCACACACTTGATCTGAACTAAAACGACGAAAAGCCATATGGTGAGCAGGGTTAGCTTCAGTGACTGTAGCATTAGGTAGGTCTATTTGCTCAAAATTGTTGTATTGCATTGACCAAAAAACATTACCCCAGGCTTCATTAAGTTTAGTAATATTGCCATAGTGCTGCTGCAGCCAAAATCGAAAAGCTTGTGTGGCTGCAGGGCTGTATGAATAGGTAGTGTCATGGCAGCCATATTCGTTATCGACCTGCCATGCGTGTAAGTATGGGTTATTACCATAACGGCGAGCCATTAAAGAAGCTATTCGGACCGCCTCAATACGATAGTCTTGATGGCTAAAACAGTAATGGCGCCGAGAACCAAACTTTTTAACTTGTCCTTTATCATCCATGGCCAGCATGTCTGGCCATTTATCTATCATCCATCGCGGTGGCGCTGCACTTGGTGTGCCCAATACTACCTGCAAGCCCGCTTGGCCTAAAACGTCTATAACGTCATCGAGCCATTGCCAGCATAACTCACCGGGAGCGGGTTCCAATACACCCCATGAAAACTCAGCAATGCGCACCCAAGTTAAACCAAGAGCCACCATTTGGCGGGCATCTTCTTGCCATTTTTCCCTTGGCCATTGTTCTGGGTAATAACAAGTGCCTAATGTAGGTTTGGTAGCTAGGTTTGTATTAACATTAGCAATCATATTATAACTCCACACAATACTCTGGAAGCCCTATAGCTTCTTGGTCGATAGTAAATGTCATCCCTGCACTGGTATCTTTTTTATCAGCATCCACAGCCGCACTGGTAACTAACAGTACATCCATATTTAACCCACCAAATGCTGGACAACTGATTTGTTTAGCAGGAAAAGTAACACTCTTTATAAGTTCCCCTGATGGGTTATAGCATGCCACTCGGCTCGCTCCCCATTGGGCACTCCACAGATTGCCATAACGATCAATGACAGCTCCATCTGGGTTTAGGTTTTGGGCGCGCAAATCAATAAATACCTCAGCCTGCCCTTTAGGCCAGCCCTGCCCATCCAAGGGTTGGCGCATGATTTGTTGACTGGGTGTATCGGCGAAATACGCACAAGTTTTGTCAGGGGCAAAGCAGATCGCATTAGTGATGGTAATGCCTGTGACAAGCCGACACATTTGGCCCTGATAATAACGATAGATAGATCCCAAGCCAAATTCTGCTTGCTTGCCCATGGTGCCTATCCAAAAGCCTCCCCATGGGTCAGCACGGCCATCATTAGAGCGTGTTAGGTGATTGCTGGATTCTAGTTCTACTATTAGGCGTCTGGTGCCATTAGGGCTGAGCGTATTAAAAATGTACAACCCTGTCTCACTGGCGATTAGCAGGTTATTTTTATCTATCCAACCGGCTGCAGACACCATTTCATCAAACCCCCAGCTATAGCTCCCTCGTGTGTCTTTGGCTAATAATTGATTCTGCAAAATATCAAACCAGTACCAGCGCTCCTGTAAGGGGTGCCAAAGGGGCCCTTCACCCAAGTGGCAAACACGAAAATCAAACACATTATCAGCAACGACAATGGTTTGGGTCACAGGGTATCATCCCAAGCTTTGACTAAAAGTGCTGCCTTACTGGCCAGTTGTTCCGGGCTATCGCCTGGCTTATAAAGATTTGACGCTAAACCAAACCCTGCAATACCAGCTTTACGCCAGTCAGAAAAATCAACACTGCCTATACCACCTACAGCGTAGCATTCAACCTTATCTGGCAATACTGCTTGAATTGCCTTGAAACCATTCAAACCTAGCAAAAACGCTGGAAATAGTTTCAATAGGTCTGCACCACTTTCTAAGGCAGAGAAACACTCAGTTGGTGTAAACACTCCTGGATAAGACATCATGCCCATATCTTTAGTGGCTTTAATAACATCACTATTACAATTGGGAGAAACAATAAACTGACCCCCATGGGCATAGACCGACTTGGCTTCAGCAACATTAAGTACTGTACCAGCTCCTATGAAGGCACGGTCTCCCAGGGATGTGTGTAATTTAGCAATACTCTCTAACGCATTAGGAGAATTAAGAGGCACTTCAATTTGATGAATACCCGCTTGCAATAGCTGCTCACCTAAAGCGACAACTTCATGGGGCTTTACTCCACGCAAAATAGCCATCAAGTTTCTCGACATGATATTATCCTTTTTGTTCATACGCAGCAGTTAAGCCGGCCAAAGTCATTTGTGTTGTATTACACAACACGACATCAACTTTCATCTGATCCATCGCTAATTTGTATAATAGTTGTAGCGAGATATCTCCCAACAACATCACTTTTTGGCCTTGCCATAATTCACGAGTGCCCGCTAGTTCCATACCTATAAGTAAGCCAGATAAACGGGCCTTACCAACCCCAGCTACACCGTCACCTAAGATATCACGAGCCCGTATACAGAAAAGGTCATTAGTGAACTGGGCCGGGTTATTGATGGCATCATGCACACCTTGAATAAACTCGCCATCATGCCAGCGATCATGGCTAACAGAATGACGCAACACAGACTGCTTTGACAATAAAGCAAACAGTTCACCAGTCATGAACGTGCTAAAGGACAACACCTGGCCAACTTCACAAAGAGCCCATTTGCTATGAGTGCCCGGCAAACACATTACTCCAGAAAAATCCTTATGTTGGCATAACACACCGGCTATCTGTGTCTCTTCGCCACGCATAACATCTGCAGGTTGAAGTTGACATAATCCAGGCAGAACCCATACCCAGAGCTGACTATGTTTGGTAGGCACAGGAATAGGTGTTTGATACTCTAACGGGTTGTGCGGTACTGTTGAATAACCCACGTCATACCAGCCTTGCTTAGCTCCCACCATGCCACAACAAATTACTGGCAATATCTCACCATCAATAAAAATTGGCTGCAAACAGTCAAATAACACTTGCTCAAACTCAGCAGCACTTCCTAGGCTTGCCATACCTTGCTTACTGGTGTTCTGGGCAATCACCTGACTGTCTTGCGACATTAACCAAATACGTAAATTACTTGTCCCCCAGTCTACAGCTACCCATGATACATCGTGTATTGCTCCCCATTCCATTAGCCAGTCACCACTACACCGCCATCAACTACGATGGCTTGACCAGTAATCATACGACTAGCATCAGAGGCCAAAAATAAAGCAGATCCAACAATGTCTTCAGGCTTAAGATGCGTTTTTATACACTGCTTTTTGAGGTGGTCTGTCATGCTTTCTGGTGTTGCCCACATTTTTAATTGCTTATCAGTCATTACCCACCCAGGCATAAGCGAATTAACCCTAATATGTTGTGGACCTAATTCCCTTGCTAAGGCTCGTGTTAAACCATTGATACCAGCATTGGCAGCCACATAACCTGGATAACCAGCATTACCCATGATATAAGAAACAGAAGACATATTAATAATGCTACCACCGTTTTCTGCCATACCCAAAGCGGCCTGTTGAGCAGTAAAAAAATGAGGCCTTAAGTTGATGTGCTGACACAAATCCCAAGTTTCAACAGAGGTTTCAGCCAAACTATGACGTGTATCATCACCGGCATTATTAACGAGAACATTGATATTGCCATGGAGTTGAGCGGCTTTTTTCATTGCTGACTGCAATGCTTTTATATCTGTAATGTCACAAGTTAGTGCTAGGAGCGAAGAGGGGTACTTAGCAACCATTTCAGCTACAAATTCAGATGCATCAGAGCGCTGTACAAAGGTTACATTGGCACCTTGGGCAAGAAAACCCTCCGTCAAGAAAGCCCCAATACCAGCACCACCTCCAGTAATAAATACACTCTTGCCGTGCAGATCTTTATACATCGCAGTCTGATCCATTAGTGGCTCTCCCGGGTCACCAAGCGGGTGTCCTTACCAACTAAAAAGTCAAAATCTGCACCATGTTCAGCTTGCATCACATGGTCGATATACAGTTTGGCATAGCCCCGAACGTAATGAGGTGGCTCTGGTTGCCAAAGCGCACGGCGCGCGTCTAATTCAGCTTCATCAACTAGCAACTCCAATTCACCTTTGCTGGCAGATAGACGAATGCGATCACCCGTTTTCACTAAAGCCAAACTACCACCTGCTTGGGCTTCTGGGCTAACGTGCAGCACCACAGTGCCAAAGGCTGTACCAGACATTCGGGCATCAGATATGCGCACCATATCTTTCACACCTTGTGTGATCAATTTACCAGGGATAGGCATATTACCTACTTCTGGCATACCTGGATAACCCTTAGGTCCACAGCCTTTAAGAACCAAAATAGAGTCTTTGGTGACCGGTAAATCTGGATCATCAATAGTGGCTTTAAGCGCTTCAATTGTTTCAAAAACATAGGCTTCACCCTCATGCTCAAGTAGCTCTTTTGTGGCCGAAGAGGGTTTAATTATAGCGCCATTTACTGCTAAATTACCACGTAACACGCGTAAACCAGCAGCGGGTTTTAGTGGCTCATCAAAGGCATAAATTACATCACGGTTATAACATTCGGCGCCATCATAGTAAGCACTAATGTCACGTCCTAAAATAGTGTTAGCAGGTTTTAATAGAGATTTTATTTCTGATAACACTACTGGCATACCACCGGCATAACAGAAATCTTCCATCAGGTACTTTCCAGAAGGCATGCAATTAACAAGTAATGGCACGCTACCACCTAACTCAAAGGCATCTAAGTCCAAGTCTATGCCTACACGCCCTGCTATAGCTAACAAATGAATGACTGCATTACTTGAACCACCCACTGCAGCATTGGCGCAGATAGCATTAAGGAAGCTCTCTTTAGTCATCACATCAGACAATTTTAAGTCTTCTTCAACCATTTCTACAATTCGTTTGCCGGTCATATGAGCTAACGCCATGCGTCTGGCGTCTACTGCCGGCAGGGCCGCATTGGTAGGCAAAGACATGCCCATAGCTTCTACGATAGAAGCCATAGTTGATGCTGTACCCATGGTCATACAAACGCCTTTGGAACGGCTCATGCCTGTTTCTGCAGCCATGAATTCTTTTAAACTAAGGTCGCCCGCACGCACTGACTCTGAGAATTTCCATACATCTGTGCCCGAGCCTATGTCCTTGCCTTTCCACTTACCGTTGAGCATTGGACCAGAGCTAACTACAATAGTGGGTAAGTCTACAGAGGCAGCCCCCATCAGTTGACCCGGTGTTGTTTTGTCGCAACCACCAAGCAGCACCACACCATCAATACCATAGGCACGAATCGATTCTTCTACATCCATCGCTAATAAGTTACGAAACATCATCGCCGTTGGCTTCATTTGAGTTTCGCCTAGGCTCATCACAGGAAATTCAACGGGAAAGCCTCCTGCTTCCCAGACGCCACGCTTTACCCCTTCAGCTAACTCACGTAATCCTGAGTTACAAGGTGTCAGTTCTGACCAGGTATTACAAATACCAATAATCGGGCGCCCATCAAATACGTGATCAGGAAAGCCCTGGTTTTTCATCCAACTACGATGGATAAACCCATCTTTATCAGCGCCTCCATACCAGGCTTGGCTGCGTCTTGGTTTACTCATAATCGTTTTCCTTTTAAGACCCACATGGCATTAGGGAACTGCCAGGGTAAGGTGACACCATAATTCATTAAATAGCTTCCACTGAGTGTTAGTTTTTCCACCTTAATCACCATCTCTCCACGTGATAAGCTCTCCAGCTCATCACGATTTACTAAATCTATTTCATACTGCGCTTGGGCATCTAATCCAGTGAGCGGCAATGGTCTGGGGCTTATTTGCACACTACTATCAGCAACTCCTATAAACACTAGAAATTGTCCACCTGCTTCTGCCAAGTGCAGCTCTGCTAAAACAGCCTCGTCATGGCTATCTAGACGCAGAATATCGGCTTTTAACAACCAGTCTCTTTGTTGCTTCCAAAAGCTCACCACCTGTCGCAGCTGATCTGTTTCTGTAATAGTGAGTTCTCTGGGATCCATTTCCATGCCCATATGGCGCTGCGCCGCCACCCAGGCTCTAAAATTCATACTGTGCACTCGTCCACTGGTGTGGCAATGCCGTGGGCCCACATGACTCCCTGTAACAATGGCTGGCAAAAAAGTAGCCGCTTGATGCTGGATACGCAAGCGTTCAAGTGCATCATTACTATCTGATAACCATACTCTTTGGGTGTGCTCTAAAACACCATAATCAATACGCGCGCCGCCAGAGCTGCATGATTCAATTTCCACATGAGGGAATGCTGTTCTTAAGCGCGATAGTAGTGCATATATGGCTTGAGTTTGTGTCGCATCAGCAAACGGCAGCACCCTGTTATGATCCCATTTAATATATTCAATAGCGTTATTGGTCAGCATATGGCTCACCTTGCCATAAAGGTATTCCTGAACTGCAGGTAAAGCTATGTTTAACACCAATTGATGGCGCCCACGGGTTTGTGTTGCCCTACCTAAAACCCACTGCGGGTGTGCTTTATATAAGTTAGATTCTTCATTCACCATTTCAGGCTCAAACCATAAGCCAAAACCCATACCACAAGATTGCACATGTTCAATAAGAGGGGTTAAACCATGGGGATATTTTCGTCTATCAAGATCCCAATCACCCAAAGACGTGGTGTCATCATCGCGCTTACCAAACCAACCATCATCAAGCACAAAGCGCTCTGCACCTAAATTTGCAGCACGGCTAACCAAATCTTTTAGTAAATCAACATCATGATCGAAATAGATTGCTTCCCAGCAATTATAATGAACAGGCCTAGATTTTCGCATCATACTAGAAGGCAATAATTGTTCTCGTACATATTTTTGCAAAGGCGCGCTGACACCGTTGATACCATGGGCACTAAAAGCGATATATTGTGTGGCGCTAGAAAAAGTTTTTGCCAAAGCTCGATATGAATGAGACACATGGCCAAACTGCACCTGTCTGCGACCATCTGGCAACTGCTCTGCCACCATTTTATGACCACCAGACCAAGCATAATGCCAAGCATAAACATCGCCTTGGCAATAGTTAGCTCCTTGGGCAAGTGTCATTAAGCCTGGGAAATGTTCATGACCAGTACGACCTGTGCGGTTTTCACGCACCAAAGCACTAGGTCCAAAGCTACGTTCACTGAGTTTAAATTCACCACACCAGCGGCCACCAAATTCTAACACCCGCGGCGCTTTATCTGCGCAGGGTAATACGGGTGCGGCTAACCAATGGAGCTGTATATCATCTACAGACTCTAGATGACTCGTTAATTGCCATACACCGTCTATGGCAATATTAATATTTGCCCTATAGGTTAAGCCTATGGTTTTATCCAGATAGATAAGCTCTAGTGATTGTTTTTTAAAATTAGCTTGCTGCAAGGTAAAACAAGGCATTAAGGCCATGCCGGCAGTATCACTTGCCATTAATGCTGGCATACCAGGAAAAGCATCGCCTTCAACAGGGCACAAAGACACTGGCGCATTATGGTCTATCATTCCCCCTGTCAGGTCGCGCACTTGGGCGTTAACAACTTGCGTTAAATCGTCATGCTCTGGCAACACTGCGCCCCAATAAGCAATAAAGGCCATGTTGTTGTCGATTGATGCAACAACGATGGTTTGTGCACTATCACCCAAGCGCCAAACTTGCATTATTTGACTGCCCCCAATGTGAGGCCAG
>TARA_B110000503_G_scaffold16215_1_pt1 | contig 11058 bp, 3 predicted proteins | sample TARA_B110000503 | Tara Oceans TARA_B110000503 (sample SAMEA4397472) | marine metagenome | biome: Polar Biome; feature: [SRF] surface water layer (ENVO:00010504); material: water (ENVO:00002006), including particulate matter (ENVO:01000060) such as... | depth 5 m
TATTTGGCAATGTGACGAACTTTTTCAAGTCCAATCTGTCCGCCCTTAGCTAATCTACGTGCAGTATTTAGCCCAACTGGAGTACCGCCACGCTTGTGCTCCTTGCGCCATTCAAGAGCCTTCTTAGCCTCTTTTTGTACGCCTTCAGGAATGCTATACATTCTATTACCTGCAGATGCAAGCATGCTCTTAATAATGAATGATTCAAGTGAAAGCTCACAAAGCCTAACCTGGCCAGCAGATAGCTCTTCAGATGACGCGTCCCAGGTCTCAAGGAGCATAAGAGCCGTAGGCTCGCCGGATGCGACAATTATGTCCATGTCCGAGTTTAAAACTACGGCATGCTCATCGTTTCCGTAGAGAGCAAGATTGGCACTACGCCCGAGCAGAACGTTCATTGAGCTGATTCCTAATAGTTGTTAAGGACATTACAATTTTACCCTAGTAAATTAAGATTGTGTTTTACTAGGCGGTCTGAGGGTCGTCGTTATCAATTTCTACGACTGGATTGCCTACAATTTTGGCCAAAAGTGTCCAATATTCTGCATCATCCTGGGTGTACCCCCCAAGTTTATCTAAATTAAGGGTAGTTTTCTCTGAATCAGCATCTTTTGCCATTTAATCTCCTTCTGTTTTACGTACTGACGAAGTAGTAGAGTAGCCATCTAGTGGACTCCAGTCTCCCAGGTCTATACCTAGTAGATAGTCTACAGCTTGTTGAGCTTTGGAACTTGCTACTTGTAGGGAACTAAGATCAGTCTGAGAGATAGCCTTCTGCCAGCTCTCGATGTATGCGGTCATATTCTCTATATCATAGTTTACGCCAAACATTTCACCCAGAGTTGCTGCTCCCATTTCAGCTATAAGCTCTTCTAGGCCTCTAGCAGCAGGATCAGTAGCATAGTTGTTCGTAATATCGCTTCTATCTAGTCGAGCCTGCATGCCAGTTGAGTGAACTAGCTCATGCATAAGGGTCTCAAACCATTCTTCCGGAGTGGTAAATTGACTCTCTTGCGGCAGGGTAACAACATCAGACCCTGGGCTCCAGTTAGGGGACCTTGAACTAGAGAAGTGATCGCCATACTCGCCTACATAGCTATATACAACCTTTGGAGTAGCAAGACCCTTAGCTTCCATGCTCTTCTTGTAGCGGTCCAGGATAAAGTTCTGGGCCTCTAGAGGTGTCATGTCAGTGGTAGTAGCCGTGTCATCTGGCAAATCTAAGCCATCAATATCTGCTACGTTGAATACAGTGAATGTAGTGAAATAGATGCCTTGGACTGGCTGACCTTTAGAGTTTAAGATTGGCTTGCCGTTGTCATCTTTCTTAGGGAACCCTCTCGGGGCCATAAGTGTCACTCCCTTAGCGCCCTTACGGACCTGAGCCTTCATCTCCAGAGCCTGATTATAGGTCATCCACCTAGGATCAGTGTAGCCTCTCATATTGCCTATCATGCGAAGAACAAATGAGTTTGTTCCACTATAGATGTGCTTGCTAAACGGGTTTCTAGGTAGACTACTGCCACCAGTAAACTCAAAACCATCTTTATATGGCTTCCTCCAAGGACGGTTCTTAAACCCGTCGGATAGTGCATCACGCAAGCCATTAAGAACCTTGTCTATAGCATTTTGGCTACCAGAGACGGCACTTGTTTTGCCCTTAGTGGCACGAGCCATGGACATGTCGCCTTGAGTAAGATCCATAGACCTAATTGCAGACTGACTAGTGTCAGAGTTTATGCTGGAACTTAAAGGCGTATTTGAGTTATTGCGAACCTGTGTCGCAGTGGCATATCTCTTAGTTACAGATGGATCCCAGTTAGGGAGAACGTCGTTACCAAGGATATACTCTACGGCGTTAAGTGCATCAGCTCCAACTTGCTCTATCTCTCCGCTAGTCAGCCCACCGTCTTGGATCCAAGTAAATACGTAGTTACCAGAGTTATCACTACCATCAGTCAGACCCATTCGCTCTAGTAGGGAGGCGGTAGCTAGTTCAACAATTGCCTCCTCTTTTGCGTAAGCTTTAGAGTCTCTGTCTGAGGTGCGCTCCCTATCTAGACGGTCATACTTTCCAGTACTGTGTAGGAGTTCATGCATTATTGCAGATAGATAGTCGGTATCAGTATCAAACTGTTCCCGTAGGGGCATCTCAACAGTCTCTATGCCGCTTCTCATTCTATATGCAGGGCCATCTCCGCTGTCCGCATTTTTTCCGAAGATGTTGGGTATCCCTCTATAGGATGCCCTAGCCTCCTCGCCATTTTTGTAGCGGTCAATAATTAGCTGGAAAGCTTCTTCAAATGTGTAAGATGGTTTTTTAGGGGCATTATATTTTGGCATGGACTCGAACTGCTCGGCATTAAATACTGTAACTTCTTGGAAGTCAACAGTCTCCAAGACGTTGCCGTTTTCAAAAACATTTTTAGTGAGAACTGGAACGGCTACTGTTGTAGGCACTTCCCCGTCCTTAAGCTTACCGCCTAGTTTCTCTGCTTGCTCTGCTGTCATCCAGCGAGGGTCAGAGTAGCCCTTATCTTTTGCTTCTTTACCTAAAGCAAGTAGGTTGAATGACTTAAACTCTTGCTCAGTGAGAGGGTTGAACGGCCTATAGCCGCCAGCCGTAAGTTCTTTGATCTCCTTGCCAGCCCAACCTGGACTCCAAGACCTATCCTTCCTCTTAAGAAGTCTGTCCATCATATTTTTAATGACAGATTTATTCTTTTTAATAGAGTCAGAGACCACTGTAGGGGCGTCTTGATTGCTGACCTGAATATCACGAGTAGGGATTATCTGCTTTAGATCTTCCCTGAGTTTGTCGAAGACGCCGTTGATTAGATCATTAACCGAATCGGGTAGGTCCCTATTCTGCACTAAGTCAGTGTCAGCATCAGATACTCCAGGAAGTCCTTGATCTAATTCAACACTAGAGTCCGCTGGAACTTGATTAAGTGTTACAAGTTTTTTACCTGAAACATCTTCAACACTTACTACCTCAAAAGACAGATCTCTTGGTAGTAGTATCTCCGACTCGTCTGGTGGTAGGAATCTGCCGTCAACTGGCAATGCTTTAGAGCTGCCATCTAGATTTAGCTGATAAATTACACCAACGTTTTTGACAGGGTTATTAGTGAACTGCTTTGCGGTAGTGAAATCTGTAGATGTAGACATGTAGCCAGGGTCTGAAATCCTATCACCAGGCTTTAGCGAGAGCTTGTCCCAGTCGGCTGAAGAGAGAGAGACACCTCTATAGACTCTACCCTTTTTGTTTACACCAAAACTAGATATAGCTTTATCTAAAGCGCTCTTCAAAGAATCCATTGCACTGTCTCTAAAGTCAGATAGCCCTCGTAGGGCGTTACTAATCGTGGAACCTTCTACGTAGGACCTGACAGCATTAAGCTCAACATTTGACATGCTATCTAGATCGGGGTCTAGGCGCATACGTCGTATGTCTGATAGATCGCTCATGGCTAGATCAGAGAGCGCGTACTTACCAGCAGGGAGCACCTCTATTCGAGCAGCATCGAGAGCGCTATCTAAATCCTCATCAGAGATGTCAGGGTTACTGTCTAGTATTCTATCGCTTGCAGTCTTCTCATCGGCTAAGCCATCTTCGCTATCGTATAGATTTACAGCTTCAATGTCATAAATTTTATACTTATCGTCTTTAAGTTTTCCAGTTATATCCGATAGATCGCCTCCATCAGGAGATCTAGTGACTGTAACCTGTACGGGGATCTGGTCATCCCCATCGCTATGCTTGACTTCTAGCGTATCCGTCTCCCCTACAGCTAGGGACTCAGGGGATGCTGCTTTACGTCCCTCGGGAGTTGCTATGACCCAGTTTGAGTCCCACTGCCCGTCTTTAAACTCCTGTAGGTATTTTTTGACATCTTCAGGGGATGCATTAGAGTCACCCAGAAGCTCGGATAGTAGGTCCCCGAAGTCGGAACTGTCGCCTAGCGTGCCAGACATGGATCCTAGATCGACACTTCCTGCGCTATCTACGTCAAACTCACCGTTTGATTTTTTGCCCAAACTGAGACTTACTTCTCCATCAGGAGACGTAACCCTTAGAGTGTCGTCAGGATCGCCAAGTTCAAGGTCTAAAAACTCATCTAAAGCATCATTAGCAGATATTGAAGATCTTTTCTTACTCGAGGTGGCGTCCCCCTCGGCGGGGGTTACGCTTTTTTTAAGTCAGGATCAGTTCCCATGTCATCTAAGGTCTCGGAGTTCATAGGATCAGACGGCGCATCTGCTTGATTACGAGCATCGCGGCTTGCAATCAGGTCACGAATGCGCTCGCCGTACTTACGAATAGAGTTGGCAGCATTCTCATCACCACGGTTGTTCTCTATATCATCGGCGATCCCGTCAAGACGGTCGGCGAAAGCTGCTGCTTCCTCGTCTGTCTTAGAGTCGCTTGCCTCCTGGTCTAGATCCATAGTGTTTTCCCGCTCCTCTTGATATGAGCTAGGAATCACGTCTCTATTGTAATCAGACACATAGTTGGCTGCCCAGGCAATAGCCTCGTCGCGGTCATCAAAAGTTTCTTCATCGTTAGGAGGACGGTCATAGGTAACCGAAGCAGTGTAAGTGCCGTCATCGTTTTCGCTGACTCTAGCCTCTGCTCCATTAGATCGGGCATCTCCGTAATACCCGTCTTCGTCGAGCCGCCTTGCAATTGTGTCCGTGTCGGTTTCGAAGTAAAGTTCCCGCTCCTGCTCTAATGTGTTACGAACATCGTCTAGATCTATCCAGTCTTCGCCGTCCATACGAGCACCCTGGGCCACACCAAATCGGTCTGCACCTTCTTCGTCTAGTCTGGCAGCAAGATCCCTAATCCTCTGCTTTAAGTCGGGATCTTTTACAAAGTTTGACATGTTGTAGATTTCAGATACTACCTCAAAGGCAAACTGACCACTATCCGTTCCATCAAACTCGGCCAGGTAGCCCTTAAGTTCCTCACCGCTAATAGGAGAGTATGACTCTAGAGCATTAGCATCAATGTCATCCGCGATTTTATTTGCAGAGTCATCGCGTGAGACTGAGCGAGAGGCGTCTTCTCCAGTTGGAGTGTTAACATCTCTTGACATAGAGACGTCCTGCTCAAAGGCTATTGCTTCACGGATCTCGTTGGCTATGTCTTCTGCAGCTTGTTTCCTATCCTTATCTGATATTCTCGGGTCCCTGAAGCTCTTCATGTTATTTTCTTCTAATATTCTCAGAATATTGGTCTTAGAGTCAGGGTCAAGATCTATATCGTTGCCATCAAGATTTGCAGATAGGGAGTTCCCGTCAACATCTCCTTCTACTCGGATTTCAAGTCTACCGTCGGGGGAAACATACTCTGGGTAGCCATCCCAGTCAGCCCAGCTGTTGGGGTCAGAAAGCGAGTCAAGATAGTCAGTAACCCGACCAGGCTTAGAACTACCGCCCTGGTTGAGGAGTGCAACTTTTCGATCGTAGTCTTTTTGCTCAGCCTCTTTAGATTTTTTGATGTCGTCTAGCAGGCTTTGCCTTCCTTCGGGACTTCCACCCGTGCCGCGCTCAAGTCTTATAGCTTGGTTGTCAAGCTGTCTTAGTCTTGCGTTTAGATTAGTATTTAAAACTGCCATAGCAGTCTCAATGCCCTCGGGTGAGTTACGGTCTGGAAGAGCCCCATTTAGGTGATCGTCGATAATCGCTGAGACTGCTTTTAGGTTAGCCTTGGGGGATACTCCTCGCTCCCCATCAGCCATACTGTATATCTGTTCTAGCATTTCCCGAATGTCATCTACATCGTCTTGGTTGAGATCTAGATCCTCTCCATCAAAGACTGCTCGTATGTAGTTTCCATCAACTTCGCCTTCTAAAGACAGCTCTAGGCGACCATCTGGTGAAACGTAAGAGGTACTCGAGCCAGTCCAGTTGTCAATGTCTGACATGTCATCAACGTATGATCCAGTCCCAGCATCCTGGTTTAGGTCTGGCCCCTGAGACCCTCTTTGCTGCTCAAGGAGGGAAATGTTTTGATTGTACTTTTCCCGTTCGGCATCTCGCCTCTGTTCAATCAAGGCGCGTACTCTTTGTGTTCCTTCTGGGTTTCCGCCTCCGCGAGAATCGTTTCTCTCTAGTTCGCCTTCATACCTCTTCTCCATGGCGTCCATGCGTTCTTTCAAAACTGCTAGGGATGACTCGATACCCTCTGGAGAGTTTCGGTCTGGAAGAGCTTTATTTAGGTGATCGTCGATAATTGCCGAGACTGCCTTTAGGTTGTCCTTTCTAGACACTCCTCTCATCCCATTGCCAATACCGTATATTTCTTCTAGCAGCAGCCGAAGTTCATCTACATCGTCTTGGTTGAGATCTATATCTTCCCCGTCAAAGGTTGCTGATATGTAGTTCCCGTCAACGTCTCCTTCTAGCGACAGTTCTAGGCGACCATCTGGTGAAACATACACGCTGCCCTCGCCCGTCCAGTTTTCAGGGTCTGACATGTCATCAACGTAAGAACCACTACTGGCGTCAGAGGACTTGGTGTCTCTTGACATAGAGACATCGCCAAGTTCGCTCTTAACCTTGTCAATGCTCTCAGCGATGTCATCTTTGAATTCAGCATACTCTGGCTTAGTCAGCAGGTACTCTAGTTCAGGCAAGTTCTGGTCATCCTCTAGGACGTTCAGTAGGTTGCCAATCTGAGTAATTGGTCGCGACTTCAGGTCATTCAGAAGCTCAGATGCCTCGTCGAAAGACATACCCTTATCAAGCTTTTCTTTAATGTCGTAGAACTCGTCCGGAGTGACATCTCTTTCCTGTATTGCTCGCTTGATAGAGTCAATCTGCTTAGTAGTAGGCTGACGCTTACCAGCACTAGGCTTGTCCGACATCTTAAGGAGTGGACCTAGAAGGCTGCCCATTTGGGCCTTTGTTAGATTGCGCCCCTGAAGAGCTTCGCGGATTGCTCCAACCATCTCTGGGTCGTCAATCTGCTTAGAATCAAGCAGGGAATCTAGTAGGCCGTACTGTTTGTCAGACGCAGGGTCTGCCATAGTTCCAGTTGATTTGCTAGCTAGATAGTCTGCTGAGCTGCCATTGTTATCTGCAGCACGCTCAAAACCAGAGTCTTTCTGGTCCTCTGCGACTAGCTTGTTAGCAAAGTCTAGGGCCTCTTGCTCAGAGCTAAACCGCTCTTCGTGCTGAGTCTGACCACCGCGGTCGTTAAGATCTGGGTTGGTGTAGTTTACTAGCCACTGGCCGTCTTTTGACCAAGCCTCTACGAAGTTGTTACCGTCGTCCCAACTGTAGTCACCATTAGAGTTCCTCTGCATAAGACCAACAGACTTATTCATCTCTACTGGCTTGTCTTTCTTACGACGAAGTTTATTTAGTAGAGCATCAACGTTATCGCGGGAACTGTCGCCAGTTAGCGAGTCTAGAACTTCTTGAATTTCCGTTGGACGTAGGTCTTTGTTTTGTAGGTAACCCTGAAGCGAGTCCAACATACGCTGGCTTGGCTTGGTGGGGTCTACGCCTTCTTTGAAGTCAGACGCTTTTGCAATCCCAAGAATTGCATTAACTTGATGCTTCTGAAGGTTCTTATTAGCGAGGGCATCTTCAATAGCAGCTGCAGTAGCTGGTTCCAGGGCACGCTCATCTAGGTACTCTTGCAACAGTGCATACTGCTTAGGGGTGGCTGGCTCTTGCATAGCAGGAGATAGCGGCTTGGCTTCAGCTACGTCTCTATCCATGCTTACATCACCCATGGAGTCAATAGCATCTTGAACTCGGTCACGCATGCCAGCAAAATTAGGGTCATCTAGAATTGATTCTAGTTCAGCCATGTCGCCATTGTAGATAGCGTTCTCCACTTTTAGCTTGTTAGCGCTTAGAACATCACGTGCACCTAAAATAGCCTCCCAGGTCTCTGGGGCCATAGCATCATCTAATGCCAAACGCTCAGTCAGCTTAGCAACTTTTGCGCGATCGTTTTCTGCAATAGCTGCGTCTAGCTCATCTAGATCCTCGGCAAATTTCCTAGAGTCAGAACCGGAAAGCTTACTTCTATCAATTTTTCCAGTAGGAGTTCTAACATCTCTTGCCATAGAGACATCGCCAGAGTTTGAATCCTTGGCGGCGTCAGCATCAAACTCGATGGGAGAGGCCTTCTGATTATTAGCGTACTCGAAGGCCTCTTGAGCGCTGTCGAATTTATCTAAGTCTTTTTCGGTGTAGTTGTCTGGCCCGGTGCCTCCTTCTTCAGAGACGGTCCATTTTCCATCTTTACCCTCGGTAACAGCAATATTGCTACCATCTGCGGTTGCACCATCGGCTACCCAACGGCCGTTACCATCAGGGGAGAATGCATACCCGTCTGCCAGACCGCTGGGGCTGAGCTTAGATATCTCGTCAGATTTAGCAGCTTTTTGAGAGTCTATCGTATCTTCAAGACCCCGTAGCGCAGGAGTGGGCACATTTGCATCTGGCTTTTCTACTAGGGGCCTAAATGGGGCTTTTTTCTCTTTATCAAGATTACGGACAACCTCGTCGTAAAACTGGTCACCAGGCTTCCGGTTGGGGTAGACTCTGTCAACCTCGGCGGGAAACTGGTCAGCGGAAAACGGGTTTTTTACAACAGCTACTTCTTTACCGTCTAGCTCAACGGTAGCATCTGTCCAAGGTCTTCCATCTTTTTCATCGACGTTTAGAACAATCTTTACTCGGCCGTCAGGGCTAGTCCACTCAGTGCCTTCGTTCTTTTCTTTAGAGACATCAATAGTTTCTTGAATCTCGTCCAGCGCCTTCTTGCTTTCAAGCTCGCTTCGAAGGTAGAAAATTTCTTTGCCATCTATAGGACCTTGGCCGATCTCAATATTAACTGGAGGCTTAGGCCGTGACTTGTCGTCTGGTCCAGTTGGAGGAGTTGTCGGCCCCGGAATAATGACCCTGTCATCCTTTGGCCTTGGCATGTCGCCAATTTTTTTGTCGCCTAATTTTGGTGGAGTAGGTAGGGTGCCGTCTGGGCTCTTGAACTTAGTTGGAACTCCCTTTGGTCCAGTTGGAGGAGTTGACTTGCCCGAAACATCTGTAGGCGGCTTAACTGGCTTGCTACCATCTAGTTTTGGAGGAGTAGGTAGGGTGCCGTCTGGGCTCTTGAACTTAGTTGGAACTCCCTTTGGTCCAGTTGGAGGAGTTGACATTTCGCCATTTAAAATACCGATCTCTTGGATGCCAGCCCAGTCTTGAGCCACACCAAGCTGCTTACCATCTTTATCTTTTAGCAGGAAGTATGAGGGATTATCTGCATCTAGGGCGTCGTTCTCCCCTGTACCTGAAACAATGCCAGGGTTTTTTAGTCCTTCGGCTTCTTTGCGGCTAGCGCGAAAAGCGTAAAGTCCCTGGTCATTTTTAAAACCAATTTGGCCATTCTTGCCCTTGACAGAAGTCCAACCATTAGGAGTATTTTGCCGAGTAGCTAGAAAATTTTCTAGGCTTACAGCATTTTTTAGGTCTTTAGGGGATACATACTCGGCGGCCTTATTTTTCTTGCCTTTCATTAGGCGCTTAAGAGCGCCTTTCGAAATGTAAGCATCAATGTTCTCTGAATTAGACGCGTCCATCTCGTAGATACCCTTAGGAACGCGAGGGTCAGATCCGTCTGCTTCTACCTGGTAGTTGTTTGTGCCTGCCTTACCAGGTCCAACGATGCGGTGCGTGGCGGAAAATACCTTGCCATCGCTACCACTGAACCATCCTTTTAACCTACCATATTCGTTTGCAAATTTACCGCCACGGTCGCGACGGCGAATTGCTGCAATTGCCTTGGACATAGCTGAACGCATAGCGGAGCTCATGTTGAAGGCAGCAACCATTGGAGTCAGCTCTTCTGGCATAGCACCAGAAGCAACTAGAGAATTTATCTTCAAGTGCAGGAACTTAGAGTCTAACTCGTCCATGTCCTCGTTCGAGTAGACCTCAAAAATCAATTTACTTGACGTCTCGTCCAACCGAGGGTCTGCAGCTACCCACTCGGCAAAGGCTCTACGGTATGCAGAAGCTGCTAGGGGGAAGACGCGAGTAGCTCTAGGGTGACCTACAGGGAGCAGAGAGGTGAACTTGCCAGACTCTGCAGAGATGTCGTTAGAGAATGCTAGATCATTGAAGTCAATTACAATGCTAGCGGCTTGACGGAGCCACATGGAAGGATCGGCTTCATCGTAATTTGTGGAGATGACTGAAGCAATAATTGTATCAACAACAGCTTCAGGTTCGATGTGTCTCGCAGATGCCACTAGTGCATTCTGCTCAGTCAGGAACTTGACCAATTCCTTGCGGATGAGGTACTCGCTATCGGTGAATGTGTAAGTAGTCTCATCTAGCGCGTTCTCAATTCGAGAGAAGAGCTGGGCTATTTTCTGTTCCACAAGGAACCTTCCGTCAGGTTGCGATTAAATCTATTTAAATTTTAGCGTATTTTTTCTTTAGCGAATTCTACCAAAGACTTTGATTTGCAATCTATGCCTCTGGTTCTTCTACTGGTGGAGCTTCAGCTGGTGCTTCTTCTTCAGGAGCTGCTGCCTCGGCGGCGGGATCTCCACCTAGCATCTGTTCGATATCTGATGGGATTGGAGCTGGATTGTTCTGCTGGCTGTTGGCTCGAACCTTTTCTAGGATATCTGGAGCAAGCGCTCCAATGAGGCCTTCAGTAAATTCTGGAGTAACCATACCGCGCTCCATAGCGAACCTTAGAGCTAGCTCATCTGGATCTGGTGCATCTGCCTCCGAGAATCCGTGCGCACGTCTCCATGCATCAAAGGAGACTGCCATCTTGTCGAATCCAGCATCAGCATCTGCAGCACGGTCGTTACGAGTAGCAACTAGAGATGGGTCATACCAAATGCAAACGTTCTTTACTTCCTCTGGGGAGTATCCGTTAGCGATTAGGTATGGACGCAAGTACATGACTGTCAGTGCATCCACAATGAGAAGCATCATTGGCTCGATGTGAGCCTTGTATAGAGACTCGTCGATCTGTAGAGCGTTAGAGTATTTAACATTGGCAAGACCAGTGAC
>TARA_B110000503_G_scaffold63134_1_pt1 | contig 11050 bp, 14 predicted proteins | sample TARA_B110000503 | Tara Oceans TARA_B110000503 (sample SAMEA4397472) | marine metagenome | biome: Polar Biome; feature: [SRF] surface water layer (ENVO:00010504); material: water (ENVO:00002006), including particulate matter (ENVO:01000060) such as... | depth 5 m
CCAAATAAATGGAATCGATATCTTTGGCGGAGTCTTTGATATTTTGCGCTAACAGGAAGAGGGCCTCATCAATGTTGCCGCTCTCCAGTAATTTTTTAGCTCGATTCCGCTTCTGGACATTCTGATTCATGTAAAACCCGACGCGCATTACGCTGAAATTCCAGCCTCAATTAAACCTCAAACGGCGCCACATCCCCTTTACCCACCCGCAGTACCAGCGGCATTTCGTCCGCCAGATCCACCACGGTTGTCGGCTCCAGGCCGCAGTAGCCGCCATCGATGACCAGATCGACCTCGTGTTCCAGCGTCTCACGTATATCGTAGGGATCTATCAGGGGAAATTCGTCGCCGGGCATAATAAGCGTCACGCTCATCAACGGCTCCCCCAGATCGGCGAGCAGGGCAGCTGCGATAGGGTTGTCGGGGACGCGCAATCCGACGGTTTTACGTTTGGGGTGCATAAGCCGCCTGGGCACCTCTGAGGTGGCCGGTAAAATGAAGGTATAAGGGCCGGGCGTGGTGTACCTGAGCAGGCGGTACACGCTGTTGCTCACCTTGGCGTAGGTCGCGATCTCTGACAAATCACGGCACATCAGAGTGAAGTTGTGTTTGGCATCGAGTTTACGGATGCGACGAATTCGGTCCAGCGCATTCTTGTCGCCGATATGACAGCCCAGTGCGTAGGCCGAATCCGTGGGATACACCAGCACACCGCCGCCCTTGATAATGTCTACCGCCTGGCGAATAAGGCGCGCCTGGGGGTTTTCCGGGTGTATCTGGAAAAACTGGCTCACAGTTTCATCTCTTTGTTATCTCGCTTGTGAAGCGGTCGACCATCGCTCCCAGACGCCGCGCAATCCCTCAAACGGCGTGGATTCTACACCCAACATGGCGCTGTAGGGTGCATCGCGGTGAAAATCGCTGCCCAGTGACACCTCAAGATCATAACTGCGGGCTAAACGGCTGAGTTGTGCGGTCTGATCACGCGTTTGCCTACCGCTGAGGACCTCAATACCGCAGCCACCCGCCGCTACGAAAGCCTCGACAAGACGGCGCAGTTTCATACCGGTAAAGCGGTATTTCAGGGGGTGCGCGATCACCGCTGCGCCGCCCGAGGATACGATCCAGGCGACCACTTCGGCCAATTCCGGCCAGAAAGCCTTCACATCTCCTGTTTTTCCCTGCCCCAGATACTTGTCGAAAGCCTGGCTCGGGTCCACCACGTGACCCTGAGCAACCATCCATGCAGCAAAATGTGGCCGCCCCAATTGACTGCTACCGGCCTCTGCCAAGGCACCCTGCAGGGCGCCATCGAAGCCCCGGGCGGCGAGTCGTTTGGCTATCTTTTCGCCACGCTCGGTCCTCGCAGCAGACATCGTTAGCAATGCATCACGCATGACAGGGTGCGCAGAGTCCATACCCAGACCCAGAATATGGATGGTCGTGCCTGACCACTGGCAGGAAAACTCTATTCCAGGTATGAGCTGCATACCGCCGGAGCGCTGGCTATGATAAGCTTTCGCTGCCTCGTAGCCGGCCATCGTATCGTGATCTGTGATCGCCAGTTGCTCAATGTCGCTAGCCAGTGCTCGCGCCACCAGTTCGCAGGGATCGAGGACGCCATCGGAGGCACTGGTGTGGGTGTGAAAATCAATCAGCACAATAGTTACGCTGGACGACACAACCACCAATTGAATTTACTTTGATAATCATCCCCGCATGATAACAGCCGGAGCACCATAGAATCCATGAAGCAAATTGCTGAGTTCATTCCCATTGCGCTGTTTTTTATCGTCTACCAGTTGGATGGCCAGAGTGTATCCCTACTGAGCTGGACCTACCATTTCGATGGCATCTACTCCGCCACTGCCGTGCTGATGATAGCCACGGTACTGCAGGTCGTCTTTACCTTCGCCGTGACGCGCCAGTTTGAGAAGCGCCTGATGTGGTTGGCGGCGGCCGTGCTGATCTTCGGTGGCGCCACGCTGTTCTTTCACAACCAGATGTTTATCCAGTGGAAGCCCACTATTTTCAATTGGGCACTGGCACTTGCGTTTGGGCTGTCCCAGTTCATAGGCGACAAAAACCTGATGCAACGTACGCTGGGCAGCCAAATTCATTTGCCCAAGCCTGTCTGGACCCGTCTCAACCTGCTGTGGACAGCCAATTTTCTGGTCGTGGGCGGACTCAACCTCTTCGTGGCCTACGGTTTCAGTGAATCGACGTGGGTCAGTTATAAAATGTATTCGGCAATCGGCTTTACCCTGGTGCTGGCCCTCCTCACTGCTTTCCTCATCAGCCCTCATTTGAAGGAAGATGCTGCGGAAGAGCAGCAGTAACAACCAGACAGGCACTTAACGGAGATCAAACCTGCATGTACCACGCACTTACATTAAAGATGTTCTCCCATCCCATATAAAGCGCGGCTTTCAGCGCTTTCTCTGTCTAAGGCTTTTCGCAAATTTCACGAATATAGCCCATGTAACGGCGCGGCCTTTCTTGTCAAATCACCACACTTGTCAGAAAGACAGGCTTACTTAGGGTAGGTGGGCGAATCTTGTTGTACTATTCACACGAATTCGCGAATAGCTTTTTGCCTCGTTCACCGAGAAGTTCGGAAATTGAAAATCCCTCCGCCGCAAGCTCAACGGGGCCTCGATAGATAATCGCAATACCGCGCATGAGTACTACTTTGGCAATAACGTCAGGGCGGTGCGCGCAGACCAATGATGCCTCTAGCGCGAGCCGTGCAAAGCCTGTGACCTGATCTGCAAGGTGATCTGGCCCTGCCTGGCCCTCTGCGTAGTGTTCCCAGGACCAATCTTCAATAACAAAAATACCGCCCGGCCGAATTCTTGGGAAGAGAATATTAAAGGAGATAGTTGATGGCTCCAGACGATGCGAGGCGTCATCGATCACCATATCAATCGGCTGTTTTCCGAAATCGTCCTCCAGCACCTTTTTCACATCGACTACATCGCCCTGGTCACACTCGAAGTGTGTTCGAATGCGCGAGCCGTCCGGGTGACATGCGAGGAACTCGTTAAATAGATTACTAGCTCGCTCATCAATTTCTATTGCGGTGAGGATTCGTGGCTGAAAGAGAACCGCCAAAAACGCTGTACTGCCGCCAGTTCGAATACCCAGTTCAACGATATTTGCGTCAGGCCCGATTTCTTTGGCAAGCGATTCATAGCAGTTAATCTGGAACCGCTCCTTCATGATTCTAAGCTCTTTCGTGGGGGGTGCGCCAAAGCTCGCCAAAGCGAACTTGCTGCCCCTGACCTTTATCTGCGATTTACTGAGCCAGTCTATCATGCGCCTAGCCTAACCAAAGATGGGAGTGTTTAGAAGCTAAAACTGATCAGCGGGAAGACAGGGCGCGAGCTGTGCGAGCTAGTGGGTATCGAGGATCAACGCACATGGCGACGGTGGTATCAGGATACGGACGCGGCTGGCATTCGATACCGGAGGCGTAATAAAAACAACCAGCCGAGTTAAGCAATTGCTGGCTGAGTGCGATATGCGCCGAGCCAATCGAGAGACCGCGGCAGACGCCCTGCACGTATCTTACTCGACACTCCGCCAAAGATTAGATGCGGATGGCACCAGCTTCGCCAAATTACTCGATGTACAGCGAGTGCGCCGGTGCGATGAGGAAATGGACCACAACCGTGAGATCCGTGGTAAGCAGCTTGCTGGTGTGTGTGGATATACAGAGCTGAATAGCTTTTATCGGTCTTTCGAAAGGCTGCACGGAATGGGCTTTCTTGAGTATAAGCAGGTGAATTATGTTTGATCAACGGCTACCGGCCGGGCTACGAGCCTGCCATTGGGCACTGCAGAATACCCCACCACAAGAGACGCCCAATGAGTGAAGCGAGTATCGCCTAATCAATGGTTGACGGCAGGCCCGTTGTCCTGAAAGACTCCCTTGTTAAAGAAAAGCCCTTTGGGGAACTGGTACTGGCATGAGGCGCACAGTGCGCGCGTGAAGGCAGGCAGCTTGCACCAGTCATCAATGAATAGTTACAACGTGCTTAAACCAAAGCTGCCGAAGCTGCCAGAGGTGTTCTAAATGATAGACCCGCCAGACGTAACACCTGCGCATATCAGGCAGTTCATTGGGCACTGCTACACTGGCAGGCTCGGCACCGGCAACCATGCATTGAGCGTGTTGCGCGAGGCTTTCGACATAGGCCTGGGGCAAGGTTTGTGTGATTTCAACCCGGCATCCCACGTAAAGCGTAAGAAGCAACCGAAGCGCACGCGCAGACTAACGGACGCGGAGTTTAAAGGCATACGCCAGTGCGTCAAGAAGTGGGCCAGTAACAGGCTTGTGGTTATTCTCCGGGCACGGCAAGCCGTACAGCTATTTTACAGTCCAACGCCAGTACAAGTCAGCGTGTAATCGCGCTAGTATTGATGGCACGACATTGCACGACATAAGCGCCAAAACTATTACCGATATGACCATCCATGGTGATGATACTCAGTCCCTTGCGGGTCATAGTGATGCTAAGATGACAGCTGATTATATCCGAGAGACTGTGGCGACGAAGGTTAAATCCTTAGACAGTTTAAGACAATCAGAGAAATAAACCATGTATATCAACAACATAAGGTCGCGCAATGTACTACGCAATATTCTGTGAAGATGTTGGAAACAGTATGCCGCTGCGCAAGAGCGCGCGCCCTGCCCACCTGGCGCGCCTGCAGGAGCTGGCAGACGCGGGGAAGCTGCTGGCAGCCGGCCCGCACCCGGCAATCGACGCGGAGGAACCCGGTGAGGCCGGCTTTACCGGCAGCCTGATTATCGCTGAATTCGCCAGTCTTGAAGCCGCCACGGCATGGGCCGACTCCGACCCCTACGTGGACGCGGGAGTGTTCAGCAAAATTACCGTCAAACCGTACAAACTGGTTTTGCCCTGAGCTCCACCTTCATCGCCGGTGACGTTACATTAACTTTCATGAACCACGTTTTATCGAGGAAAAGACTTTGCTATTCTCCGTCCCTTTATTGATATTGTGCCTGTTGTTTTCCAACGCCACGCTGGCGGAGGACATTCGCTATGTCAGCGGCGATCAGGATGTACCCCTGCGCGCCGGTGCCGGGGACGACTATCAGATCGTACACCGGGGCATCTCTCCCCGTGCCCGTCTCATCGTTTCGCGCACGTCTGAAGACGGCCTGTGGGCAGACATCACCACAGACGCTGGCGACACCGGCTGGATCCCCTCGCAAAAGCTGTTGCTTGAGCTTACAGCGGCACCCGAAATGGCAAGTACTGCGTTATCCGAAGCAGACGCTCCGGTAGACGGTAACCCTGAGGAATTAACAGACCAAACCAGGATTCGCGATGAACAGTTCAATGCGGTCGCGCAAGAGCTCTACCAGCTAAAACAGGTGTCTGGCAAGGCGGAACAGATGGATATAGAGAATCGTCGCCTGGTGGAGAAAACCGAGAATTTGCGCTCCGAGGTAGAAATGCTACGCGCCGAAAACCTGCGCTTACAAGACAAAGTTGAGAGCGAGGACTTCATAAATGGCGCACTGGCGGTCCTACTCGGTGTCATCATTGCTTTGGTAGCCCCTCGATTGGTGCCCAAGCGACGCAGAAATTCCAGCTGGACGTAAAGGAGACTCCTATGATTCGCGTATTATTACTCTGCTTGTCACTGTTATTGCCCGCCATTGCTGTCGGTGCGGGTAACGCCTCAACCAACCCACGTGTTGTGATTAAAACCAGTGAGGGGGATATCACACTGCAGCTGTTTGCCGATAAGGCCCCCGTCTCGGTGGCAAATTTTCTGAGTTATGTGGACAGCGGCTTCTACAAAGGCACCATATTCCATCGCGTCATCCCCAACTTCATGATCCAGGCCGGTGGTTTTGAACCGAACATGGTAGAAAAAAACAAGGCGGACCCTATTGCCAATGAGTCCAAAAATCGCCTTCACAACACGCGGGGCACCGTGGCCATGGCCCGCACCAGCGACCCGGATTCCGCCACCTCGCAGTTCTTTATCAACCAGCGCTCCAACCTGCGCTTGGACTGGTCGCCGCGCAGCGAAGGCTACACCGTCTTCGGCGAGGTTATCCAGGGTATGGATATCGTTGACTTCATTGCCACAACACCCACCGGCACGGTGGGTGGGATGAGCGATGTGCCCAAGCAGCCCATCATCATCAACGACGTTGCGCGCCAGTAGCCCTGATGATTGCACTCAGCGTCAATCTCAATAAAATCGCCCTGATCCGCAATTCGCGCGATACCACCAATCCGGGTATTCCACTGCACGCACAGATGTGTATCGACGCCGGCGCCGATGGCATCACGGTTCACCCGCGCCCCGACCAGCGACACATCCGCGTTCGCGACTGTTTCGATCTGGCGGCGATGCTGAACGTTGAATTCAATATCGAGGGTAACCCCTTCACTGGACCGCGCAGCAGCGAACGCGTCGACGTGGACGACTACCCTGGATTCATGGAACTGGTAAAGGAAATTCGCCCCTCCCAGTGCACCCTGGTGCCGGATGGCGACGGGCAGCTGACTTCGGACCACGGCTTTGACCTCAAGCGCGATGGCGAGCGGATAGCGCCACTGGTGCAGGCGTTGCAAGCGCTGGGTATCCGCACCAGCCTGTTCATGGATCCGGATCCGGAGCAGATCCGCCTCGCGGCACAAACCGGTACAGACCGCATTGAGCTGTACACTGAATCCTATGCGCGGGCCTTCAAGCTAGGCGGGAATGTGGATGAAGTATTTCAGCAATTTGTACGGGCGGCGGAGGTCGCCGCTGATGAGGGTTTGGGTATCAACGCTGGCCATGATCTAGACCTGAAGAATCTACCACGTTTTGCCACTATTGCGGGCCTGCTGGAAGTCTCCATTGGCCACGCCCTCACCGTAGACGCGATTCGTATGGGACTGGCCACCACCGTGACCGCCTATCAACACGCCCTGGGTAAACATTAATGGATACACGTATACAAGCACTGCTGGATAAACAGGACATCACGGACCTGATCCACGCCTACTGCAATGCCGCCGATCGGCACGATCACGGCAAGATGCGCGCGCTCTATCACGATGATGCAACTGACGATCACGGCGCATTCTTCAAAGGCCTGGCCATGGCCTTCATTGACCAGCTACCCGCCATTCAGGAACCCATGCTGATCCTGCACCACAACGTCACCACGGTAAACATTGCAGTGGACGGTGATTATGCGGAAGGTGAGATCTATATATTGGCCTTTCATCAGGTGCGCACGGACAATGGCCCGGTAGATCTCCTCATCGGCGGGCGCTATTTCGACAAGTACGAAAAACGTGGGGGCGTGTGGAAGTTCAGCCACCGAGCAGTCGTCGCGGATTGGACCCGGTTTAACAACCCCTCCACCGTCTGCCTCAGCCACCCTATGGTGGAGGGCTCTTATATCGGCAAGCCCGGCCCTGGCGACCCCTCTTACGATTTCTTTCGCCTGCTTAAGCGAGGACAGCGCTAGAGCGCAGCGAGCTTTTCTCGAAGTCGATCCGGAATACGGGTAGGCGATTTATTCGCCAAATCAAGGTGTACCAACACGGCCTTGCCCCGCACGGTCTGCCTGTCTCCCTGCGATATCTCGCAGTGCAAGGTGAATGAGCTATTCCCAATGCTGGCATCGACCACCTTGCCGATAACGTCCGCGCCGTAAAACGTTTCATCAATGAAGTCGATCTGGACGGAGGCCAGGATCCAACTCTTGGCGTTCGTTTCGTTGCTGTGCGCCAACGACTCGAGGAAACGCATCCGGATCACCTCCAGCCAAGCGGCAATAGTGGCGTTGTTGATATGGCCCAGTGCGTCGGTTTCGTAGAAACGCGGGGTAATCGTTATGGCAAACTCTTTCACTTTTGAGCTCCGTGATTTTGGGGTGTCGCCGATCCAGCAGACTTGGGTGCTAGCCTGTGCCAAAATTATCACAGCATCAAGCAGCCATTAAAACGTATAATGATCACCCACACCTATTTCTTCAGGAATTCCCAATGCGCCTGATGCTCGCCCCAATGGAGGGCGTTATCGACCACACAATGCGCGAGCTGCTTACCTCTCTGGGCGGCGTAGATCGCTGTGTTACGGAATTTGTGCGCGTCACCGAGCGCCTGTTGCCACCGCGAGTCTTCTACCGCCTCTGTCCGGAACTCGCGCAGGGCGGGACCACTAGTTCGGGTGTGCCTGTTTATGTGCAGCTACTGGGTGGCCAACCGGCGGTAATGGCTGAGAATGCCGCGCGGGCAGCGGAACTCGGTGCACCGGGAATTGACCTCAACTTTGGCTGCCCAGCGAAAACGGTTAATCGCTCCGACGGTGGCGCCATTCTCCTACGCGAGCCACACCGCGTGCACGATATCACCGCTGCGGTGCGCGCTGCAGTGCCCGCGCACATTCCTGTCACCGTAAAAACCCGCCTGGGTTTTGAGGATAAAGCGCTGTTTCTCGACATCGCTGCAGGCATTGAAGCCGCGGGGGCCACTGAACTCACGGTGCACGCGCGCACCAAACGCGAGGGTTATCGTCCACCCGCATACTGGGAGTCAATTGCGGAAGCGCGGGGGCGGGTGTCGCTGCCGGTGATTGCCAACGGCGAAATCTGGAGTGTTGATGATGCGCTGCGCTGTCGGGCGGTCACCGGCTGCGATGACCTGATGCTGGGTCGCGGTGCCATCTGCCGCCCCGATCTCCCGCGACTGATTGCCGCTGCGAATGCCGATGGCGACACGCTGGAACCCCTGCCCTGGAGCGGCATTACCCCACTGCTGTTGCACTTCTTTGAGATGACCCTGAAACACTATGACGCACATTGTGCTGGCAACCCCCTCAAACAGTGGCTGGTGTACATGCGCGGCTATTTTCCGCAGGCTGGGCAGTTGTTCGAGGACGTTAAACGCCTGCGGGAACCAGACGCCATTCGATTGTTACTACAGCAATCCCAGCCTGCCACCAGCATGGATCGCTGCGCCGCCTAGCGGATTCTGCGAGACGGCCCCCAACTCTGGCGCAATTGTACAAGTACCCCCAATCGGCCATAATTCAAAGCTCGCTTGTGGTTACACCTGCCACAAGCCAGGCAATCGACGGAAATACTATGGACAAGACAGTGCGACACATCCAGCTAATGGACACCACCCTGCGCGATGGTGAACAAACTCAGGGTGTCTCTTTCTCCCCCGAGGAAAAGGTCACTCTGGCCAAGGGCTTGCTACAACAGCTGAAAGTTGACCGTATTGAAGTCGCATCTGCGGGTGTCTCCCAGGGGGAAAAGGACGCAGTCTCCAGTATCAATGCATGGGCGCAGCAGCAGGGCCTTGGCGACCGTATCGAAGTGCTGGGTTTTGTCGATCACACCAAGAGCGTGGACTGGATTGTGCAAACTGGCGGCCAGGTAATCAACCTGCTCACCAAGGGCAGTGAGAAGCACTGCCACGAGCAGTTGGGAAAAACGCTGGAACAGCATGTGTCCGAAATACTGACGACGGTGGAGTATGCGCTGGAGAAAGGACTGCAGGTGAATGCCTATCTTGAGGATTGGTCAAACGGCTACCGCAACAGCCCCGACTATGTTTACCAGATGATGGACCAGTTAAAGGACTGCGGCATCCGGCATTTCATGTTGCCCGACACACTGGGCGTAATGTCTCCGGAAGAAGTGTTCGACAGCTTGAGCGACATGACGACACGCTATCCACAACAACTGCTCGACTTTCACCCGCACAACGATTACGGCCTGGCCACTGCCAATGTGATGGCGGCCGTTCGCGCCGGGGTCAGCTCAATCCATTGCACCGTTAACTGCCTGGGCGAGCGCGCAGGCAACGCGTCACTGGCTGAAGTGAGCGTCGCACTGCGAGATAAAATGGGGGTCGAGCTGTCGGTTGATGAGAGTTACATTGTGCAACTGAGCACGATGGTAGAAACTTTCTCCGGCAAACGGGTGCCCGCCAATGCACCCATCGTTGGCGCTGACGTCTTTACGCAGACAGCCGGAATTCATGCGGATGGCGACAAAAAAGGCGGCTTGTATAAAACGCGGCTCAGTCCCGAGCGCTTCTCCCGCACCCGCAGTTATGCGCTGGGAAAAATGAGCGGCAGGGCATCGCTGGCACAGAATCTGGAGGCGCTCGGCCTCAACCTTTCCGAGGAGAACCAGAGGAAGGTACTGGCCAGAATTGTCAAACTGGGCGATTCAAAAGAGTTGATTACCGTTGACGACCTGCCCTTTATCATCTCCGATGTGCTGGAGAGCAGGAACTACCACCACATCAAATTACTCAACTGCTCTGTCACCAGCGGCCTGGACCTAAAATCGACCGTGAGTATCCGTATCGATGTGGACGGTGAAATATTGCACGCCACAGGTTTTGGTAACGGCGGCTTCGACGCCTTCATTTACGCAATGAATGAAGTGATGGCCTCGAGGCGTTATGTGTTGCCCACGCTCCTGGATTACGAGGTCCGTATCCCCCGGGGTGGCCACACCAATGCACTGACCGAATGCGTCATTACCTGGGACTGCGACGACCAGGAAATCAAAACCCGGGGAGTGCATTCCAACCAGGTCTTCGCCGGGATCCTGGCGACGCTTCGAATCGTGAACCTACAGCTGCATGAACGCGGATCGAATGAAACCTCGTTATCGACTCCGCTGGTGGTGGATGGTCAGTTTTGAGCGCCGTTACTGGCTAAAAAATTCGATGTTAGCGCCATTAACAGGTTATATTCACGGGGCAACCCGTAAAAAATAGTCTCGTATAAAGCCGGGTGGGTGGTCCCAGAGGATCTGACGAAGTACAACAGGCAAACTACTCTAGAATCAGCGTCAAAAGGAGCTTTATCAACAGCGCTCCCTATGTACTTCAACAAGTCGGAGCAATGTAGCGATGGAAAATTCAATGCCAGCACCAAGTGAAGGCGGTGAAAAATCGTCACCGCCCGGTCTCGCAGGCCCAGTGCTGATCGTTTTCAGGGTATCCAGCCAAGTTGAGCTAATTCTGCCAGCGAC
>TARA_B110000503_G_scaffold1229_1_pt1 | contig 11039 bp, 12 predicted proteins | sample TARA_B110000503 | Tara Oceans TARA_B110000503 (sample SAMEA4397472) | marine metagenome | biome: Polar Biome; feature: [SRF] surface water layer (ENVO:00010504); material: water (ENVO:00002006), including particulate matter (ENVO:01000060) such as... | depth 5 m
ATATTTTACACTAATGTTTCATGTAAATTATTATGCGAATCTTCAGCACAATGTAAAGATTATATTAATAGGAAAAAAATAGTTCCAGATTGCATTATCTTATCAACAAGTAATTTAAAAGAATTAAAATGGATGCCTGATACCTGTGCTTATAAACTATTAGATGAAGGGAAGGAATTGCCAAACTGGCACCCCCTTATATCTGGCAACGATGATGAAATTGTAAAAAGTGGTAATAGTGTTAAAAATAGAGTAACTAACGAATCTAAAATTAAAGTTAAACATTTGCCTAATCATATTTTTAATTGGTAATTATTTAAGGAAATATTATATGTCAAAAACAATGTGGATATTAGCATCATTAATAATTATAACAGTTATAGCATCAATATATAGAGAACAATCAAATATGAAAATGCCTGAATATTTAAATTGCAAGGAATCTATGTTAAAACAGATGTTTTCTGATATGTGTACACCAAGGTCTGGTTTAAAAAAAATTAATTAAAAAATAAAATAGAGTTCCCCTATTAATGAAAATTGCAATTATTGGGTCTGGAATATCAGGCCTTTCTTCAGCTTTACTTTTATCCCAAAAACATGACATTACATTATTTGAATCTAAAAATAGATATGGTGGTCACGCAAATACAATTGATATTTCAGTGAATAAAAAAATAGTGCCTGTTGATACTGGTTTTATTGTATTCAATGAATTGAATTATCCTAACCTTGTTGGTTTATTTAAATGGCTCAAAGTTCCAACAGTCAGTTCTAATATGTCTTTTGGTGTTTCAGCAAGAAATGGAGAGTTAGAGTACTCAGGATCATTAAAAGGATTGTTTGCTCAGAAAAAAAATTATTTTAATCTTAGTTTTTATCGGATTTTAAAAGACATTTTTATTTTTTTTAAATTTGGTTATAAATATGCTCATTCAAATCCAGGTAATGAAAGTTTAAAAGAATATATTATTAGATGTAAATTCAGTGACGAATTTGTAAACGATCACCTTATACCCATGTCTTCTGCAATATGGTCTTGTCCAGATGAACAGATTTTAAATTTTCCTGCAAAAAACCTTTTAACGTTTTTTAAAAACCATCAATTACTAAATTTCTATAAAAGACCAAAATGGAGAACTGTAAAAAATGGATCAATAATTTATGTTAATAAGATTGTTGATCTTTTAAAATCTAAAAAAAATAATAAACTTTTATTAAATATAAAAATAAAATCAATTATAAGTAAGAATAATAAAATTATAATTACTGATCAACAAAATAAAATATATAATTTTGATAAAGTTGTAATGGCTTCTCACCCAGATCAATCTTTAAGAATATTGAAAAATATAGAAAAAGAAACCTCTGATTTATTAAACAAATTTCAATACCAAAATAATATTGTTTTTTTACATTCTGACAACTCATTAATGCCACTAAATAAGAATGTGTGGTCAAGTTGGAATTATTTATCTAACAAAGATAGTAAAACAAAATCTTCAGTGACTTATTGGATGAATATTTTACAAGAATTGAAAACTAAAAAAGATATTTTTGTTAGTCTTAATCCATATAAAAATCCAAAAAAATCACTAATTTATCAAAAGATTAACTATATGCATCCTATTTTTAATAATAAAACTAATGAAGCTCAAAATAATCTTTTTTCGATACAAGGAAATAATAACATATATTTTTGTGGTGCTTGGACAGGATATGGATTCCACGAGGATGGTATAAAATCAGCTGTCATTATAGCTAAATTAATGAACATACAAATTCCTTGGAAAACGATTGATAGCAGATGATAAAATTATGAAATATCAAAAAAAATATTTTAAATTTTTAAAAGGCTTAATTTATCATAATAGATATGGGAAAATTGAACATTATTTTAAAAATAGAATTATCGCTATAATTGTAGATTTAACATCAATATCTGAAGAAAGAAATCTTGAAAAACCTTTCTTATTTTCAATAAATAAATTGAATTTTTTTTCATGGATGCCTTCAGATCATGGTTCTAGAACAAAAAACTCAAAACCAAAAGATTTGTTAAATTTTATATTTGATTTGATAAAGAAAAAATCTTATCAATCAACAAGTATCCAAAGCATAAAATTAATGTGCTTTCCAAGAGTTTTAGGATTTGGATTTAATCCTTTATCAATTTATTTTTGCTATGATGGAAAAAACAATTTAGTACATACAATATTTGAAGTAAAAAATACATTTGGAGATATTCATCATTATATTTTACTAGATGTAAATAAAAAAGGTAATTCACAAAAGGTATTGAAAAAACTATTTGTCTCACCATTTTATAATGATGAAGGCTGTTATGAATTAAAAGCAATTTATCTAAATAAAAAAGTAGAAACTACTGTTAAATACGAAATAAATAACGAAATTATCTTTACAGCTTCAATGAAATTAGAAGAAATAGAATTTAATAATTATAATTTTTTTATTGGATTAATTAACTTTTTATTTTTTCCAGGGAAAATATGGATAAACATACATTTTCAAGCTCTAAAAATTTGGTTAAAAAGAGTATCTTTCAATAAAATACCTAAGAGTAAAAATGTAAAATATTCAATAGCAAAAGAATTAACAGAAAATAAAAAATAACGAATTTCATCCACTTTTTAATAATTAAGGAAAAACAATGACTTTTTGGGAAATTTTACTTTTAAAGGGCCTTAAAAAATTTTCATATGGTTCAATCCAAATAGAGTTTTCTAATGGATACATTGAGAATATAAAAGCTAAAAATCCTGGTCCTAAAGCAATGTTAAAAATTCTTAAACCAAATACTGCAAAAGAAATCATTCAAGGTGGCTCAGTCGCATTTGCTGAATCATATATTAACAAGGATATTTCAACTAATAATTTAACAAACTTAATTCATTACTGTGCGCTTAATAATGATCAAGCTGAGAGTACTTTTAATATTTCAATTTTAAAAAAAATTATACATAAGCTTTTTCATTATAAAAATAAAAATACAAAAAATCAGGCAAAAAAAAATATTTCATTTCATTATGATTTAGGGAATAAATTTTATGAATATTGGTTAGATAAAACAATGACTTATTCATCAGCAATATTTAACAACACATCTATAAAATTAGAAGCTGCTCAAAATAATAAATATAAGAAATTAGCTGAATTAGCAGCAATTAAAAATGACGATCAAATATTAGAAATAGGATGTGGTTGGGGAGGATTTGCAGAATTTATTGGAAATAATTATGATTGTAATCTTACCGCCGTTACAATATCTAAAGAGCAATATGAATACTCTAAAAAGAGAATTTTTGATGCTAATTTATCTCATAAAGTAAAAGTTTTATTATGTGATTATAGAAATATTACTGGTAAATTTGATAAAATTGTATCAATTGAAATGTTTGAGGCGGTTGGAAAGCAGTATTGGAATATATTTTTTAAAAAAATTGAAAATATTTTAAAACCTAATGGAAACATTTCACTTCAATTAATTACAATAGATGATAAAATTTATGATGTTTATAAAAGTAACCCTGACTTTATTCAAAAATATATTTTTCCAGGAGGTATGTTACCTTCTGATAAAATTCTTAAAGAACTAATTAATAAAACTTCTTTAAAAATAAATTCTATAGACAGCTTTTCTAAAGATTATGCAAAGACATTAAACATATGGAATAAAGAATTTAATAAAAAATGGGATAAAATAGAAAAACTTGGGTTTGACGAAAACTTTAAACTATTATGGAATTACTACTTATCATATTGTGAAGGAGGGTTTTTATCAAAAAACATAGATCTTAAACAAATTAAGCTTAGCTTAGATTAGTTTTTTAAAGAAAATAATCTTAAACTCGTTTTGTATAAAAATCCTATAAAAGGTAATTTAATAAATATACCATTCATAGAATCCCAATAATCATGATGAGCAATTATTTTTCCATTTTTGCCACATTTAATCTCACTTATACCAACTATTATCTGTTTAGATTTAAATGCAAAAAAAGTCATTTCCCATTTCAAAAAAGTTCTTTTTTTTTCAATACTGTAATCTATAATTTTAAATTTTGGATCTTTAATATTTTTAAACATGTGGTTAAAAATATTTTTAAAGCTATCTAATCCTTTAACCACATTAAAAGGATCAGTGAACTCTATATTTAGATCTACTATATGATCAAATTCTTTTACTTTATCTATTGTTAAATCACTAAATAATTCAATATATTTATCAATAGGTTTTTTTTTCATAATATTTAATTTTTCAGTAATATTTTCTTAATTAATAATAAAGATATCTTATCAGGCAAAAGACTTAATATTTTCATAAACGATGAAAAAATAAAAGGAAATGAGAACTCAAACTTATTCTTATTCATATTTTTATAAATTAGTTTTGCAGCATCATCAACTTTCAAAAGACCTGGCATATAAAAATCATTTATTGATGTTGCAGAAGTGTCAACGAAGCCAGGACTACAAATTTGCACTGAAATACCTTTTGAAAATAAATCATATCTAATTGATTGCGCAAAGGATCTTAATGCTGCTTTAGTAGGCCCATATGCAGCTGATTTTGGTAATCCAATCCATCCAGCAATGCTAGACATAATTAAAATTTTTCCATTACCATTTAACATCATTTTAGGAAGAAAAGATTCATAACAATTAATTACACCAAGAAAATTAATATTTAAGTGTTCTCTATAAACATCAATATTTTCGTTACTTGAATCAATTGGTTTATAAATACCTGCGTTTAAAAACAATAATGATGGAGAATTATTTTCTTTTGCTATTAACTTTAATTTATCAAGGTCTTGAACGTCACATTGGTAACCTATAAACATATTTATTTTTGTATTTAATTTCTTTTGAAATATATTTAATTTTTCTTTGTTTCTACTTATTCCTATTACATACCAACCTTTATCAATTAAAAGCCTAGCAAAAGCCGCTCCAATTCCATCACTAACACCAGTTATTAAAGCTATTTTTGTCTTCATATAAATACTCTTTAAAAAATATTAAAGTAACTAAATATTATATATATTGATATTAAAATTAAACTTTACAAGTTATATAATTAACTAGAACAGCCCCTCTTACATTAGATTTAACAAGCTCTATTTTCACAGAAAAATTTCCTGCAAAAATAGTTTTTTTGATTGGTAACGTTCCTTCAACTAAATCATTGTTTCCAAGATATATAAAAGCAACTCGCATAGGTTTGTTTGAATCAAAATAAGGATTATCATTACTAATATCTAAAATATTACCTTCTGCTTTAATTTTTAAACTACCAGATAATAATCTCAATGTATTTTCAGGAGGAACAAACAATTTTGTAGATACTGGCAATTCTTTGTATTGAAGATTATTACAATTTTTTTTGTTTCCTAATAATCTTAAATTATCTACTATAATATTTTCAGGCACCCCACTAGCTAATGTTGACGCCAAAACGTTCTTAGCATTTCTTCCAAATTTTGTTTGTCCATCTCTTATGTTTTTAGTATCTAAAGCTAAATTTGCCTCTTTAAGTTTCAATCTAATTTCAGCCAAATTTCTTTCTAAAATATTTTTAGATTCTGAAAATTCATTAACTAATTTTTCATTTTCTTGTATAAGAATTGATTTATCACTATTACCAAATCTCCAACCTAAAAAAAATATTATAAAAATAAATAATAGTTTTAATACATTTCTAAAAATGAATCTTAGTTGTTTTTGCTTATATTTACTTTCAGCTTGATAGAAATCCAAAGTACTTACCTGAATAATGTATTTTTAGTTTAATATATTTAATATATATTAATATAAAGACATTTTTAATAAAAAAACAAAAATAACATTTTACATAGAAAGTAAGATCAATTTCTTCAAACTTAAATAAAATAAATGAAAGAGCTTGGCAAAGAATGTTGTCTGGCAAAAAACTTGATATTTTATCTCCATCGCCATTTGATATAGAAATCGAAGATATTGCTTTAGGGTTATCTCGTGTTACACGTTGGAATGGCCAAACTATTGGAATTCATAGTTATTCAGTGGCTCAACATTCACTTTTAGTAGAAAAATTATTTACTGAAAATAATCCTAACTCATCTTTGAAATGGAGATTAGCAGCTTTATTACATGATGGGCCTGAATATGTTATAGGTGACTTGATTACTCCATTTAAATACGCCCTAAATAATAGTTATAGATTAGTTGAAAACAATTTGATGCAAGCTATTAACTTAAGATTTGGACTCCCTGCAATTATTCCTAAATCAGTTGAGTTAAGCATTAAAAAAGCAGATAAAGCAGCCGCTTGGTTTGAATCTGTTCAAATTGCTGGATATACTGAAATAGAAGCTTTACAGATTTTAAAGAAGCCTAAAATTAAACTTATAACAAAAATAAAACCTGTTTCTCCTAAAATATCAATAAAAGACTTTTTAAAAAGATTTAACGAACTAATATAAAAACTTAATTAATAACCTTCGCTTAACAATGGAAATGAGCTTAAAACATCCAAATTTCCAAAAGAATTATCGTTAGTTAAAAATGTATTATCTAGTTCATTAAATGAATTAATTCCAAGTAGCCTCATACAAGTGCTGATCTCAACCTCTAATAACTCTAACATTCTAAAAATTGCATCAGAACCTCCTGCACCTGCAGCAAACCCTTGAAGTCTTCCTATTCCAACCATATCAGCACCTAATGCAATAGCTTTTACTACATCAGTACCTCTCATTATCCCTCCATCATAAAATATCTTAACACGACCTTTTATAGCATTAACTATCTCAGGCAAAACCTTGACACCGCCTAAGCCATAATCTAGTTGTCTACCACCATGATTTGATACATAAACAACTTCAACTCCATGCTCAACAGCTAAAATTGCATCTTCGGCAGTAGCAATTCCTTTTAAAATTATAGGTAAATCACAATAGCTTTTAATTCTATCTATATCTTTCCATGAAAAACGCATTTGATGCTCAAAACCTGAAGCAGATTGCCTTGAAGTTGTTCTATATCTCTTCGACAAATCTCTTTCTCTTCTTCCATAAGCATCTAAATCTACAGTTAAACAAATACCAGCATAATTATAATCAATTGCTCTTTTGATATTATCATCAACCCAGTCTTTATCACCTCTTATGTAAAGTTGAAATAATTTTGGATAATCTACACTTTTTGCAACTTCTTCAAAACCAGGTAAACAAGTAGAACTAGTCATATGCATAATACCAAAATTAGCTGCCGCTGTTGTAGGAGCTATGCCAGCTCCATCAACAAAATCTTGCATTGACCCTATTGGAGCTAAAATAACAGGAATACGTAACTTATGACCAAATAAATCTGCTGTTAAGTTAATATTTTCAACATCTCTTAATACCCTTGGCCTAAATGCCAAACTATCCAAAGCATATCTATTACGTTTAAATGTAGTTTCTGTTTCAGCAGCACCAATTAGGTAATCCCATGTTTCTTTCGAGAGATTTTTTTTAGCTTTTTTAGCAAATTCATGAAGAACTAAATATTCTTCTCCTTCAATCTTACTGCCTAATTTATCATTATTCATATTATTAACTCCACATTAAATAACAAGTTAACTTATATGAAATTTGTTAATAAATGTCATGATAAATGTTGTTAATATTTTTAATAAATAACTTGCCTTACATAAAATCCTAAGCTAAACAACACAAATATGGTTTATGCGGGCGTGCTGGAATAGGTAGACAGACCAGACTTAAAATCTGGCGGGCTTTATGCCCTTGGCGGTTCAAGTCCGCCCGTCCGTACCATATAAAATTTAATAAAAAAATACTTTGATTTTTAAGTGTTTCCGTCCTTGCAAGATTAAATTAATTTAATTACTAATTAAAGAGTTCTTAATAAATATTATATAATTATTTAAAATAAAACACATAGGTCATTATTTAAATGATTATTGCTAAAACTAAATATGAACTCAATGAAGCATTAGGTCAAATTTCTCTATCACCCGGTAAATTAGCTTTAGTCCCAACTATGGGCAATTTACATCAAGGCCATTTATCATTAGTTAAGTTAGCAAAATTAAATTCCTCAAAGACTATAACAACAATTTTTGTTAATCCACTTCAATTTGGAAAAAATGATGATTTTGATAATTACCCTAGAACAATTGAACAAGATATTAAAAAATTAAATGATGAAAATTGTGACATTTTATTTTTACCAAAAAGCAGAAATGAAATGTTTCCTGATGAAACAGAAATTCAACTAATTAAATCAGGCAGCCTTGGTAAAGAGCTATGTGGCAAATTAAGACCAGATCATTTTGATGGGGTTTTAACTGTCGTTCATAGAATGTTTAATATAATTAAACCTGACATTGCTGTTTTTGGAGCAAAAGATTATCAACAACAAATTTTGATAAGAAATATGTCTAAATCATACTTTCCCAATCTAAATATTTTAACTGCTCCCATCGTAAGATCTAATAATGGTTTAGCATTATCATCTAGAAACAATTATTTATCCAATGAAGAATTGGATTTAGCATCTAATTTATTTAAATGTCTGAAAAAAAGTGTTGATTTGTATCAATTAGGTGAAAGCATTGAAGTTATCATCAAAACAGCAAAAGAATTTTTAATATCTATCAATCTTGTACCTGATTATTACGAGATAAGAGATGAATTATTAAGTCCTATTTTCAATAGTGATCAAGTTGGAAAAAAAGTAATTTTAGGTTCATTAAAAATAGGTAATACAAGGATTATTGATAATATAGAATTCAACAGTTAAAATGTTTTTTTTTCCCATTTCTGATCAAAACCCAACAAACAAGAAACCTTTAATATGTTGGATTATTATTTTATTTTGTGTTTTGATATTTATCACTTACGTTTTTAAAAATTCCTATATTAAAGATAGTATTTTTCTTAGTTTTGGAATGATTCCAGCTGTACTATTTGGGTTTTCAGAGTTATCTCCAACTCTTAAATTTATCCCATCATTTCTTTCTATAATAACATCGATGTTTCTTCATGGTGGCTGGATGCATCTAATTGGTAACATGACATACCTTTATATTTTTGGAGATAATATTGAGGATGTAATGGGAAAAACAAAATTTATTGTTTTTTACTTAATTACCGGAACTTGTGCTGCTTTATCACACGCCTTATTAGATCCAAACTCAACCATTCCTATGGTTGGTGCTTCTGGAGCTATTGCAGGTGTATTGGGAGCTTATTTAATGTTATTCCCCAAAGCTAATATTAGAGTTTTTTTTTGGTTTATCTTTTTTTTTAAGATAATAAATATTCGAGCTATAATAGTACTTGGAGGTTGGATAATTATTCAGTTAATAAGTTTTAATGGAACTGAAGTAAGTAATGGAGGAGTTGCTTATGCTGCACATATTGGAGGATTTATTTCAGGAATAATTCTCATTCACTTTTTTAAAAGTAAAAATCTTAATAAAAGAAAATTAAGTAAAAGCTCCTTGCCTTCTGCTAAATAAATTCATTCATAAATTTCTTTCATCAACTTGATCTTCTTCATAAATCTTACCATTTCCTCCTAAGTTATTTATAGCCTTCAAAACTTCTTTTGATGCTTTATCTAATTGAATTTCTTCTTCTGATCTTAAAACAACTGATGTTCCAAAGCTTCCTGGTTTAAAATATGGATAAGAACCAATTTTTATTCCTAAAAATTTTTTTTCTATTCTTTCTAGTTCTTTTGCGATCATTCCTTCACCAATGTTAGATGATACAGTTCTAGAAAATAATTTTTTGCCACCTGTTAAATCATTTATAATAGTATGAAACATTCCTTGCATTATTTTAGGGACACCTGCAAAAACAAATAAATTTTCAATCTTGTATCCCGGAGCTGCAGAAACTGGATTATCAATTAAGGTTGCATTAACCGGAATAATTGCCATTTTTTGACGAGCTTCATTAAATTCAATGTTAGTACCTTCAAAATGTAATGTTAACCTTCTCATAGCTTCACGGTTTTTTTCTAATTTTTGATTAAAAGCTTTTGCAACAGACTCTGTTGTTATATCGTCATGAGTAGGACCAATCCCTCCACAAGAAAACACATAAGTGAACTTATTCCTAAATAAATTAATTGTTTCTACAATTGTAGAAATATCATCACATATAATTCGTGCTTCTATTAATCTGATTCCTATATTATTTAATTCTGAAGCAATCCAATTGACATTCGTGTCTTTTGTCCTGCCAGATAAAATTTCGTCTCCAATAATTATAATACCAGCTGTTGAAACCATAAAATTAAACTCCTAAAATTAAAAATAATAAGTATCCGTCGTATGCTTATTTAAGTATATATAAATTAATACTAAAATATAAATTTAAATAAGAAAAATTAAAATGATCAATCATATACAAATTCATAATAAAAAAAATTTTTTAAATATGCATAAAGCAGGCAAATTAGCTGCAGAAGTATTAGATTATATTACAGATTTTATTGAAGTTGGAGTAAGCACAGAATTTTTAGATAATTTATGTCATGAATATATTATAAATCATAATGCTGTTCCAGCTCCATTAAATTATAGAGGGTTCCCTAAGTCAACTTGCATCTCAATAAACGAAGTAGTTTGTCATGGGATACCTTCATCTCAAACCCTAAAAGATGGGGATATTTTAAACATTGATGTTACAGTAATACTTGATGGTTGGTTTGGTGATACTAGCCGAATGTTTTTTGTTGGAATTGCATCTAATAAAGCAAAGTTTTTAACAAAAATTACATATGAATGTCTTATGTTAGGAATTGAAGTAGTTAAACCTGGAAAAACTGTTGGCGACATTGGTTTTGCTATTCAAGAACATGCAGAAAAACATGGCCTCTCAGTTGTAAGAGATTTTACAGGACACGGATTAGGAAAAGTCTTCCATTGCCCTCCAACAATACTTCATTATGGCAAACCTAATACAGGGAACGTTCTTCAAGAAGGCATGTTTTTTACAATAGAGCCAATGATAAATTCT
>TARA_B110000503_G_scaffold42333_1_pt1 | contig 11035 bp, 10 predicted proteins | sample TARA_B110000503 | Tara Oceans TARA_B110000503 (sample SAMEA4397472) | marine metagenome | biome: Polar Biome; feature: [SRF] surface water layer (ENVO:00010504); material: water (ENVO:00002006), including particulate matter (ENVO:01000060) such as... | depth 5 m
GTCCGCGTTGCCGATGACCTTCATGGCAGCGCCGTAAGACCGCAGTGGATCGGTAACGATGACATGTGGCGGGCGTAAGCACTTCATTTTTTTTCTGAGGAATTTTAATGCCGCTTTGCGATCCCGGCGCTTGGTGACATAGCTTTCTAGCACCTCGCCTTCGTGGTCAACCGCGCACCAAAGATAATGGCGCTCGCCGTTGATTGTCACGAAAACCTCATCCAGATGCCATTGCCAATTCGAATGAGCGCGAAGGTGCTGAACCCGTTTTCTTCGGATCTCGGCGGCGAACATCAGGCCGAACCTGTTCCACCAAAATCGAACCTTCTCGTGGCTGATCTCGATGCCGCGTTCGTGCAGCAGATCCTCCACATTTCGTAGAGAAAGTGGATAACGCACATACATCATAACCGCCAGGCGGATGATCTGCGGGCTCGTCTTGAAGTACTTGAATATGTCGGGTTTGGTCATGATTGGACGCTAAGAACCCCCCCTGCCCTGCACAAGCCAGTTTCCTCTGACACAGGCGACCAAAGCTGTACATGGTCGGCACAGACGCGTTTGAAATCGCAAAACACGGGCTGGCAAAGCACACCAAAACCCAGAAAATGTCAAAAGTCAGAATGGATGTCATCGCCAGTGCAAAGGCAAGGATCGAGGCCGCAATCATTGGCGCAATCGGCTTGCCCGCATCAATCCATTCGCCGTATTGACGGTTCACGATCAACGTCAGGAATACCGTCGTCATCGCATTAATGCTGATCATCCATGGCTCTTTTCCAAGGCCTTCAACAATATAGACGCTGATATAGGGGATCACGGCCGCGTTGCAGATAACGCCTGTCAGCAATAACAAAAGGGCCGCTTTGGCTTGACCTGAGATGACGGTTTCAGAAGGCATTTTTTTCGTCCGCCAAAGCCTTAAAGAACCAACGCTGAAAAATGATCACAAGGATCAGGGGGGGTAGGATAGACAGCACAATCAGCGCCATGCCTGTGCCGCTCCCCTCGCCCACCAGACGGATGCCACGCACAAGGGTATATCGGCTTTCGTCTGTGCTGATCATCAGCGGCCACAGGTATTGGTTCCAGCCGATCATGAACGTCACAATGAAAATGGCACCACCGCGTTTCCATGACATTGGCACGATGAAATCAACAAAGAACTGCACAGGTCCGGCACCGTCCAGCTTGGCGGCCTCAAGATATTCGTTGGGAATGCTGAGGAACAGTTGACGGAAAAATAGCGTACCAAGGGCAACGGACAGTACAGGAAGGATCATACCCACATGGGTATTGATCAGGCCCAACGCATCCGTAACGAGAAAGGTCGTGATAAAACGGCTTTCAAGCGGCAGCAGCAGCGTGACGAGGGTCAGCCAGAACACAAAATTGGCGATCCTCAGTTTAAAATACACCATGCCATAGGCGGCACACAGCGACACAATTGTTGTGAGAAATGCCACGCCTGTTGCGATAATCAGCGAGTTTTTCATCATATCAAGTGCGGTAATCTGGTCGGTAAATCCTGCCTGAAGCGTCAGCACGCGCGTAAAGTTTTTAAACCCCTCGGACCCCGGCCAAAGCTGGAGACCGCTGTCACCCAACAACGAGGATTGGTGCGTCGAGGAGACAAAGATCAGCACAATCGGCGTGATCAGAAAGATGACGCCTGCCAATAAAATCAAATGGGTGACAACGCCATGCAGCCGGTTTTTGAACATAAAGGTTAAGCCTTATAGGCGACCTCTGACACGGCCAGAAGTTCGTCAAAGATGTCTGGCGATCCTGCGATCACGCGGCCCCCGTTTGCCAGCATAGCGTCTGCGCTTTGCGCCTCGATCTTGCCTCCGGCTTCGGCAACCAACAGCTGTCCAGCAAGGCAATCCCACGCGTTCATGTGCGCCTCGGTGTAGCCAATCAAGCGCCCCGCTGCCACGTAAGACAACATCAAGCCGCCGGATGCATTGCGAAAGAACAGGCCGCCACGCTTGGAAAGCTCCACAATCAAATCGGACGCCATGTGCGTGGCCGTGCGCCCGTTCATACCAACTCCGACACTGCCATTATCAAGTCCTGTGGTGCGGGCCACGGACAGTTTGGTATCATTCACATATGCGCCCTTACCCGATGTGGTCCAAAACATCTCGTCATGAGACGGCTCGAATATCACGCCGACTTTGGTTTCATCATCCTGAACGCAAGCGAGAATAACGCACCATTGCGGGATGCCCGCCACGAAATTTGCGGTGCCGTCGATGGGGTCAATCACCCATGTCCAACCGGATTTCGAGGCAACGTTACCGTGCTCTTCGCCCACAATCCCGTCCTCGGGAAACTGGGCTGCAATCTGCGTGCGCACGAAGGTTTCAACCTCTAGGTCCGCATTCGAAACCATGTCCTGAACGCCCTTGGATTGAATGTCCAAAGCGGAAATATTGCGAAAAAACGCAAGCGCAAAGGCGCCCGCATCACGCGCGATTGCCTTGGCCGCGTCTAATCTTTGGGACGTCATATCAACCGCTCGCCGGTGTCTTTACGGAACACAAATGCGGTGGATGGGTCAAAGTTCAGCGTCAGATTGCTATCAAGGTCGGGCAACATATCTTTGCCGGCCTTCATGCAAATATCAAGCTCATCTCCGTCGTCGTTCGTAACTCCATCCAACGCACCATAGACAAGGTTTTCCCCGCCATGTTGTTCCACCAGATCAACTCGCATTTTGAACTGACCCGCATTGTTTGGGGCCAAAACATCGGGACGCACACCCAACACCAGCTCGGTATTTTCGGGCAGACCTGAAAATCCAGACAGCTTCAAAGAACCACAATTCAGCGTCGATCCATCAAACTTGACAGGGATCAAGTTGATCTGCGGCGCACCAATAAAGGACGCAACAAACAATGTCTTTGGATCGGTATAAAGCTCCATGGGCGCGCCCATTTGCTCGACCAGACCATTGTTAATGACGGCCAGACGGTCGGCCAATGTCATAGCTTCGGTTTGGTCGTGGGTCACGTAAATCGACGTGACATTCATGCGGCGCTGCAATTTCTTGATTTCGATACGCATTTGCACACGCAGCTTTGCATCAAGGTTCGACAGGGGTTCATCAAACAAGAACACCTGCGGATCACGCACAATGGCACGCCCCATGGCAACCCGTTGGCGTTGACCGCCCGACAGCTCGTTGGGCTGACGATCCAAATAGGCGTCGATCTTGAGCATCTTGGCCGCGTCAGTGACCTTTTGGTCAATTTCGGCTTTGGGCATTTTGCGGTTTTGTAAACCGTAGGACATGTTGCCCCGCACGCTCATGTGCGGATACAGCGCATAGTTTTGGAACACCATCGCCACGTCCCGCTCGGACGGAGACACGTCGTTGATCACACGGTCACCGATAGAAATATCGCCGCCCGAAATGCCCTCAAGGCCCGCAACCATGCGCAGCAATGTGGATTTGCCACAGCCCGATGGACCAACAAAAACGATCATTTCGCCGCTTTTGATATCCATGTCGACGCCACGAATGGCCTCTGCACCGTTCGGATAGACCTTGCGGACGCCTTTTAGTTTTACACCAGACATTATTTCTCACTTTCGACGAGGCCCTTAACGAACCATTTTTGAAATACAAGCACGACCATAACAGGCGGAAGCGTCGCCAAGATTGTCAGTGCAAAGGCCTTTTGGAATTGCGGCAGCTCGCCGCCTTCGTTCAAGACCTGATAAATTTGCTTGATACCGATCACCAAGGTGTAGTTTTCTTCCTTGGTGGTCATGATCAACGGCCATAAATATTGGTTCCAGCCCACAACGAACATGATGATCAGGATCGCTGCGATCATGGTTTTGGACAGCGGTACGAGGATATCCTTAAAGAACCCCCACGCGGTGGCACCATCCAAGCGCGCAGCTTCCAGCAACTCGTCCGGTACGGACTTAAAGAACTGCCGGAAAAAGAATGTGCCTGTGGCCGAAGCGATCAGCGGAATAATCAGCCCTGCTCTCGTGTCCAACATCCCCAAATCCGCGACCACTTTGTAGGACGGGATAATGCGGACTTCCAAGGGCAACAGCAGCGTCATAAAGATGATCCAGAACAGCGGCACCGCAAGGCGGAAACGGAAGTATACGATGGCATAGGCCGCCAGCATCGAGATAATTACCTTTCCGACGGCAAAGCCAATCCCAAGGATCAGGCTGTTTTTCAGCATCTCCATAGCGGTGACTTTTTTCATCACACCACCTGCAACGAAAAGCACCTCATTGTAGGTTTCGATAAAGTGGCCACCAGGCCAGAATTGCAGCCCGTCGCGCAGAATTGTTTCTGCGGAATGAGTCGAGGTTGCAAAGGCAACCCAGACCGGCAGCGTCATGAAGATCGCACCGCAGATCAAAATAACATGAGTTGAGATAGGTGTACGATTCATTAGTAATGCACCTTCTTTTCGATGAAGCGGAATTGGATCACCGTGAGGCCGAGAACCAGCAACATCAAAACAACCGATTGCGCCGATGAGCCGCCAATATCTGCCCCGCGGAAGCCGTCTTGGAACACTTTGAAGACCAGCGTTGTCGTGGCTCCACCCGGTGCGCCTTGGGTCGTGGTGTCGATGATCCCGAAGGTATCAAAGAATGCGTAAGTGATATTGATGACCATTAGGAAGAAAGTTGTGGGCGCCAGCAGCGGGAATGTAATCGTCCAAAAGCGGCGGAACGAGCTTTTGCAATCCAGCACAGCAGCTTCTTGTACGCCTTTAGGGATACCTTGTAGGCCTGACAGGAAGAAGATGAAATTCACGCTAACCTGTTTCCAGACCGAAATCAGGATCACCACAAAGCTGGCGTCATATGCGTCGAGTTTATGGTCAAAATCAAAGCCCAATGAATTCATGAACACATACATGTCACCAATCAACGGATTGAACATCAGGTTACCCATAAGGCCCGCAACTGGCGGCGCGATGGCGTAGGCCCACATCAGCATGGTTTTATAAGTGCTTGCCCCGCGTATCACTTCATTGGCTTTGACCGCCAAAAGCAGCGCCAAGCCAAGCGATAAGAAGGTCACGATGGTCGAGAATATAATCGTAAACCCGAACGCTTGCAGCCATGCGGCTGAGAATACCGTGTCGGAATAATTGCGAAACCAGACGAACTTCGAAGACAGGCCAAAGGCGTCCTCAAGTAGGAATGACTGGTAAACCGCCTGACCTGCCGGCCACAAAAAGAAAATCACAATGATGATAATCTGCGGGGCAATAAACAGGTAAGGGATTGGGCTGTGCTCGAATTGTACGCGCTTCATGGAATACGACTTTCATGGTCTTGAGACGGACATGACATTAAAAGAAATCGGCCAGCGAGACATTCCCGCTGGCCGACCGTGATTTAGTTTACGCTGTCGTTAAAGCGTGCGAGCAATGCGTTGCTCTCTTTTTCCATCGCAACAAAAGCTTCTTCAACTGTAGATGAGCCAGAGAAGATGTTGTCGAACTGCTTGTACATAACTTCGCGGATTTGCACGTAGAAGCCAAGACGGTAACCTTTGGTCCACTCACCGCCGCGTTCGTTCAACTGCATGATGCCAATTTCGGCATCTGGTGTTGATTCATAGTAACCGTCGGCTTTTGCCAGCTCGTAAGCTGCGTTTGTGACTGGAACGTAACCGGTTTCTTTATGCCAGAAGTACTGAATCTCAGGGCTTGTCAGGTAACCCATGAAATCTGCAACGCCTGCATTTTCTGCGTCAGGCTTACCCGCCATTGCAAACAATGCAGCACCACCGATGAATGTGCCATAAGGCTCTTCTGTGATCGACTTCCAGTACGGTAATTCTGCCGCGCCAAATTCAAACTCGGCAGAAGTCGCAAGACCACCGAACGAGCCAGATGAACCCAACCACATGGCTGTTTTCTTTTGAACAAACGCATCTTGGTTGTCACCCCATCCACGGCCATAGAAACCGTAGTAGCCTTCGTCGAGCCATTCCTTGACCTTACCCCAATGCATTTTCAGTTCGTCATTGTTGTAGAGGATTTCCACATCCGTGCTGTCATAGCCGTTGTTACCAGTGGCCAATTGCAAGTTGTGACGGGACTGGAAGTTTTCTGAGAAAATCCAAGGGCTGTGGCTTTGCGCCAGCGCTTGGTATCCGGCAGCCTTGATTGCTGGCGCCATTTCTTCGAACTCTTCCCACGTCGCAGGTGGTCCGTCGAAACCGGCCTCAGTCAGGATGTCCTTGTTGAAATACAACAGCGGTGTGGATGCGTTGAATGGCATACCGATCATTTTGCCATCGCTGTCGGCGTAGAAGTAGCGCACGCCTTCAATGTAGTCTTCGCTGTTGAAGTCTTCCATCAAGTCCGCCACTGGGATCGTTGCACCCTTAGCGTTGATGACTGTTGCAGCACCGGCGTCAAAAATCTGGATGATGTTTGGCTGCTGATCGGCACGGAATGCCGCGATACCAGCCGTCATCGTGTCCTCGTAGCCGCCTTTGTACGTTGGCACCAAGTTGTAGGTATCTTGGCTGGCGTTATATTTTTCAGCGATTTCTTCAACGACTTCGCCCAAGCGACCACCCATGGCGTGCCAGAACTGGATGTCCGTTTGCGCCCATACCGGCATTGCTGTGGCTGAAAGCCCCGCAGCAATTACCGCGCTATAGATAACTTTTTTCATTAGATTTCCTCTCCATTAATTCGGTTCCCAAAGAGCACATTGCCAAAATATTTTGTCAGAAATGCATTCCCTCCGGACAAATCGAAGCACGTTAAGTTTCATAATTCAAGTGAAACTTATTTGTTAAAACATAATCTAAGATTATAGTTGACGTGATTGCAGGTTATATTTTGATTGTAACAGTCAGACTACGGAACACGTCTTTTTGATCTTTTTAACTTCAGGGTTTGGCAGTCGATAACTTTGCTGCCTAATTCTCACATCTTAGATGCGCAGGTCATCCAGACTGTCTTTGAAGGCCTCCATGAAATCGAGGGCGATCATAGACGGCGTCTGGTGGATTGAGCGCACCAGCGAAAGTTGGTGGGGAATGCTGGGCGTGAACGGGCGGAAATCCAATCGACCCACGTATGTTCTGGCGTCTAATTCACTTACGATCGAAACGCCCACGCCCCGCGCAACCAGTTCGCAAGCGCTTGTAAACTGACGCGATTCCACCGTCTGCTTGGGCGAGACCGCGTGCTTGCGGAACAATTCGCTCAGCATTTGAAAAAAATGGCTGTCACGACGGGCATAAACCAACCGTTCGTTATCAAGGTGTTTCGGTGATATTTTATCAAGCTGAGCAAAACGGTGACCCAGCGGGAAAATACAGACGGTGCGAATATTCACCGTCGTGCTTTCAATCGTGGGGTGCCCGTCAAAGCCGTCGGTGATGCCGCAGTCGTATTGCTCCCCGATGATCCATTCCAGAATACGCTCGGGCCGGTCAGGTTCAATTGTCATGGTGACGTCAGGTCGGTTCGCCAAAAAGTTTGCAACGACTTCGGGCAAATGACTTGTTGAAAACCCCTGCAGGCATGCAACTCGAATGTGTCCGGCGCGGCGGGCTGTCAGGTCCATCGTGGTGTCCCGAATATGATCCATCAGTTCGATCATTCTGCTGATGTCCGGCAAAATGTAACGCGTTTCTTGTGATGGAACCAGCAAGCCATCCTTGCGATCAAACAAAGAGAACCCGAACAATTCGGACAGGTCCGATATCACGCGGCTGACCGCGGGCTGCGAAATATTGAGACTTTGTGCGGCCCTTGTCATACTTCCATAATCAGCTACGGTTTTCAAAATTTCGAGCTGTCGTAACTTTGGTGCGTGTTGCATAATATGTATTCCCCCTTAACCAATATAACTATTTGTTATATATTTATGCAATACTTTCTATTGTTTTATGTTTTATTCTTGCTACCCTGACTTTATCCGGCAAACAGTCCAGACGATTTTCAAGGATGTGGAATAAAAAAAATTCAATCGGCGCAATTGCTAATCCTTCAACGCATACCACAACAGGCCCTGTATCTTATGACTGTTACGCAAAGCCAACACAGCATCACTGTCTTCGGGCATCGTGGCGCACGAGGTATCTATCCCGAAAACACCATGGCAGGCTTTCGATATCTTCAAGATATTGATATCACCGCCGTGGAAATTGACGTGCAAAATACTGCCGATCGGCTTAGCGTTCTGGCCCACGACGCGCACCTTTTGATACCACAAGATAATGGCGCAATCCCTGTCCATCAACTGGTCCGGCACACCACGGCTGCGCAACTTGCAGACCTACAGGTCGGTATCCACCACTCCAAAGATGGGTATGCTGCCCTGTTTCCCGATCAGGCGTATTTACCGGACGAACGCATCCCGACCTTTGCAACCTTTTGTGAATGGGCCGCACAGGCCCCGAAGCTGTTTGTGAATGTCGAAATTAAATCCGACGCGGCACAGCTTGACCTCTACGATCCGCCCGACGTTATAGTCGAGGATGTGGTGACGCTGCTGGAACAGCACAACCTGTCAGGCCGCACAGTCCTATCCAGTTTCGATTGGCGCGTGCTTTTTGCCTGCGCTGAAAGGGCCCCTGCCTTGACACGCGGCTACCTAACGCTGGAAGACACCCACGGCACATCCATGACCCCGAATATCATCGACGGGTCGCTTTGGATGGGCGGCGCAACGCGTGCCGATCATGGTGGTTGCCTACTCAAAACCATTGCGGCCCTTGGCGGAAAAATCTGGTGTCCATTTTACAAAGACCTGACCGCGGATGCGCTGGCAAAGGCGCAGGACTTGGGGTTGGTGGTGAATGTTTGGACCGTCAATACATTGGACGACATCAACCGCATGGCGGACATGGGTGTTAATGGCATTATCTCGGATTATCCCGCACGCGTGCGCAACGTTTTGATGCAGCGCGGCAAGGCTTAGACTTTCAACTGGCTAATTGGTCTTGCGATTTTCATCGCACAATCGCCGATTTTCTTTCTCATCAAAGGCTGAACACCGATGCTCCTCTTGATCGAACTCGCCGGCGCAATCGGACTGCTGTTGTTCGGCCTGCGGCAAGTCCGCAACGGTATGATGCGGGCCTTTGGGACCACCCTGAAAAGGTTGGCCAGCCACACTGATGGGCGTATCATCCCCACGTTCCTTGTAGGGCTGTTGGTCGCCGTGTTGCTGCAAAGCAGCGCTGCGACGGCGATGATTTCCGCAACCTTCGCAGCCCAAGGCGCTATCAGTGCCGCCACCGCGTTTATTACCGTCTTGGGCGCTGATGTTGGCACCGCGATCGCCGCACTTATCGCGTCGCAAAAGATCACGGCAGTCTCACCTTTGTTGATCGCACTAGGGTATTTTGGCGGCCAATCAGCAGCCACCCCGAGTTCAATCGGCCTGTTCAAATCAACGCTGGGGATCGGTCTGGTTCTGCTGGGACTGTCGTTGATTGGGGCCACGGCATTGCGGATCAGCCAACTGGAAGACTTCGCAACAATCCTGACCATCTTTGCAAAACAACCGTTTCTGGTTTTGATTCTCGGCGCGCTGATCTCGTATCTTGCGCACTCGAGCCTTGCGGTGATCTTGCTGACCGTTGGCCTTGCAAAGGTGGGCGTTCTTGATCTTCAGGCCAGCCTGTTCATGGTGCTTGGGGCAAACATTGGCAGTGGGGTATTGCCCGTGATCGCCCACTGGCACTCCAGCGCGGCCGCGCGCATCCCACTTGTGGCCAATCTGTACGTGCGCCTTGTCGGCGTTGCTATTGCAGCTGCGATGATCTTGGTTGCATGGCCCCTCCCCGATTTTGGGTTTGGGATTGAAACACAGCCCCTTATACTTCACCTTAAGCTGAACATCGGCGTTGCTTTGATTGGTATTCTTGGTGCTAAAATATGGGTTCGGTTCGCAACCGCATCTGTCTCCGAGGACACGTCCAACACAGATGAGATACAGCCAAAACATCTGGATGTCGCGGCCCACGGAACGCCGTCCATCGCGCTTGCGAATGCCAAGCGCGAGGCCTTGCGCATGGCCGATATCGCTCAAACGATGGTGCGCAACATCGCCCCAATTCTGCAAACGGGCGATACGAACCTACAAACTACGACCAGCGATCTGGACGACGGGCTTGATACGCTGTTTGACGCCATCAAAATCTATATGGCCCAAACCATGCAACAAAAACTAAGCGTGCAAGAAAGCCAGCAAGCCCAGGATTTGTTGAGCTTCATCACGAACATGGAACACATCGGTGATATCGTGGATTGCGATCTTTTGGTGCTGGCCCGCAAAAAGGCATCCCGCCAAATCGATTTTTCCGCAGAAGGCATGAAAGAAATTAGCGATTTTCATGAAAGCGTCTGCCTGAACTTCGATCTGGCTGTGAACACCTTCCTGACCTACGATTCCGACCTCGCGAAACAGCTGTATGACGCCAAGGCCAACGTGCGCGAGATCGAGGCGGAATCTTTTGCGACCCACATTGATCGTATCGGGTCGGGCCAATCCGACAGCATCGAAAGCAGCGATTTGCACTTGGATGTGTTGCACGGCCTACACCGCATCAACGGCCATTTAACCACGACAGCCTACCTCGTGCTCAAGGCGTCGGGTGAGACACCGCGCACCAAATGGAAAAAGAAAAAGGAATAGGCGGGCGCACTGTTTCATGCGCCACCGCAGCCAGCCCCCCACGCCTGAGGATGAAACTCTCAGGCGTGGGAGTATCCAGCAAAGTGTCACATAATCTGTTAAAACGGTGCTGTCAGACGAATGCGAACCAGCCTCAGTTTTTCAGCGATCTCAATCTGTTAGGCTGCGCAAAGGCCACGCCACTCGGTAAGAGCGGCGGCGCGGTTCAGCTTGAAATTTAATCGGTTGTAGAGATGGCGCTCCGCGTTGAAATGATTGTGGACCGAAGAATGGACGGAGACGAATTTCTGCAATGTTCGCTTTCGTCTGAAGCGCAGCATCGCCCGCTATCTTCGTCAAAAAGGCTGATGTGAATTCTCGGCCC
>TARA_B110000503_G_scaffold49303_1_pt1 | contig 11015 bp, 10 predicted proteins | sample TARA_B110000503 | Tara Oceans TARA_B110000503 (sample SAMEA4397472) | marine metagenome | biome: Polar Biome; feature: [SRF] surface water layer (ENVO:00010504); material: water (ENVO:00002006), including particulate matter (ENVO:01000060) such as... | depth 5 m
AGCAATAATAAACCGTCACATGTAGGGATTTGTATGTATCAAGATCCCGAATGGCTTGTATACCATGTTTTGAGTCCGAGGAAAAAGGACAGTACGGCTTTAATTATTGAAAATGTTGATTCCTTTTTTGATGTTGAAAAAGAATCAATTTACAATGCGAGTATTTATGTGATTGACAATTTAACCCCATATGAAATCTTAAAGTTAAAAAGACAGCTGCAGAAGTACGAGAAGCTCAATCTTCAATTTGATCTCAGTTTTAAGTCGAAAGATACCACGAAGGTATATTGCTCTAAGTTTATAAGGGATCTCTTAAGGAATGTCAATAATAGAAAATTCAAGGTTGAAACCTCAAAAGTTAAGCTCAAGCCGCTGCATTCAGTTTATCTTGGGCAAGACTCTCTTGAATATTACCCTGTTGATGTATTTCAATTTACAGATGATATTTTGTTGTTAAAAGAATGGACTTTTGAATAGTTTGAGACTTTAAAAAATGACACCTTCCAAGGTAAAATGATTTTCGATTCATAGGGGTATACTGTATCTTTGCCATTCTGAAATAAACTTATGGAATACGCAGAAAATATATTAGGAACCATCGGAAACACACCAATGGTGAAAATGAATAAACTGGTTGAAGATATACCTGCCTTGGTCTTGGCTAAATACGAGACATTTAATCCTGGGAACTCAACGAAAGACCGTATGGCCTTAAAAATGGTAGAAGACGCGGAAGCTGACGGACGCTTGCAACCCGGTGCAACAATTATAGAAGGAACCTCCGGAAATACAGGAATGGGGTTGGCACTTGCAGCGATTGTGAAAGGCTATAAGATGGTATGTGTAATAAGCGATAAGCAGAGTAAGGAAAAGATGGATATTCTGCGAGCAGTAGGAAGTGAAGTAGTCGTATGTCCTACGAATGTTGAGCCTACAGACCCAAGGTCGTATTATAGTACTTCGAAACGTCTGGCAGAAGAAACACCCAATAGTTGGTATGTGAATCAGTATGACAATCCTAGTAACGCAAAAGCGCATTATGAAAGTACAGGGCCCGAAATTTGGAAACAGACTGATGGTAAAGTGACTCACTTTGTTGTTGGAGTAGGAACCGGTGGTACTATTAGCGGCGTTGGTAAATATTTAAAAGAGCAGAATCCAGCTATTAAAATATGGGGGGTGGATACCTACGGAAGTGTTTTTAAGAAATACCATGAAACTGGCATTTTTGACGAAAACGAAATTTACCCATATATCACAGAAGGAATTGGAGAGGATATTCTTCCAAAAAATGTTGATTTTGACATCATAGATGGTTTCACCAAAGTAACTGATAAAGATGCGGCGATCTACACTCAAAAACTATCGAAGCAGGAAGGAATGTTTTTAGGGAATTCTGCTGGATCTGCAATAAAAGGACTGTTGCAGTTAAAAGAGCATTTCACAAAAGAGGATGTTGTTGTCGTTTTATTTCATGACCACGGAAGCAGGTATGTAGGTAAAATGTATAATGACGAATGGATGCGCGAGCAAGGTTTTATTGAAGATTAAGCCTGTGATCGCGGCAGATTGTTGTGAACATATCCTAAAAATGAATTTAAAATTTCTCACTCAATTCTAGTTTGGCAATGGGCGGTATTCATAATAGCACCCGTGAGTTGCTATTATGGTCTCGGTTTTATTTCTTGATGTAATTGAAATTATAAACAATGCCGAGATTGACCTCATTAAAATCGGCCTGGAAAAAATTACCATTGATGTGACCTCCGATATAAAAATTATAGGGACGCTCTTTGGTTGTTGAAAAGAGGTAATACTTGACTCCAAACCGAGCTGAAATACTTTTCTTTAATTCGTATTCAAAATTTAAATCTGCTTTTGCATAATATAACTGACCCCCTGAAATAAATGGAGACGCTTGGCCCACACGTCTTTCTATCACATAAAATGGTTTAAAAACATTGTATCCTAAGGTAGTCTCAATGCCTATATGACTTAGGATTACTTCTGCGCTAATAAATAGACCAAAATTTGTAGCGTTTTTATATGGATTTTCTTTAAAGTGAGGATATTCTTCATTTATTAGTTCCCCCTCGGAGACAATATAATTATAGAACTGTTGGTAGTATCGGTAATAAAAACCGGCACTGTATTTAAAAGTCTTGTTATAAATCAGCCCGGCTGAGACAGCAGCAGTATATACTGGTTTTGGGGTGTTTATAATTCGAGAAAATACATTAGCACCCAAACCCGACCTGAACGAAACAAACGTATTGCGAAATTCATCTCTTTCCTTATTTACTTTTTCGGTCACGTCCTGCAAGGGGACCCTCTTTGATTTGTAATTTAATTGCACAGAAGTGCTAACGAAAAATGAATTGAGACCGTCATTGGGGAGACTAAAATGGCCATTAGATTGATGTATAAACCCCAACCCCAAACGCCAGTTTATTTTGGTGCCAGTTAGTAACCGATAGTAAAAAAATGCGCGTAAACCCCAGTTTAGATTTGTTGTTATGGCGTTATTTTCTGGGTTGGTAACGGGATTGTATTTTTTTGTGAGAAACGAAATCCCAGCTGCGCTATTTAAGAAAAGGTTCTTTATGTTAAAAAGATTGGTTTCAATAAATGGCATAGCAGATATTGAATAACCAAAAACATCTGGGTTTCCATAGTCAATTAGGCCTAAGGTGATTCCCGTGGACGGCACTCCTAAACGAAACGCCCATTCTTGGTTGTTATTGGAATTATCATTGCCAACATTTAGCATAAAGCCTTTTTCGTTTTTTGTTTCAGCAGTGGAGGATGGGATTGTATTTCCTCCTAAAAGTTCGATGGAGAAGAAGTTTGGCCTGTTTGCACTAACACCTGAATCTTGAGCGCTTAAAACCTGGAACCCTAAGATTAGGATAAATGTTATTTTATTCAAGACGTTTAAGGTTTAAGAAGCGAAAATAAAACGATTTTATATAACAAATCAAATTATTTTCAAATTGCTTTTTTGCTTTGAGTTTATTAAGAATGGCAGTGCTTTAGAACGCAGTCTATTTTGTAAAGATCCAAGTGAGGATTTCAGAAGAATTAAAAAGACGTTATTTTCTATGGTTAGCATTCACTTAAATAATGTAATTTGCACAGATGTTGTCCACAGTATATAAAATACGCTACTATTTTGAAAAGCACGGTTTCTATGTGAGTTCAAGGCTTGCAGAACGCTTAGGAATGAAAGCAAGAAGCGTTCGGTTATTTTTTATATACATATCTTTTGCTACCCTAGGAATTGGTTTTGGACTCTACTTGACGATGGCCTTCCTATTAAAGTTAAAAGATTTGATCTTTGCTAAAAGAACATCTGTATTTGATTTGTAAATACACCATTTCATTTTGTTAAAAAAGAATAATTTTCGGCGTGAGTAGTTCATGATGCGATGCTATTTTGTTTTTGGTGTTGCGAACGAAGATGAGGTTTTAATTTATGCTGCTATTGAGAGGACTCGTGCTTTGGGTAGCTCCTTGCAAAGGTTCTGAAGCAATTTATTTGTTGTTTTATTTGCATAACAACTGCGTAAAAAACTAAAAAGTACGCGAAACGAATCCTAATTGGCAGACCTAATCAAATTGAAAGGCTGAAACAGTTTTATTATGTTTAGCCTTCAGTATCAAATTATCATGTTAAAACTTGAATGCGCTGTTTTTTTTTAGCATCTTGCTTTTTAGAAAAAATCTAACCTCTAAATAAAAAAATAATCATGAAGAAATTTCTTCTTTCAATTTTCACATTCCTAATTCCGTTTTTGTCGTTTGCTCAAGAAGTGACCGAAAAAGGGTTGGATGATAAAGTAAACGAATGGTTTACTCCAATATCCAATGCTTGGTCTGGATTTGTTTTTACCTCGGTCAAATTTTCAGAAGACGTAAGTATGCCTATTGTGATTATATGGTTGCTTTTGGCAGGACTGGTTTTCACTTTGGTGTTCAAATTCGTGAACATTCGATTGATTGGCACTTCAATTAATATTGTGCGAGGTAAGTACGATGATGTTGACCATGTGACTGCAGAGCCAATGGCTGGTGATGTGACGCCAGGAGGAGATTCGATCGAGACAATAAGAGTAGAAGGTCATGAAGGAGAGGTTTCTCACTTTCAAGCATTAACCGCCGCTTTATCAGGAACTGTTGGTTTGGGTAATATTGCGGGGGTGGCTATTGCTATTTCGCTTGGAGGTCCCGGAGCAACATTTTGGATGATCATCGCAGGACTTTTGGGAATGTCTTCTAAGTTCGTAGAATGTACCTTGGGTGTAAAATATAGAGATGTTGGCGAGGATGGAACTGTTTATGGCGGCCCGATGTACTATCTTAAAAAAGGATTAACGGATGTAGGGAAGGGCGGACTTGGTAAAGTATTGGCCGTGATTTTTGCAGTGATGTGTATTGGTGGTTCTTTCGGTGGTGGAAATATGTTCCAAGCAAATCAAGCTGCACAACAATTTAATTCTATGATTGGTGCAGAATCAGCTTCTGCTGGGGTTATCTTCGGAATTGTTATGGCAATTGTTGTTGCTATTGTTATCATTGGGGGAATTAAACGAATTGGGAAGATTACTGAAAGAGTTGTTCCATTTATGGTTGGGATATACTTCCTTGCTGCATTGATCATTATTGTTATGAATTTTGGGAGTATTGGTTGGGCTTTTGGTCAAATTATAGATGGTGCGTTTAATGCGAAAGGAGTTTCCGGAGGTGTTTTAGGTGTTCTGATTATAGGCTTCCAGAGGGCAGCATTTTCTAATGAAGCTGGAGTAGGTAGTGCTGCGATTGCGCACTCTGCAGTAAAGACGAAATATCCGGCTTCTGAAGGCTTGGTAGCTTTACTCGAACCTTTTATAGATACGGTAGTGGTCTGTACGATGACTGCTTTAGTAATTATTATAACCAACGGTGATGGAAGTATTATGACCTATGGAGTAGCTGAAGCAGATGGCGTTCTTGCAACTTCGAAAGCCTTTGCATCTGCCTTGCCATGGTTTCCATATGTATTGACCGTGGCGGTCGTGCTATTTGCTTTTTCAACAATGTTATCTTGGTCGTATTACGGCTTACAGAGTTGGATGTTCCTTTTCGGACGTTCGAAAGCTTCAGATTACACGTTTAAAATTCTTTTCTGCTTGTTCATCGTTATTGGATCTGCGGCAAGTTTAGGAGCTGTAACTGGTTTTTCAGATGCGATGATTTTTGCAATGTCAGTGCCTAATGTGATTGGACTTTATTTCTTGTTTCCAAAAGTAAGGGAAGAGGTGAAAAGATACCTTTCAGCAATAAAAGCAAAGAAAGCTGAGAAAGCTTCAGCTTAGTAAATATGAAAGCATAACAAATCCAACTCCCCTGATGTAATACTAGGAGTTATGAATTCATTAAAATCCCATTTCGTCTTCAATCGAAGTCAACGAAGTGGGATTTTATTTTTAGTGTTATTAATGACCATTTTAATGCACATAAATTACTTTTATGACTTTAGCAGTCCGGATATCATGGATATCTATTCTCCGGAAATGAAAGGGCTTCAAAAAGAAATTGATTCGCTTCGCTTGGTAGAAATTGAGACCCGTAAACCGAAACGATATCCATTCAATCCAAATTATATGACCGATTTTAAGGCATATACACTTGGGTTGTCTCCTCAAGAATTTGACCGATTGAAAGATTTTAGAACTAAGAATCAATGGGTTAATTCGGTAGCAGACTTTAAAAGAGTCACTAAAGTGTCAGACGTTGTTTTAGCCGAAATAAGTCCATTGTTTAAATTCCCAGAATGGGTAAGCCAGCCGAAATCAAGAGACAATAGCTTTGAACAGGAGGGTAGGGCTAAGGGTTTCACTGAATTGCCTTTCAATAAAAAAACAGACCTAAACCTTGCTACATTAAGTCAACTAGAGAAAGTGAGTGGCATAGGCAAGTCATTAAGTAAGCGAATTATCGATTACCGCGAGAAATTGGGTGGTTTCTCGGCAGACATACAATTATATGGTGTTTGGGGTTTGCATCAAGATGTTGTGAAACGGACGTTGCATGTATTTACTGTGAAAACTCCCAAAATAGTAAAGCCAATAAACCTGCATCAAGCTTCTGCATCAGATATTGCAACAATTCCGGGAGTATCCTTTGATCTGGCGAAAGAGATTTGGGAATTTGTGGTATTGCGAGGTCGTATTGAAAGTGTTTCAGAATTAGAAAAAATTGAGGGTTTGTCTGAAGCTAAATTAAAGCTAATTCAATTATATTTGTCAATAGAACAGTAAACAGATATACATAATAGCGATGTTGTAATGTATTGACGAATATTTAGGAATAAGAAGAAATATATATGAGTAGCATAGATTTTACAGAAGAGCACGATTTTTTTAGAAAAAGCTTTAAAGATTTTTTGCAAAAGGAAGTAGTTCCGCACATTGAAAAGTGGGAAAAAACAGGTTCTATTGACCGTTTTATTTGGAAAAAGTTTGGAGAAATGGGCTATTTTGGTTTGTTATACCCCGAGCAATATGGTGGGATGGATTTAGATATATTCTACACAATTATTTTCTTGGAGGAATTGCAAAAAGTGAACTCTGGAGGTTTTGCTGCTGCTATCTGGGCGCACGCCTATTTGGCAATGACCCATTTAGATAAGGAAGGAAATGAAGCCCAAAAAGAGATGTATTTGACTCCGAGTATTAGTGGAGAAAAGATAGGATGCCTTTGTATTACTGAGCCATTTGGGGGAAGTGATGTTGGTGGAATGAGAACCACGGCCGTTAAAAAGGGAGACAGCTATGTTTTGAACGGTTCTAAAACGTTTATTACAAATGGCGTTTATAGTGATTATTTAATTGTTGCTGCAAAAACAGCACCAGAATTAGGAAACAGAGGTATTAGTATTTTTGTTGTTGACCGTGATGTTAAAGGCCTGTCTGCCACAAAACTAGACAAGCTAGGTTGGAGAGCCAGTGACACAGGAGAAATTGCTTTTGACAATGTAACTATTCCTTTGACGAATTTGATGGGAGAAGAAAATAAAGGCTTCCCATATATTATGCAGCATTTTGCATTCGAACGCCTTATTATGGCTGTAAATGCACACGCGCGAAGTGAATTTGCATTAGACTACACGATTCAATATATGAAGGATCGAATGGCATTTGGACAATCGATTTCTACCTTTCAGGCCTTACGGCATAAAATTGCGCAATTGAGCAGTGAGGTAGAAGTGGCTAAAACATTTAATTACGCCACAGCGAGAAAATTGAAGAATGGCGAATATGCCGTCAAGGAAGCAACTATGGCGAAGCTGGTTTCAACAAAAGTGTCTGATGATGTTATGTATGAATGTTTGCAATTGTTAGGAGGGTATGGCTATATGGAGGATTATCCATTAGCACGGTTGTCTCGAGACAGTCGATTGGGCCCCATTGGTGGTGGAACTTCCGAAATTCTACGTGAAATAATTGCGAAAATGGTCATAGACGGAAAGGACTATAAGCCTGCTACCTAGAAATTATACTATAAAATACTAAGAGAGATGTTGGTGCCATCCTTGCAAACGATCTTTTGAAATTTAAAATATAAATGGACTACAGGTTTTTAAAATATTTTCTAGGCTTACTTATTCATGTCTTCTGTATAAGTGCTTTTGCTCAAACCGAGCTAAGTAGTAAAGTAGCCGACTTTTCAACTTACCTGCCGATTGTAAGTGCCAATATTTATATACAAAACACGACCTTAGGAACGATCAGTAATTCAGACGGTAAATTCGTTTTGGTCGTGCCTATTGAATTTGAAAGTGACACACTCGTAGTTTCTTCTATTGGATATAAAAGTTTTAAAATCCCAATTAATGAATTTGATAATTCGGAAGATATTTATCTTGATACGGATATTGCATCGCTTGATGAAGTTCTTATCATTGCAGAGAGTAGGCCCAAAACAGGAAATAATATCGTTCTAAAGGCAATCGAAGAATTGTCGTATAATTTGCCAGAGGAACCTTATTTGCAAAAAGGATTTTTAAGGCATAGAGAACGCAATAGGAAGGAATACAAATGGCTTATTGAAAGTGCGATTACATTATATGATTCTAGTTTTGCTTCAGGAGCGGAAGATAATTTGAAAATAAATGTGGATGAGAACAGAAAGAGCTACGATTTAAGAGAAGTAGACAGTTTATATGCATATGCCGTTTACCTGAAATATCAAAAAAAGAATACCGATTTTAAAGCTAAAAAACTAAATAGAGATACCATTGAAACGACGGCTTTGATAGATGCTATCAAATGGAATGATAAAAGAATTAATGGCTTAGAGAATATTTTTAAAGGAAGACTAAATTTATTGCGAAATTCAAATATGAAAGAGGCATTATTTGGAGAAGGAATGCTCGATAGACATCAGTTTAAATTAGATACGATTTTAGTTGATAATGGTAGAAAGTTATACAAAATAAATATCTCAAAAAGCAGCGATTTTGTTGGTTTAAGTACAGAGAATATTTACAATGAGGGGTATCAAGCAAATGGCTGGATATACATATATTGGGATACCTATGCGATAAAAAAAATAATTTATGAACTTGTAGCTGCCTCTGAAATCCAAAAAAGCAGAAGTAAGAGCCTTTATGGTACACAGGTCAATCACAAACTTATAATGACTTATACCGAGTTTCAAGGAAAAATGTACCCCAACTATTTTTATTACGAGACTCCGAAGCTGGTTAACGTAGGTGACAGATCCTCAGACAAAGTGAAGATAGACGATAAGAATACGCGTTTTTACTATACGGTTCAGGAAATTTTATTTACTGAAGTTATTCAAGATCCAGATCTGGTTAGCGAAGCTTTGAAGAAAGATTGGTCTGAAGATATTTTTAAATCCCGACCATACAACAAAGAATTTTGGAAGAACTATAATGTCTTGCTTGAAAGTGAGGAAGAAGAAAAGCTAATCCAAGATTTAAGTAAACGCGCCACCTTATTCAAACAATAGATTGAATGCAAAAAAGAAACTAAAACAATAACGCCTGCCCTGCAAGGTGTCTGTTAGAGTTCGAGTCTGTATATCCTCCAATTACAAAAGCCTCGTTCTTTGGTGTTTGTCTAAGGTATTCTGAATCGTATTTTTAATTGAAATTAAAGAATACGATTCGCACAAAAAAAAATAGTGTTCAAGCTTCGTATATCCAAAATCTTATTTATATTTGCCGACCTAAAGAGAGGAGGTTAAGACACTATGCTAATAATACCAATAAAAGACGGAGAAAATATAGACAGAGCACTAAAACGTTTCAAGCGTAAGTTTGATCGTACGGGCACAATGCGCCAGTTGCGTTCTAGACAAGCTTTCTCAAAGCCTTCTGTAGTTAGAAGAAAGCAAGTTCAAAAAGCACAATATATTCAAGGACTTAGAGACGCTGAAGAAATTTAGTAGAAGCCCACCTAAGCGGGAATTAAATCCTTTTTAAATAATAAACCACCAAGCAATCTATTTGTTTGGTGGTTTTTTTCTGTGTAAACGGCTAAGGTTGGTTTTTTTTATTAAATTCCTAAAGCGTATACTTATTTTCATAATAACTCGTTTAAAACGTATGCCCTTTATTCCATTTATTGACTACTTAAGGTTGGAGAAGAACTATTCTCCTCATACCATAACGGCCTATAAGAAGGACCTAGAAAGTTTCTTGGCATTTGCTTCGGAGGGCTATGGGTACAAGAGCATAAAAGAAGTGAATTATTCGATTATCAGAAGCTGGATCATATCGTTGGTGGATGGGAATGTTTCAAATCGAACGGTGAATCGTAAAATTTCTTCATTGAAATCCTATTATAAGTTCTTGCTTAAAACAACTCAAATCGAAGTAAATCCCTTAGCAGGCCACAAAGCACTAAAGACGTCAAAGAAAATACAGATTCCTTTTTCCGAAGTAGAAATCGAAAATGTTTTAGAGTCACTTAAATCGGAAGACAACTTTAAAGGAGTGAGAGATAAACTTATTGTGGAGCTTTTTTACTCAACTGGAATAAGACGCGCTGAGCTTGTGGGCTTAAAACTCTTGGATGTATCTGTTCATCAGAAAACGATGAAAGTCTTGGGTAAAAGAAATAAAGAAAGAATTATTCCTTTGTTGCCCTCTGTACTTGAAACTATTGGAAGGTATTTAGTTTTAAGAAATGAACAAGTGCCAAGTAAGGATAATGGCTGGTTTTTCTTATCTAACAAAGGGGATAAAATCTATGAAACCCTTGTCTATAGAATAATAAATACGTATTTTAGTGAAGCTTCTGAAAAGGTTAAAAAGAGTCCGCATATTCTAAGACATTCTTTTGCAACACACCTTTTAAGTGAAGGAGCAGATTTAAATGCAGTAAAAGAATTGCTAGGGCATTCGAGTTTGGCTTCAACGCAAGTGTATACTCATAATAGTATCGCTACCTTAAAAGAGGTGTATAAAGATGCGCATCCTAGGAATTTGAAAAAATGAAAAGAGCATTGTGAACTTTGCTCAATGCAAACAGTACTAATTTAAAATAAATCAAGTCTATGAAAGTAAATGTGCAAACCCCCAATTTTGCCGCAGATAGTAAGCTAAAGGTTTTCATTGAAAAAAAACTGTCCAAGTTGGACCAATTTTACGACAAGATCATATGCGCAGATGTTTTTTTAAAAGTTCAAAAGACAAGTGAGAAGGAAAACAAAACAACAGAGATATTATTAAGTATTCCAGGAGGAGATTTAATGGTTAAAAAAGAGGCTAAGACTTTTGAAGAAGCAACCAATATATGTGTTCAATCTTTAGAAAGACAGCTAAAAAAACGAAAGGAAAAATTAAGAGCCTTTTTATAGCATCTTTTTTTGTAAAAAGTTTTTTATAAAAAAATAAATTATCTACATTTGCAGTCCGCTAGAAATAGCGGACTTTTTTATGACTAAAAGTTTGTAAAAAAGCCGATGTAGCTCAGCTGGCTAGAGCAGCTGATTTGTAATCA
>TARA_B110000503_G_scaffold100506_1_pt1 | contig 10999 bp, 7 predicted proteins | sample TARA_B110000503 | Tara Oceans TARA_B110000503 (sample SAMEA4397472) | marine metagenome | biome: Polar Biome; feature: [SRF] surface water layer (ENVO:00010504); material: water (ENVO:00002006), including particulate matter (ENVO:01000060) such as... | depth 5 m
TTTGATGTTGGTGCACCAAACGGTGGCCAGCGCGGGTAAGTAACTCAATGACCTGCTCACCGCGGGAGTTGGTAATGCCTTTGTCCGCCCCAAAAACAATCAGTTTGTCGGCCTGTAGACTCGCAGCTACACGGCCTGCAACTTGGGCTGCTGCAAGGTTAAATGTTTCTCCGGTGGGGGAATAACCTAAACAAGAAATTAGCACAAGATTACCGTCAGTAAGCTGTTTGCCAATGGCTTCTGAATCGACTCGTCTTACTTCTCCTGTATAGGAGAAATCCACCCCATTTTTCACACCAATTGGGCGTGCAGTAATAAAATTGCCACGGCTAGTCCGAATACGAGAGCCTTGCATAGGTGAATTTGCTAAACCCATGGAAAAGCGTGCTTCAAGTTGCATTGCTTGACGGCCAACAGTGGCCTGCACTAGAGACAGCTGCTCTAAATCTGTAATGCGTAAGCCATTATGGAACTGGGAGTCCATCTTAGCTTTTTCACAAGCCTTTTGAATTTGGGGGCGACTACCATGCACTAAAACTAGCTTAACACCTAGGCTGTTAAGGAGGTTAATATCATGAATGGTATGTGCAAAGTTGTCGTGAGCCAAGGCTTCGCCAGGTAAATAAATGACAAAAGTACGACCACGATGAGCGTTGATATAAGGTGCAGAATGACGGAACCAGTTCACGTACTGCTGGTTGGTTTCAATCACTTTAATTACCTATAGTCTTGGGGTAGGAAAGTCACTATTAAGCCGCGCTATGACCGTTCTGTCAATCACACAAAGGTCACTATTTAGAAAAAATCCACATCAGGTTCTTGGTCAGCTTCTATTTCGTCATTCTGATGGGTAATAATAGGTAAGCTAAGGCGAAAGCGGGCACCACCATCGGGGTTTCCAGAAGCGGCAATATAGCCATTGTGAGCGGTAATAATTTCTTGAACAATGGATAAGCCTAAGCCAGTTCCACCAGCTCCGGTATTTGTGTTACTGCTTTGAATGAACTTGTCAAAAATGGTGGTTTCCTCACCTAAAGGAATGCCTAAGCCTTGATCGTCAACTACAACAGTTAGTAAGTCAATTTCTGTGCGATGGCCCTTGGTTTTTACACCCACATTGGGGTCAAAGAAAATGGTTATTTGTTTACCAATTGGGGTGAATTTTATGGCATTAGAGAGTAAGTTGATAAGTACTTGTAGAATTTTTTCTTTATCAAAATAAGTAATCGTGTTTAGATCTGTGCTTTCGATAACCACTGTTAATTCACGATCGGTAATCAGTGTTTCTACTTCTTGAATGGCTCGGTTAATAGTGTCTACTAAGTTGCCTTGCTGCATAAGGAATTCCATTTTCCCTGATTCCAGTTTAGACAAATCTAGTAAGTCATTTAATAACAGCAGTAAACGATTTCCCCCTCCTCGAATACGGTCAAAATAATGGCCAAGTTTTTCTAGATCAACTTTGTGCAACCGAGAATAGCCCATGTTGGAAAAGCTTAAAATAGCATGCATTGGTGTACGTAATTCGTGTGACATATTGGCCAAAAATTCAGATTTAATACGATCGGCCTTAGTGCTCGATTCAATCGCTCTGATGCGAGCTTCTGCGCCATTGAGCAATACGGCGAGGTTATCTTTGATACGGCCGTGTCGATCAGGTTCATCTTGAGGCATATTGCGAATAAGTAGGCTGATGTGCTCATAGTTTACAATAGCGTGTTCGCCAAACTCGAAAATACGACCTTTGTCCTTTAGCCTACTAAGGAACTGAAATTCTTGCTCTTGGCCATTAAAATCTTGGTCACAGATGTTTATAGCACCAGATTCAACTCTAAGTTGTAAAGCAGAAGATAGGCCAAATGCACGCATGGCCTTGAATATCTGTTGGCCTACTGCCAGATGACCCTTGCAGGAAAAACTATTTTCAAGAAAGTTTATGACCACACCAAGCTCACCATTTGCACGCAAAGTCGTCAATGCAATGTCGTTGGCATCCTTAAGAGCTGCTTGTAACTGTGCAACACTTGGATCTACAGAGGCTGTCATGTAAGCCTATTCCTTGTGTGATTTTGAGGTAAAGACGTTTGAATGCAGGTGAGTAAATGGTACAAAAATAACGTATAGCTTGATTATAGGGGAATTTTTCCGTTAGGGTCTAGGGTTTATATGTAACAGTAATTACACATTAACAAAACTCAGCTACGATTTTTATTTTTTTGGCTGAGTGAAGATCACTTTTTTGGAGTAATTTTTATGGCGACTGTCGCAGTGCCCGCTAGTGAAAAAAAAATAGACGCCCTGCCGAGCACGCTACAAGGCGAAGTCTTGCAATGTTTTGAAGCGCTCGCAGGGCTATCCAATGGTGAGGAATGGCAGCAGGCTGAGAAGCAACTACAGCTTATTAAAGTGATAGCAGCAAGCCCATTTTCTGCACAGATTTTTTTACTTAACCCCCACTTGCTAGATCATGCCTTTCTAGTGTCAGCTTTTTCGAAACCTCAATTGCAGGCACTGTTAGCTGAGTCTATGAGCAAGGTGGCCAGCGAAGCACATTTACACAAGTGTTTGAGGCGGTTTAGAAAAGCTCATCAAGTGCGCCTGATTTGGCGTAATCGTTGTTGTTTAGGGTCTAGCCAAGAGTTAGTTGAAGAACTCTCTAACCTTGCGGACGTTTGTGTGGACGAGGCTTTGAAATGGCTGCATAACGATAGTATTAAGCAATGGGGCCAGCCTATTAGTCGTGAAGGAGAGCCACAGGAATTAGTAGTGTTAGGCATGGGCAAGCTTGGCGGAAGGGAGCTCAACTTATCCTCTGACATAGATCTAATATTTAGCTTTCCTGCGAGTGGTGAAACCCAAGGCGGAAGGCGCAGTGTGGACAATCAACAGTTTTTCATTCGCCTTGGACAGCGGTTAATTCAAGCCATTGATGCAGTGACCGCTGAGGGGTTTGTATTTCGTGTCGATATGCGTTTACGGCCCTATGGCACCAGCGGAGCTTTGTCGTTAAGTTTTGATGCCATGGAAATCTACTACCAACAACAAGGGCGAGAATGGGAAAGGTATGCGTTTATTAAAGCTAGGGTTGTGGCTGGTAGCCAAGATCAGGGTAGGCAGCTTTTAGAGTTATTACGCCCCTTCGTATATCGAAGATACTTGGATTTTAGTGCCATTGAGTCTTTGCGTAGCCTCAAACAAATGATTGCTAGTGAGGTTCGTCGTCGTGGTTTACAGCAAAACGTTAAGCTAGGTACTGGGGGTATTCGAGAGGTGGAGTTTATAGCTCAAGCCTTCCAGTTAATTCGCGGTGGGAGGGACCTTCGACTACAAACAACTAGTGTAATGACAGCGCTAAATTTATTACCAGAGACAGCCGGTTTGGCACCAGAGGATGTGGAAAAATTACGTCAGTATTATTGGTTTTTACGTGATGTAGAGCACGCCCTACAGGCGGTAAATGACAAACAAACCCAAGACTTACCCACTCAAGAGGAAGAACAAGCAAGACTGGCTTTTGCGCTAGAGTTTGCCTGCTGGGATGACTTACAGGCGCAAATCAATATTGCTAGGGATTTCATTCATCAACAGTTTGAGTTAGTGGTAGCGTTGAAAGAGGATGATGAATGCCAGGGGCTAGACCACCAGTTAAGCCAGTTGTGGGCCGAAATAGCCCACAGTGCAAGGCAAACAGACCAACTTACATTGTTGCTGGAGTGGCAGGATATATTAACCCAAGCCGGATTTGCCGATGCCTCTCGTATATTGCAACACTTGTGGGCACTACACCAAAGCCGCTCAGCGCAAACGATGCAGCCAGTAGCGCAAGAGCGTTTAGCTCAGTTAATGCCTCAAATTTTACAAATAGCTGCACAGCAAACCGCCCCAGCACTGACATTATCCCGTGTACTGGTACTTATCGAAGCAGTATTAAGGCGTTCTGTGTACTTGGTTTTGCTGCTAGAGAACCCAGTGGCGTTAAGGTTGTTGGTTGAGTTGTGTGCTGCCAGTTCGTGGTTTGCAGACTTTCTGGCTCGCCAGCCCTCATTGCTGGACGAACTATTGGATGTTAATAGCTTGTTTAATGTGCCGGATGCGATTGAACTAAAACAAGAGTTAGAACAAAACCTTTTGCGCTTGCCAGAAGGTGATACCGAACAGTTAATGGAGGCCCTTAGGCACTTTAAGCATGCTCATTTATTACGTATTGCAGCTCAAGAAGTGACCGGTCGCTTGCCACTTATGAAGGTTAGTGACCAGCTAACGTATGTAGCTGAAGCGGTGGTTGGGCAGGTAAAACATTTGGCATGGCGTGAACTCAGTGCGCGACACGGTAACCCGCAAAATGAACAAGGGCCCAGTGACGATTTTATTGTTGTAGGTTATGGCAAAGTAGGTGGCTGGGAGCTTAGCTATGGTTCGGATTTGGATTTGGTATTTATTTACGATATGCCTTCTCAAACTGAAACGGATGGGCTTAAGCCCGTAGCTAATAGTGTTTTTTTTACCCGTCTTGGTCAGCGTATGATCAACTATTTAAATACCGTTACTGCTGCCGGCCAGTTGTTTGAAGTGGATATGCGGCTAAGGCCAGATGGGGCTAAAGGGTTATTAGTATCTACATTAGCTGCTTTTACCCAATATCAGCTTAACGAGGCTTGGACATGGGAGCATCAGGCCCTTGTAAGAGCAAGGCCTATTACAGGCAGTCATAAGCTATCTAAGGGCTTTATGGAGGTCCGAAAGCAGGTGTTATCTCAAGTTAGGAATCAGGCTGACTTGAGGCAAGAGGTCATTGCCATGCGTGAAAAAATGCGTTTGCAGTTGGCCAGCAAGCCTGATGCTGATGGACTGACTACGCAATTTCACCTTAAACATGATGTGGGTGGGATCGTCGATATTGAGTTCATGGTTCAGTATGGTGTGCTTGCCCATGCACATAGATGCCAAAAGTTACTTACGTACACCGATAATATTCGCATTTTAGAAGGTTTTGAAATGCAGGATATTCTGTCACCATCTCAGGCTCAAGATTTACGTGAGGCATACCAAGCGATGAGAGCTGTTGAGCATCGCCTTACTTTGCAGAATCGAGCGGGCGAAGTATCTAACGACGATCTGTTCGAGCACCGTGAAAAAGTAAAGTCGATATGGGCTGCTGTGATGTGTGCTGAATAGATGTATGCCAAATAAAGATTAATAAATATCTGGGCTATTACTAGGGCGTGTTTTAAAACGGCGGTGTAACCACAAATATTGGCTAGGTTTTAGGCGTATTTTTTCCTCAATAGCGGCGTTTAGGCTTGTGGCATCCGCCACAAGGTCGCCGCTAGGAATGTTGGCTAGATCGTCTGATATGGTGAGTAAGTAGCGTTGGTCTTGGTGGGTACGATGATGACTAAACTGCAGTACCTTAGCTCCTGTAGCCGCAGCTAAACGGCTGATAATAGGAGTGGTAGCGGTCTCTATGCCAAAAAATGGCGCAAATACTGAACGATCTGGCCCCACATCTTGATCCGGCGCCAACCATACTATTTTGCCTTGTTTGAGTAACTTCATCACTTGGCGAATATCTTCACGCTCTACTATCCCCGGTAAGTGTTGCAGTCGTCCACGGCGAATAATGCTATCCATTAAAGTGTTACCGTGGCGTTGGTAAGTTGCATAGTATGGGTAGGTAGGCGCCAATAAAATACCACCTAAATCAAGGCTTGTGTAATGAGCGCCTACTAATAGTACGCCGCGGGCTTGTGCTTGTGCTTGGTCGATTAACTGACCGCCTTCGATAGATACCCGATGGCTTAGGTCTTTACGGGAACTCCACCACGCCATTGCGGTCTCAATAATGCCTATACCATTGTCAGCAAACGTTTGACGTACCATATGCTGTTGTTCTGCAGCTGTTAAATGGCTAAAGCAGAGGCTAATATTGGTTTTTGCAATGGATCTTCTACGACCAGATAGCTGATATAATAGCCACCCAATTGCTCGGCCCATGCCCATACGCCATGACCAAGGCAGGGCAATAATGAGGCGAAGGAAGCCTAAGCCAAACCAGATGGGCCAGTATTTTACAGCGTAAAATTTGGTTAACGAAGGTTTGTTGGGTGGCTTAGGTGACATATAGAATTCGAATGAAATTAAGGGGAAAATTAGTCTCTTAGAGTGCTAATTTAATTGATAACAGAGCATTAGTTTACACTGAGCTAGCGATGTCAGCCAGCCAACAAGCGAAACTAGTATTCTATCTGATGCAAGGACAATAAATGAGTAAGCCGGTAAGTCCAGTCACGACTAACAGCGCTCAACCCACGTTAAGCGCATGGAGTGCCTATAAGCGTTTACTAGGCTACGTATTGCAGCACGGGGTAGTATTCTCCGTTAGTATTTTAGGCTTTGTTCTTTTTGCGCTCACCCAGCCCGCTTTTGCCAGCCTAATGGAATATATGGTGGATAGCGTCGAGAGCAGCGACGGTGTTGCACGCATCATTATTCCGTCTGCTGTATTAGCGATATTTTTTGTGCGTGGTGTAGGCTTCTTCTTGGGTAATTACGGTATCACCTACGTGGCCAGGCGAGTGATCCATCAGTTACGACTAGATATATTCGACCGGCTTTTGGTGCTGCCTGCAAGCTTTTATCACCGGAACGCATCGGCAACTTTGTTGTCAAAACTTACCTTTAACGTTGAGCAAGTCACCGGTGCAGCAACCGATGCCCTCAAAATATTTGTGCGAGAAGGGCTTACCATAATCGGTCTGCTGGCCTACATCGTGTATTTAAACTGGCAATTGTCGCTGGTTTTTTTAACTGTTGGGCCATTTATTGGATGGGTAGTGAATAAAGCCTCCAAACGCTTTAGAAGTATTAGCACTAATCTTCAGGACAGTATGGGGCAAGTTACAGCCAGTGCCAGTGAAGCTATTAAAGGTTATGAAGTAGTACGGGTATTTGGTGCGCAAGATCAAGAACGACAAAACTTTTCGGCTGCCAGTAATAACAACCGACAGCAGGCCATGAAGCTGGCTTTGGCAGAGTCTGTTTCTATACCTTTGGTACAAATGATTGTAGCCGTAGCCATGGCAAGTTTGATTTATTTGGCGTTACACCCAAGTATTATTAATACCATGAGTGCTGGGCAATTTATCGCCTTTATCACGGCCTCAGGCATGCTCACTAAACCATTACGTTCGATGACAGAAATTAACAGCATTTTGCAGCAAGGTATCGCCGCATCCCAAAGCATTTTTATACTGTTAGATGAAGAGCCGGAAACAGATAAAGGCACCCAGTCTATGGCTAGAGCAAAGGGTTTAGTCACCTTTGAAAACGTAGACTTCAGCTATGACGAGCAGCCCTTATTGAATAAGGTGAATGTGGTCATCCAGCCAGGGCAGGTAGTCGCTTTAGTCGGGCGCTCTGGCAGTGGCAAGTCTACCTTAGTGAACTTGCTGCTGCGTTTCTATGAGCCCCAAGCTGGGCGTATTTTGCTAGATGGGCATAATATTCAAGACCTTACACGAGTTGATTTACGTCGCCAAGTGGCTTTGGTTAATCAGCAGGTGGTGTTGTTTAATGGCACCATTGCCCAGAACATTGCCTACGGTGCAATAGTTGGTGCCAGCGCCGAACTCATTACAGCGGCAGCTAAGGCTGCCAGAGTGACAGAGTTTACAGATCGTATGAGTTTGGGTTTAGACACTATGGTGGGTGAATCTGGTGTGCTTTTGTCTGGAGGACAGCGGCAACGTATCGCTATTGCCAGAGCGCTATTAAAAGATGCACCTTTGTTAGTGTTGGACGAAGCAACCTCTGCGTTAGATACAGAATCGGAACGTCACATACAGGAAGCATTAGATGAGGTTATGGTAGGCCGTACTACTTTGGTTATTGCTCACCGTCTTTCAACCATAGAACAAGCCGATGTGATTTTAGTAATGGACAAAGGGCAAGTGGTGGAACAGGGTAGTCATCAACAGCTTATAGAGCAACAGGGGCTGTATGCCCATCTACATCAATTACAATTCCAATCGATTAAGGATACCTAAGTGTCGGATGATAAATACAGCGGTGTAATGCGGTTGGTTAAAGCGTTTGGTTACTCGTGGAGTGGCCTTACCTTCGCTTGGCGTAATGAAACAGCCTTTCAACAAGAGAGTGTGGCATTATTGGTGATGTTGCCTTTTGCATTGTGGTTGCCAGAGACTCGTATGGGCAGCGCCATACTGGTGATGAGTTTGTTCGTTGTGCTCATCACCGAATTAATCAATACGGCAGTCGAAGCTGCTATAGACCGTCATGGTGACGAACGTCATCATTGGTCTGCTGTGGCTAAAGATGTGGCGTCGGCGGCGGTTCTGTTAGCCTTGATACAGTGCTTGTTGGTGTGGCTCTTAGTGCTTATCTAACGTCAAATCTTGAGGCTAAGTCCTCTGGATTTAATCGCTGTGGTTAATGCTTATATTCTATAATAGCAAGGTTTTTTGGTGCAGGATGGTTGTGCTGTAATGGCGTTTGGATTGTGGTGAGCCCGACCACTGCCAGGAGGCGAGTTCATGCGTTGCATTTGCTTTATTTAATGGTAATTCACAGTTAAACTGATGCGCCTATTCTGGCAGAAAAATTTCACGTCTATTTCAAAACATGATACTTTTTGCTAGCGAAATTCTTAAGTCCACAAATAAGCTAAGAAGTTTATAGCGCAGTCACCCTAGAGAATCGGAAGATATGTTTGCAGATAAAGCCAATGTTATTTTTAAAGAAGCAATTGAAACCTACCATATTGTAAATACGGTTGAGCAGACTTTTCAAAATAAATACAATAAAGAGCAAGACCTTATATCTCACCTTCTGTATCGAAAGAGTTGGATCGATACAGTACAGTGGCATTATGAGGATATCATTCGTGACCCAAAAATTGATCCTGTAGCTGCTTTGAAATTAAAACGAAAAATTGATGCTTCTAACCAAGATCGTACAGACATGGTGGAATATGTGGATAGCTATCTCTTAAATAAATATAAGAGTGTAGTAGTAAAGGAAAATGCAACTATCAATACGGAAAGTCCAGCATGGGGGATTGATCGCTTGTCGATTTTAGCCCTAAAAGTATATCATATGCATGAAGAGTCGATCCGCGGAAATGCTTCTCAATCTCATCGAGACGCTTGCCGGGAGAAGTTGGAGATACTGATGGATCAGCGCGTTGATTTATCTGCAGCGATCAACACACTGCTCGGTGATATCGCAAACGGTGACAAGTATATGAAAGTATATAAGCAAATGAAAATGTATAATGATGATGAGTTGAACCCAGTGCTTCGTAATATTGAAAAATAAACTATTTCCCTTTAAACAAAGACGCCAAGAAACTGCATAAGATGGAAAAATCCCAGTCAGAAAAACATTTACTTGTTATTCGCCTTTCTGCGATGGGAGATGTGGCGATGATGGTGCCTGTGTTACATGCTTTTGCGAAAGCAAACCCTCACTTTAAAATATCCGTCTTGACGAAACCTTTTCATAAGCCAATAGTGGAGGCTATTCCAGGGGTTTCTTGCATTGTTGCAGATGTAGATACAGAACATAAAGGTTTTCTTGGTTTGTTGAAGTTATCGAGTCAACTCAAAACAGCAGGTATTACCCATATTGCCGATATGCATAAAGCTCTACGTTCTAGAGCATTACGTTTTTTTTTGAAATTACCTAGTGCGACGATTAATAAAGGACGCCATGAAAAAAAGGCTCTAATTGCGGGTAATCTTCATCAGTTGCGTTCGCTAAAAAAAACCACTAAACGATACCAGGAAGTGCTTGAAGATTTGGGGTTTTCAAAGATTTTTCCTGAGGTGTTACCGCGACCGAATCCAACAGATAATGTAAATGCTCTTGCTAAGAAAAGCTTCAAAAAATGGCTCGGTATTGCGCCATTTGCAGCGCACCTTGGTAAACAATATCCTACAAATCTGATGAAAGTTGTGATTCAGGATCTTTCTAAGGAAGCAATGTATCAGCTGTTTCTATTTGGGGGGCCTGGTGAGGTGGAAAAACTAAAAGAGCTATCGGCAGGCTGTGACCAAGTTAAGGTAATAGCTGGCCAACTTGGGTTTACGGACCAGATTAATTTGATTGGACAGTTGGATGGAATGCTGTCTATGGACAGTGGTAATGGGCATTTAGCGGCTATGTATGGTGTTCCAACGGTGACATTATGGGGCGTTACGCATCCTTCTTTAGGATTTTCTCCTTTTGGCCAAGAAAAAAATGTAATAACATCTGATCGAAAAAAGTACCCCAATATTCCGACCAGCGTGTATGGCAATGTCGTGCCTCCTGGATATGAGGATGTAATGTCGACCATTTCTTCTAAAACTGTGATTGAAAAAATTAAAGGCCTTTTATAAAACAGGGTATGCCCACACCGTATTTATATGCCTGGTTTTTGAGAGCAACTGTTCATGGATACTAGTCGTGCTTGCTCTTTGAATTGGGATGTTCTGTGGAGTCACGGATCGAGGCTAGGTGTGGTTTATCAGTTTTTTGGCGAATTTGGATGGGTGATGTGGTTGATTTTTACACTTCCATGTTTTGTTTTCAATGACAGGTAAAAGGTAGCTCACCCAGGTGGCAGTCTTATGGAAGGTTTAGGTATGAATAAGTATTTTAATCCTGTTGTGATGGCAGGTGGTGTTGGTAGTCGTTTGTGGCCTCTGTCTCGTGCGTCGTTTCCGAAGCAGTATCAGCAACTTATTGGTAATAAGCATGGGTATACGATGCTGCAGCAAACCTTTACTAGGTTGTCTGGATTGGGGCTTGGTTTAAGTCAGCTTATTTGTAATCAAGAACATCGTTTTTTAGCAGCGGAACAGTGTCGTGCGGCTAACATTACTGCTGAAATTGTATTAGAACCCTTTGGCCGAAATACTGCCCCTGCCGTCATTTTAGCAGCTTTACGGTTGATTGAGGCCGGGTCAGATGAGCCTATGTTAGTGCTTTCTGCCGA
>TARA_B110000503_G_scaffold140740_1_pt1 | contig 10992 bp, 12 predicted proteins | sample TARA_B110000503 | Tara Oceans TARA_B110000503 (sample SAMEA4397472) | marine metagenome | biome: Polar Biome; feature: [SRF] surface water layer (ENVO:00010504); material: water (ENVO:00002006), including particulate matter (ENVO:01000060) such as... | depth 5 m
AAAAAAACCCATGATAATCATGAGTTTTTGGACAAATTGATATATTTTATTACAATCTTACTTTTTTGAGTTGCTGTGTTGCCCACTAAATAAAAGATGAATGCACTACTGTACACTTTGATCACCACACACATCACCATAATATGCGTCACACTATTTTTACACAGAAGCCAAGCACACAAGGGACTGGAGTTTCACTTTGTGTTGTATCACTTTATGCGCTTTTGGTTATGGCTCACCACAGGCATGGTGACCAAACAATGGGTTGCCATACACAGAAAACACCACAGCGTCACCGACAACGAAGGAGATCCACACTCGCCCCACGTGTATGGCATCAAGACTGTGCTGTTCAAAGGAGCATTTTTGTATCATGCTGCTTCAAAAAACAAGGCAATGCTTGATTCTTTTGGCGTTGGCACTCCCAATGACTGGATAGAGCACAATGTGTATACTGGCTGCTCCAGACTGGGAATTGGTATTTTGTTTGTGTTCAACTGCTGGCTGTTTGGCTGGATTGGTGCTGTAGTATGGGCAATACAAATGATTTGGATTCCGTTCTGGGCCGCTGGTGTTGTCAATGGAATAGGACATTGGTGGGGTTATAGAAACAACACCACAAAAGATCACAGTACCAACATTGTTCCGTGGGGCATTGTGATCGGCGGGGAAGAGTTGCACAACAATCATCATCACCAACCTGCCAACCCAAGACTCAGCAGAAAATATTGGGAATTTGATATTGGCTGGATGTGGTTCAAACTGTTTAGCTTTTTTAAATTGGCCAGAGTTCGAACATAAAAGAAACCCGCCGAAGCGGGTTTGTGTTGAACTGCTTGTAGTTACTTGGTACTTTGCCTAAACTCAGGATAAGCAATAAGTCCACATTCCTCCATATCAGAGCCTTCGTGTTCTTCTTTGATGCCTACACGTATTCCAAATACTCGTTTAATCACATACCATGTAATCAAACTAGTTGAGAATACCCAAACAAAGATTACACCAGTTCCGATCAACTGTGCAACAATAGTAGCGTCACCGTTTGTCAGTGGAACTGCCAACAATCCCCAAATGCCTGCGGCACCGTGTACACTGATAGCACCAACTGGATCATCAATTTTAGCTACACGATCCAAGAACAAAATACTACCATAACAAATCAACCCACCAACTGCACCAATTAGTGTGCTTGCCATTGCTGTGCCTGTTAGTGGTTCTGCAGTAATGGCAACTAATCCAGCAAGTGCGCCGTTAAGTGCCATTGTGATATCGCTCTTGGTTGTTAGTAGTTTGCCTAACAGCAATGCAGCAAGTAATCCACCAACTGCTGCCATGTTGGTGTTGACAAAGATTTGTGCAACTGCATTGGCATCTACAAACGTGCTCATCTTTAACTGCGAACCGCCGTTGAAGCCAAACCAGCCAAACCATAAGATCCATGTGCCTAACCCGACTAGTGTTAGGTTGCTGGCTTGAATAGCTCGAGGCTTACCGTCTGGGCCGTACTTGCCTTTACGTGCGCCAAGTAGCAATACGCCTGCTAATGCTGCCGCGGCACCTGCCATATGAACAACACCAGAGCCAGCAAAGTCCAAGAAGCCTAGTTCATTTAATGCGCCGCCGCCCCATTTCCAAAAACCAGATACAGGATAAATTACTGCTGTCATTACAACTGCAAACAACAAGAAACTCCAAAGTTTCATACGTTCGGCAACCGCTCCTGAAACAATACTCATTGCTGTTGCAACAAATACCACTTGGAAGAAGAAGTCACTTAGTTTGCTGTAGTATGCATCAGGTGATGCGGCTGCATGATCACCTGCAACTAAAAAGTCGAATCCTGGAATCCAACTTCCTTCTGTTCCACCGTACATGATGTTGTATCCAACTAGTAAATACATTAAACAAGCAATGCCGTATAAGGCAAAGTTTTTGGTGATGATTTCTGCTACGTTTTTACTACGTACCATACCTGCTTCCAGCATTGTAAAGCCCGCGCCCATGAACATGACCATGGCACCCATTACTAGAAAGTAGAATGTGTCAAATGCGTATGCTAGTTCCATTATACTGCACCTCCATCTGTTTCACCGGTACGAATACGAATTACCTGCTCAACACTAGTAACCCATATCTTACCGTCACCAATCTTTCCCGTACGGGCGGCTTTGGTGATAGCTTCGATTACTAGTTCAGCTACAGATTCTTCACATAGGATTTCTACTTTGGCTTTGGGTAAAAAATCTACCACATACTCTGCACCTCTGTAGAGTTCTGTGTGTCCTTTTTGTCTCCCGTAACCTTTGACTTCAGTTACTGTAATGCCACTAACATTGATTTCCGCTAGCGAATTACGAACCTCGTCGAGTTTGAACGGCTTAATTATAGCCGTGACTAATTTTAACATAATGATACCTTTCTGTGGTACTCCTGACCACGTTGAGTTAAAAGTGTCTCGAGTACTCCTGACTTCCGACAAAGATATTTATGTTGCGCTGCCACATAAGTCAAATGAAAACCCGCCGAAGCGGGTTCTGGTTGTTTTTATACAACACTTACAGCAGCTTTTCAAGTATGGATTCTATACTTTGATCTAGTAGTGGATCTAACAACTCTCTGGGAAATTCCATTAGCAACAATGCTTGAGACATTGCATTTGATAACAGCCAAGGATCTACAATTTTATTATCGCGAAATGCACGAATACACTCAAACCATTTTAGATTAACCTTAACCTGCGATTCTACATAAGTAGAATGGTATTCATTTGCCCGTGTAAAATCCCATTCTCCTAGGTCAATACCGTTGGTCCACTGCTGCATTATATTTGGAAAATCCGGAGATACAATACTTGATAATGCAATGTCGAGCAATGCAGTTGGCATCTTGTCTGGAATAAGATATTGTTCCTGGGTCACTTCTAATGGCGCCGTTTGGATTCTTAATTGATACCATTCTTGATGTGCATTTAAGTTATACATTACAATATCTGGATTAATGGGGCGGTTGCCGGGATTCAACACTAACCAGTTATCCAACAACCAATTTCTTGCACGTATAATGTCAGTATCCGTTGCTGGATTATAATCTTTATGCCAAATTGCGCGAGCAGCAATATAGGTAGGCCACTTGGTAAACATGTTCAGCGCACCAAATTTTTGTTGATCTAAATTTCCAGAATCATGACAATTTACAATTACAGGGTCTGGGTCCATTCGCATAATATTTTGTATAGCATACTCGGGAGTATCATGATAATTTTTTTTATCATACCAAGCATTGATCGAATAAACTCTCTTATCAGTTGGTCTATTATACGCAATCCATGTCAATGTTTTTGCCCAGCTCTGATGAGTTGGAATTTTTAAATGATTATGTGCAGTACCCGTGGTAGTAATTGGCTGCAACACTGTGCTTGCTTGTTTTTGTTTTTCGCTTGCACTCAGCGTCCAGTTAATGTATGTTCCCATATATCCAGCCGGATACAGGATGTAAATATTTTTTTTAAACATGTCTAACTTTATTGATAATTATTTTTTTAAAATACAAACGACTTGCTACAAATACCACCGTATTGTAATTCTGCTTCAATCCTGGGCCAGTCTGTGTTGTTTATGTAGTTAATATAACCCTGCGGCTGAGGGCTTTGCTGCTCGCAAAGGAGTAAGTTCATTGTTGATTTAAATCCTGCATTGATTTGGTATGGAATACTGTTCTCGGGCACCCAATTATTCCAATTTTTTGGAAATTGTAATTGACTATTCACCAATTTGATTTGTTGGTACAACGCCATATTGTTTCTCATATCATTTGGCGTTATGGCAAATCGTTTTGGTACAACAGAATTTGCAATGCACCAGTTTCTTGCCATGTCAGCATATGCCTTGGTGAGTTCAGGCATGTCGTCGGCTACATTAAAAATTTCAACAGACTTCTCGAGATCCTGAAATTGCAAATCAATAAATTGCAATATCCAATTGTTGTTATCGTCCGTGTGTATATGGGGATGTATGGCACCCAGTACATTCACTGCTCCGTCACCATCGGTCAACGAAAACTCATCTTTAAAATATCTAAAAAGATGCACGGTCATCCAGGCCCTCCAAATCATCCAAGGGGCACCGGCATTGACCCAGTTGGGATTTTGATACACTGTTGCAAAATGCCGATCTCTAAATTCAATAATATTGATTTTGGTATTGGGTATTTTATCTTTAATGGCATCAAGATACTGAATAGCATTAACATCCACTTCGGCTAGATTCAACACACGAAGATTATCGGGCAGCAAAGTGGGCCTAACTACGCAAATTTCGTCAATGTAAATATTATTTTGTATTGCGAGGTCAAGTGCAATGCGACTATCACGCCCGCCACTGAACCACAGTGAAATATGAGAATATTTTTTTCTCAGTTGTTCCCAGCGTTCAATTAATAGTGACTGATAGGAATACGAAACAGTTTTTGTAAAGTCATGTTGATCAAAATTGTCACCTAATGACAAAAATACATCATTGTCTGGTATTCTTGCGTCTAGGCGATTCCGCGTTTTTGTTCCATCTGACCTGACGTAATTAATTGAATGCATATTTTACAAGTGCCACGGTTGTTGGAATGACCGAATCAATTCGGTCTTGTAATAAAAATAAAAAAACCAGCGGCAATGTGTTTACGTTTCTCAATGCAATTCCCACCGGAACAAGACATATAAACACTAAAAGATAGTACTGTTCCTGGAAGTGTTGTGTACCACTGTAATAGATAGTTGCTGTGAGTATAGCAATAATTATCAGATTAAAATATTTAAAATTGATGTTGTGAATTTTAATTACATAATTTGCCATCGGCCAGGCAATGAACAGTGCTAGAAAATTGGTAACAACTAGTGTCACTGCCACCAGATAAAATAGAGAAAGATCAAACGCATGGCCAAGTACTACGCCTTTGCTGATCAGCAAGTCATACAACACTGCTTCGCTTGGTACCAATGGAATTCCCAGTACCAGTAACGGGAGCAACGAAGTAAATGCGCCTGCATTGTTGGCAGTCTCGGCGCTGATCAAGCTTCGGTAATTTCCAATCTTGTAGCGATTCTTACGAGTCTCTAACCATTTCTCAACAGTGTATGCCAAGTTTGAAGCGGTAGCAGTTCCGATGCCAGGAGTAAATCCTGCCACGAATCCAATCAGTGTACCCCTGATGCTGCTACCTATATTATTAACCCACTGTTGCAGTTGTTCTTTGTAGCCTTCTATCTTTATTGTAGTTGTTGGAGCAATAAATTTTTGACTTTTTAGTAGAGACGGTATTACATAGATGGCACACATGACACTAATAAGCGGCAAGCCCGTTGTCAAGTCAGCATTGCCAAATGTTGCAAAACATGTTTGGTCAAGCGGTTCGCAGCCCACGATGCCCAGTGCATAGCCCAACGACGCAGTTAGCACGGCCGACAAAATTGATCCACTGAAAATGCAAACTAAAAAAACAACAAACAGCAAGGTCACTGCTTGTTCGTATGTTCCGTAAAGTTTATAAATTTCAGGCAAGTAATCAATTGATAAAAATGTAATACCCAGCACTACCATGCTACCAAAAAAACTTCCAATGGCACACCCACTAATGGCCAAATGTCCACGGCCCTGTAAAAACATCGGATGACCTTCTGTTACTGCGGGCAAACTACTGACTTCTCCCGGGATTGCAAACACAGTACTGGATATGTTGCCCATATATTGTGTTGTACTGGCAAGTGCAACATAGAACACTAATAAATTTACAGTAGTTAGATCACTTAAAAAAGGATAAAGAATCATTAGGCTTGCAAAAATACCAATGCCAGGTAAAAACCCAGCAATGGTACCCATTGCAATACCCAATAATAAAAAAGGAATTACCTCAATTGGCACGAACCTGGCGCCATGTCATAATAGCCGAAGTAACTGTGTCTAGTACAGTGTTGGGCGGCAAAGTTAATGTGTCAACGTAAGAAGAGCCGCCAAGTTCATAGAACTGAACAATGCTACTATTCTTGTCAAGGTGAATTTTGCGAATATCAGTTTTAAACTTTGTTATATCAGGACCGTAGTACAAAATAAGATCTGCCTGTGCCGCTGTTGCCAAACGAAAATTGCTAATTGATTTAAGAGCAGGAATAGTGCTGTCACCGTCGGGATTCAATGAATATAACCCGGTCAACTTGTCGGCATGTTTCCAAAATGTTGCAGCTGAATTTGCATATGCTACATCAACTTCGTTATTTAATACACCCAGGTATCCTGCGGTTGAATTTTTGTATTGAATCAACGACCAATTTAATTCGTGATGCTGGGCAAATTGTTCGAGCCAAAATTTTGCAGTTTTACCATTGTATCCTACTTTTTTTGGTTCCTTGCTCAACATACCGGAGGGATCAACACCTTTGAGTCCGTATAGTACGCTGTGTTTTAAATCAGCACGGACAAAGTTTGCATCAGTTGGCAGCACGACACAGCTACTGTCCTGTTTATCCAGGTATTCTGCTGTGACTAATCCTTGCCAGATCAACACAACTGACTGATTGTTGTTGACCAAGTTGTCAACTACTGCTTTGGCTTTTTGACAGTTTGACCCTTGTATATAATCAACGTCATACACTGCTGATAAATCTTTAGAGTATGCAGTCATGATTGCGTTGAACGAACCAGTGGCACTCACTGAGTTTACTAGATGTATCTTTTCAGCAGCGTAAGAGTGGGCGGCCAGTCCAATCGTGAAGGCCAGAAATAAAATAATATTTTTCATATATTCCTTGTTGTATAGGTTAGAAAGTGTTACTAGCAGAGTAAATCTGCACACGGAGATTCGGCGTCCTGCTGTATCACAGCGGTAAAAGGGTTTTGCTACCCTTAGCGTCAAGGTTGTTGTTCCGACGTCGGTGCCATCACCGGCGTTGTTGAATTTATTTATCATTGATAAATTGAGTTAATAAAATTATGTAATGTTTTTCATATATGCCTCCTTGTTGTATAGACTAGAAAGTGTTGAGTAGAAAAAGTTAGTATGATTATATTATAACATAAGATATTGTAGGTGTCAAACTGACTTGATTCTGTTTTACAATTTTGATAGACTCTCTATACCGCGGGCGGCGTGTATTGTGTATGCTGCTGTATAGTGTGCACGTTACGTGTTAGTTCTGTCTTTAAAAGACAGAGAAACTTGTCATCAAAGAACAGTTGCTTATTGTAAGCTGCTATCTCAGCACAACCTTCCCAAATAAACTTTTGATATTTGTCACTTGAATTGTTGATTCTATGCATTTCTGCCAACACTTTGTCCATACGTTTTTCGGGATCCTGTTCGCTATCATAACTTTCGTCTATGTAAGGTTGGAATGTTTTGAATCCGTAACTGCGTATGGTTTCCAATGCACCCGGCCCGTTTAATATCATAAAAGGATGTCCGCATGCTATCGGACGCAGTGTCTTTTCGGTCAAGTGTATACGTTGGTCATACACAGTCTCCAACACTATGCTACACCGTGTTTGTGCAAAGTCTTGCGGGTTGTAAGTGGCACTGCTGTCGCTTGTGACAACGGCTGTTGAGTCAATACTGCCCAGTTGTACACTGTCAATGTGTTGCAAGTGTTCAAGAAACAACTTTCTGTATGCACGTTTGCCTGTTGTGCCTCTGGCATATACCAAAAAGTTTGCTTTTATAGGTTGACTTTTGTCTGCAAGTCTGTTGTCATAACGAGCAAAGCGATACCAATCAATAGCTATTACTGCGTGACTCCACCAATATGCACATTTGAACAAACCTGTTGATTCGTATTGTGTCACTTGAGGAGAATTCAGTTCACTATGTAATAATACCCAATAATTTGCTTTGTGGTCGGGCTGAATCCATCTAAGATTGAGATTTTTAACACCTTGATCCAAGCATGGTCTTAGGAGCCAGTTCTGAGATATATGATCGAGCTGTTCTAGTAAATAATCATCATTGTACAAGTCAAAGTGCAGTGGTTCTTGATCATGACACAATATCACCGGAACTCTGTTTTTGTTATACGTTAACGTTGTTGGTATAGAGTCCTCATCGTTGTCTATTATGTTTTCAAAACCTTTTGCGCCCCAAGGATAGAAGTATTTGACCAAGAACTTGTTTTCTAAGGCTTGAGCAACAAAATTGTATAAATTATTGGAAGAAACAGACATTTAGAAAAGTTGCATTAAAATAAAAATTGAATCAGTCGGTTACGATATTTACCAACACTTACAGCTCGGTTGGTATTTCCATTGGCCAAAAAGAAACCCGCCGAAGCGGGTTCTGGTTGTTTATTTGACAAGGTAAGTCCTACCCCGGGTCTAGCTATTAGGCTAGTACAGCTTCCTGGCCGCGACGTGAGAACTTGATGTTCTTGCCACTGACAGTTACGCTACCTTTTGTATTTGCGTTTGCATTTACGAGTTTTGCTTGATTGACAGTCATCGCCTACTGAGTTGCCGTCTCCATTATCTCACCCTGTCGAAACTATGCAGGCCCATCATAAAGAAACTTAAAAGCCCCTACTAGCAATAGTCTTTTTAGATAAAGAGTCCTTGTCTGAGAACCCTTTCCATAACTGTTGCCCTGTAGCAGTCTTTTCTTTACTAGGCTGAATGTTAAATCCCAACGACTTGGCAAATTGATACATTAATGTCGCAATGCCTTTTCTCTGATACGATTGGTCTACAAAAGTTTTTTCACTGAAAAGACTGTTACCATCTTTCCAAAACTTTGCCATTCCGATCGTTGGAGATTTTGAATCAGACGCTACGAATGCTGTTATGTTCAAATCATTATGACCTGAACTTCTAGCATTTAGTTCCACATCATCTACTACAACGCTCTTAAAGAACTGTTGCTTCAATGTTGGTTTACCAGTAACTTCTGAAATATTCATCTAGTATTTATTCAAACTTCCTTATGGTGGACCTGGGGGGATTCGCACCCCCGTCCAGGACGCCTTCACTTTGAAGGGATTACAACTATTCTTTTATTTATCGGCGGAAGTGGTAGGATTCGAACCCACGGTACCTTTCGATACGACAGTTTAGTAAACTGCTGCCATAGACCACTCGGCCACACTTCCTAAAATTAACTGTTAACAGATCTTAGTCTTGCACCTGCTAACCCTTTGAAACGATCTGCTGCACAACTGGCAGCAAATGCATACGGCTTGACCAACGGAGTAACATTACACGTTCCTTTTATATATCCAATTGCTTGAGTGATTACACAATTAGAACCATGCTTTTCATCTGGATTGATATCCAAATGTACTTCGACCAGTCTATTTGTCAGCACATCACTCAGTTTCCGATACAGGTCAGAAACTTTGTACACTTCGTTCATCAAACGCAGTGCAGGACGTCCGATACGTTGATCGTAATCACGTTCACGCTGTACTTCGCCAAATATTTTACATCCACTGTTGCCATTGATGTGCACAACTACAGCCAGTGTATAATCGGCCCACCATCCAGTATGAAGTTTGACACGTTCGCTATCGCAACCCAAATAAATTTGAGTTTCAGCACTTTGTGCATCAATAAATTTTTTTACTGCATCAACATCAATGGGCGTCATACATTACTTGTTTGGTGGGGATAGTCAGACTCGAACTGACACGTCTTACAACGCTAGAACCTAAATCTAGTGCGGCTACCAATTACGCCATATCCCCTGAAAATTTGGCTCCTCGAACACGGCTCGAACGTGTGACCCACAGATTAACAGTCTGTTGCTCTACCAACTGAGCTATCGAGGAATATGTTTTACTTATACTGACTTTTTGTGCTGTTTAAAATATTGTGGTGCGCCTGAAGGGACTTGAACCCCTGACCAATCGATTATGAGTCGACTGCTCTGACCAACTGAGCTACGGGCGCTTGTTCTTTTTACTGAAACACAGTGACTTGTATGCACTGAGTTGTATCTGCTGCTTTCCCTTGGAGATATACTGTTCTTGCAGTTTCGCAATCTGTTTGTGTTTGAAATGGCGGATACGTTGGCTGACCCAATCCCGAGTATGCTACCAATATCCATGCTGTGATCCACATAATATTTTCCTTTAAATTTATTATTTGTCTACAAATGCTCGTTCAATCACATATTGACCGGGCTCTCGTAAACTTCCTTCTTTCATACCATGATGTTCACACCATGCAGCAACCTGTTGGTTAAACTCCATGTTGCCGCACAGCATGACCTTGTCCCGTGTCACATCAATTGGCAGCTCACCTGTTGCCAACTGAGTTGTGATACGTTTGTCTCCTCGTCCCGTGATAATAGTTTTATAGTCTAATACTTCTGCAACCATGTCATGCAATTCGCCATCTTGTGGATGATCTTCAAATGCTGTTGACAAGTCTGCGCAGTAGGCCAAATCGCCGCTGTGTCGTACACTGTGCACAACATGGATCTTGCTCCAGGTTTCCAGTGTTTCTAAATCTCTAATCAAACTCATAAAAGGTGCAAGTCCTGTGCCTGTTGATAGTAGCCACAACTCGCCACCTTTTAGCACAGCATCATTTCTCAATGTGCCAGTGGACTTGGGTGCAATCACAATTTCGTCGCCCACTTTGATGTGTTGCAGTTGACTTGTCAATGCACCGTCGGGAATTTTGATACTTAAAAATTCCAACTCCTCACTCCATGGCGGGCTTACCACGCTGTATGCACGAAGAATAGTTTTGTCATCGACTGTCAAGCCGATCATGGCAAACTCTCCTGCATGAAACTTGAAGCTCTGACTTCGTGTGGTTTTAAAACTGAACGTTCTATCGCTCCAGTGATGTACCCATGTTACTTGTTCTTTTAGCATAGGATATTTACTCGTTAATTGGCGATGCGTGGGGGAATCGAACCCCCGTCTCGGGATAGACAATCCCGGATAATGACCATTATATGAACGCACCTGAAACTTGGTGGAGGTGGTAGGGATCGAACCTACTGTGGCTTACGCCG
>TARA_B110000503_G_scaffold44719_1_pt1 | contig 10978 bp, 9 predicted proteins | sample TARA_B110000503 | Tara Oceans TARA_B110000503 (sample SAMEA4397472) | marine metagenome | biome: Polar Biome; feature: [SRF] surface water layer (ENVO:00010504); material: water (ENVO:00002006), including particulate matter (ENVO:01000060) such as... | depth 5 m
AAAGTAACTTGGTTTAGTCCTATGTTCATTAATCCCATAACCATAAGGGTTGTAATCATTACAATTGGGATTAAACTTGAAATAACAAATCCAGTACGAATACCCAGAAAAACCAACATTACTATTAATACAATAACAATAGATTGTATTAAGTTTACGATAAAGTCATTTACTTTAACATCAATATATTTGTCTATAGAAGATACTCTTGTTAATTCTAAACCAATAGGTAGGCGTTGTTGCCAATCATTAAGTACTTTGTCAACTTCTTTTCCCAACACAATTACATTAGCATTTTCTTTAAGATTTATATGAATTGATATCGCTTCTTTTCCGTTAATTCTAACCTTTTGAGTAGGAGGGTCTATATACCCTTTTGTTACGGTGGTTATGTCTCCTAACTTTACTAGCTGCGAGCCGTTACCAACGGGAATCAACATATCACGAATATCATTAACAGAACTAAAATTTCCAGTTGGTTCAAGAATAATACGTTCATCTCCAACATTAATTTGCCCTCCAGAATTTAAAATATTTGTAGAAGAGATACTTTTTTGAAGTTTTGAAGCCGATAAATTATATTCTTTTAGACTTGCGTTATCAAACTCTACAAAAACACGCTCTTCCTGCTCACCACCTAATTCTACTTTTGCTGCGCTGGGTAGTTTTATTAAATGATCTTTTATATCATCTACATATTCTTTCATTTCTGCATAGCTATAACCGTCAGAGGTTAACCCTACCACAATACCATATACTTCCCCAATACCATCACTATTTAAATTTGGTTTTACACCTTCTGGTAAACCTTTAATAGTATTTAATTTTCTTCGTAAACGGTCCCAAACTAGCTGCATTTTTTCTTTCGGAACATCATCTTTTAGGGTTATTTTAACAACAGATAAACCAGAACGAGATGTACTTTTTACATCTTTAAGTTCGGGCAACTCTTGTGCTATTTTTTCAACTTTATCTGTAACAAGAAGTTCTACACGTTCTGGACTTGCGCCTGGAAATTGAGAAACAACGGTAGCTACTCTAACAGTAAATGGAGGCATACTATCTCTAGATAAACCAAAATACATAGCCATACCTAAAACTATAATGCTAATCAATACCATAAAAGTGATACGGTTTTTATTGATAGAAAACTGTGCTAAATTCATTTGATAAATTGTTTGTTATTGAAGTTTTACTTCCTGTCCATCTAAAAGTGTTTGTAAACCAGCTGTGGCAATTTTTTGTCCTGCAGATAAACCGGATTTAATTTCAAAACCTTGAACAGTTAGTCTCCCTATTACAACTTGCTGTTTTTTTACTGTTACTTCATTTCCTTCTTCAATTAAAAACACAAATCGTCCTGTACTATCTTCACCAACAGCATTGGCAGGTACTACCAAAACTGAATTGTTATTTTTATTAGTACCAAAATCGAAAGTTACATTAGCTGACATTCCACTTTTTACACCATTGCTAGGGTTAGTAACCATTATTCTAACAGGGTAAGTAGATGTACTGGCATCTATAGCTGGCGAAACTTCAGTAATCTTGCCTTTAAAAGTTTGCTCTGGTAAAGATGAAAATGATACATTTACTGTATTTCCTTTTTCTACACCATTTATAACGCTTTCAGGAATTCCTAATAAAATTTCCATATCACTTCCAGCATTCAATGTTGCAATATTTTGAAAAGCGTTTACATTCTCATCTTTCTCTGCGTTAACCGCTGCAATAACTCCACTTTCGGGAGCATATAAGTAACCATATCGTATTTTTTCTTGTTGAATATCAACACTTCGTTTGGAAGATTCAAAACTCTCTTGAGCTGTTTTATAAGAATTTTTTGCCGCTTCAAAATCACTTAAGGAGGCGCTGCCTTTTTCAAAAAGTGAACGTACTCTGTTTAAATTAAGCTTTGCTGTGTTCATTTGAGATTCGGCACTATTTTTAGTAGAGATAGCACTTTCGTAATTTAAGCGTGCCTGTACATTATCCAGTGTAGATATTAATTGATCTTTTTTTACTTTTTGCCCAAGTTTAATATTGAAAGTAGTAATGATACCACTACTTCTAAAACTCAAGCCTATAATTTTATCAATTTGGGCAGTTCCGCTGAAGGTTCTTAATTTTTCACCACCTAAATAGCCAACTTTTTGATATCTAACTGGGCGAATAAATTTTTTAGTTTCTTTTTTCGCTTCTGAGCAAGAAAATAATAATCCTGATAAGACTGCTATACAAAATAATTTTACTGTTATTTTCATTGTAATTAATTTCTATATTATTGGTTAGCTTATTTTCTATTAATTGAATATTCTAAAAATCGTTGAGTAAATTTAATCTTGTCTTCTTTAGAGTTCAACATGAAATAATATCCTATAAAACGCTCTAACTGTAGGCTATTAATTAAAAAGTTATATGCAGCATTGGTACTTGCTAATTGCGTATTTAGATAATTGTTTTGTGCATCAATTAACTGAATAATATTTACAGCGCCATTGGCATAGGATGCTTTAGTAAGTTCCAAGGCCTCTTTAGCTGCTTTTTCTGAAACTTGTGATAATTCAATGTTAGAAATTTGATTGACAAGATTTAGGACACCAGTTCTAACATTAGCATCAATAGCCAATTCTGTATTTTCTTTATTGATGTTTAACTGGTCCAATTGAATGCTGTTGGTTTGACGGTTAATGCTTGTTTTGGTTTGGTTAAAAATAGGTATAGATACATTTACCCCAACATTGTAATTATTGTCTAACATTGTAAAGCCAATAGGAGCTGTGCTGCCTTCGCCACTTCTACTAAAGGTATTATTGTATTGACCTTGCAAAGCAACGGTTGGTAAAAATCGCCCTCCAGTATTGAGCTTTAAATTTCGCGCTACTGCTTCTAAATTGTATTGTAGAGATTTTAACTCAGGAGCATTATTTTTTGCTTCTTCCGTGAGAAAAGCAATGAAAGGTTCTCTTGTTGCTGGATTATCTAACAATTTTATTAGTTGATCGTAATTATAATCTTTAAAAATTCCTTTATCTAATAAAGCTTCGTTAATTGCTATTTTAGTTTCTAACGGATTATTTAAAAGTTGATTTAATTGTATAAATCCTTGTTGTAACTGATTTATAGCTTCTACCAACGCTTGCGTATCTTGTGCCATTTGACTTTGAAAGCGTAACATATCTGATTTACCAGATTGACCAGCCTCAAAATTCTGCTGTGAAACCTGTAAATTTTGCTTTGTTAGTTCTAGGTTGCGCATTCTAATTTGCACATTTGTTTTTAAAATTAACACATTAAAATAAACATTGCTCGCATTGAAAATGGCATCTAATTCTATAGCATTAAAATTTTCTTGTTGGGCTTGTTGTAATTTATTTTGAATTGTAATATTAGCATTTGCAGCTTCAGAAAAAATGGTCTGCTGTAAAGTAATATTTCCAGAAGTTGAAAATTCAGGATTTTGTCCATTGCTAATTTTTGCTAATTCAGGGTCTATATATGTGCCTGTGCCAGATGCTGTAAGGCTTGGCAAGTAATTGCTTTTTGCCATTTTCACATCTTGTTTAGCTAATTCTAACTCTTTCGTTTGAGATTGTAAAGACAGGTTTTGCTTCAAAACACCATTAATAACCTCAAGAATACTATACGATTTTTTGTTTAAATTAGTATTTGCGTCACCTACAAAACTGGTGTTATTTATTAAGCTATACTTAATGGGTACATTAACTTGTTGTGCAGTAGTATGATTTATTGTTAAACGAGAACCGTATTCAATAAAAACAGGCATTTCTGCTAAAGGTGTTCCATTTACATAGCCTTCAACCGATAATGCAATGCGTCTAAAAAACTGATTTAAATTATCATCGGATTGGGTGGTAGCCATAATTCCCATTTTTACTTCGTTTATTCCTAAACTTGTAAATGATGGAAGCTGTTTTTCTATACAAATAGTAGCCAATTCCTTTATATCGTTATTACTTAAAAAAAATCCTCCAGCAAGGTAAACAGCGTCAATATCATCAAGATTAGTAGTAATATCAATAAATGTATTAAATGGAATCAGTTTATAATCGACTTCTAATTTTTCAAATGTTTTATCAAAAGTTTCTTTTAATGAAAGTAAATCAACTAGATGGCTTTCAATAGCAATTCCTAGGGTTTTAAATTCTGTTAGTTCTTTAAAAACTTTAAAATCTTCTAAAAAAGATTCAGATTCAATGAGGTATGTGAAGTTTTTTATACCAGAAGTCTTTTTTGTGAAGTCTATGTTGCTAAAATCTTTATTTACTGCACCAAATAGGATAGTAGGTTTTTGATAGCTTGCTCTATTGTTCAGGATTTTATTATTCGCCACGCCAAAAGCTAAAATAATATCGGTGTTATTGTTTAATAAATTTTGGTAATGTAGCTCTGCTGTTTTAAGATTGAAATTGTTAACTAAAATATTTTCACTTGGAAAATTAATTATAGCATCTTCACCTACTACAGCTTTTATTTGGTGTTGTAGTTGTAGCAGTAGCGGTTCTAATTTTTCTGTTTTGTTGTCTAGTAAAACACCAACATTGTAAGTTTGCTTTTGCGCAAAAGAGAGTGAAATTATAGACAAACAAAGAAATGTTGCTAGTTGGTTTTTGATTTTATGCATACTTAGATAAATAAGTTTGTATACCTCTAATGTATTATTAGAGATATAATGAATTCATTTGGTTATTTCTCCTTATTGCCGCCGAAGAGATAAAAAGCTACTCCTGATATGACTATTACAAAAAAAATTACTTCCTAGATGGATTTTTTTTCTTGATTAAATTGTTTTGGTAGCAGGCTGCTTTTTTATTAAGACTACCCTTTTGTCCACTCAAAGGTTTTTGACATAAAACCAGCATCAATTGTAACAAAAAGCTTTTCGTCTTTTTTTTCTAACACAGCATCGTACCATTTCTTTTTCTTGGGACTAAATAACTTACCTTTCCATTCTCCGTCAACAGATTTAATGTCTTTAAGCATTAAGGCTCCTGCTTGAAGTTTATCAGAAGACAGGACTGTTCCGCTGTAAAAATCTTGATTTTTTTTGATTTCAATTTTAGTATTTTCTTTATTCATATCCCAAACACCAGATATGGAATCTTGAGCACTTAAAGTAATTGATGTTAAAAGAATAGAAATTGTAAATATGATTGTTTTCATTTTATTTTTAATTTATAGTTAATAAAATCTGTAAGCTATAGACATCCCTAGATTGAAGGATTGTATTTTGGCATCAAAATCACTGGTAACAGTAACGCTATCCGTTATGCTTTCTACATCTCGAATGGTGGCATAACCACCACTAAAGGTAAAGGTTGGCATTAGCGTAAAGTGTTTGCCTAAATCTGTTTTAAGACCAATCCCTAACTCATAACCAAAACCAAATCCTGATTCTGAACTTCTACTAAAGTTTTGTGTCATAGCTGCATCTGTTGAGCTGATAGTTATACCTGGATTATTAACTACCATTGGACCAATACCAACCCGAGGATATAAAGCAAATTTCTTGTAAACAGGTATTTTATATGCTGCACCTATTAGAAGGGAGTAAACTTGCCAATCTTCTGTATTACCAGAAAAATTAGAACCTGGATTATCTGTATTAAAATCGTCTACCAGACTGCCTATTTGCGTATCGAAACTTTGGCTCCTAAACGTTCCTGTAAGTGTAACGTTATCGTCTAAGAAAAAACCTCCATAAATATCTAATTTTGTACCATCATCTGCAAAACCAGCATCTGGATTAGTAATATCGGTATCTTTAAAATCGCTAAGGGCATAAGATCTACCAAAAGATGCACCTATATAAAATTTATGGTCTTGGTCAGTTTGAGAAAAAGCTGATTGAAAACTAATTAGTAAAAAAAGAAAAATAAAATAATTCTTCATAGCATGTGTTTGTTAATTTTCTACAAAGTTATGAAGAGTTAATGTTAAAAATACTCAACAAATGTTGAGAAATCCATTATTTACGATTTTTTCTTATTCTACTTAATTGTGTTGCAGTAATTCCAATCATAGAAGCAATAAAACGTAGAGGAGTTTTTTTTAATAAAGCTGGATTGTTTTCTAAAATAAAATCATAACGCTCTTTTCCAGTGCCTGCTAAAAAGAGAATACTTAGTTTTCCTAAATCGACTAATTTATCTAATATATACTCTCTTATCAATCTATTTAAGGTTAAATTTACTTCAAAAAGTTTATTCATATTCTCAATAGAAGCGACTAGCAGTATAGTAGGCTCCATGGCAATAATAGATATTAGAGTTTTTTCTTTAGTACGAGAACTAATTATATCTATGGTAAAATTATTTTTTTGTAATATTCGACCAGTTACTTCATTACCATTATTTTTAACTATATAATGCCTCACACCTCCTTCAATAATAAAACCAATTTCTGTAGATAAGTTGTTACTTTGTTTAAAATATTCTCCTTTTTGAAAATGTTTTAAATGAAATATTTCAAGGATAGCCTTAATTTCTTCATCATTAGGGTTCTTGACATTTAATCGTATAAAATGTTCTAGTTGGTCTTTCATTTTAGGGGCTTTTACAATATGCTAATTATAAACACAGGTTAAAAATATTGCAATCTACAAATTATAGAATTATAAATTTCAAGTAAATCTCAACAAATACTGATAATTATTCGATGCATGGAATTGATTTTATAAAAGTAGGAGAAAAAGAATTGACTTTATTATCAAAGCTAGTTGCGTTTTTTTACCCAGATGTAGTGTTGGCAAAACGACCTCACAAAATTTTGGCAAGACAATAGGAGAGAGGAACGAAATATTTTAAGGAACTAGCGATACATATTGTTAAGTTTTACAATTATAAAAACTTCTAAAAACAATCGTAATAACTTCGAATCTATCCTAAAATATAGAGAAACGAACCGTAATTGTTACCAAAATTATATGTAGGTCTTGATTTTTTTGTTTAGCTCACGCGTTTATATTTTTTGGTGTTCGTGAGAATCTCCTAAAAAGTCGATTTCTTTTTTCATCAAGGTAAAAAAGAAAATAATGAAAGATAAATAGTAAGGGGTTTTGATTATCTATTTAACATAATAATAAAAATAATAAATAAAAAAAGATTAATTGAAAGATTAAATATAACAAGTGCATAGAATTTTTTTTCACTCACATATTTAATTATTTGCAGAAACTTCAAATGTGTTCGTGAATCTCCTAAAAAGTTGTTTTCTTAAAATTTATGCTCTTGTGGCAATCCACGAGAATCGCGTGAAATTTTTTATGACGTACATTTTATCGAACCTGTCTGCCGACAGGCAGGAACGCTATTTTTGAATGTTTAATGACCCAAGTTCTAAATTTTCTTTTGGAATATTAAAACCTTATGGGATAATTTTTACATAATAGAGAATTATAGCTTACAAATATATATAGAAGTTTATTAGCCGTAATTTAGTTCACGCTTTCTTATTTTTTTCAAAGGAGTTCATGAATACTTCGTATTTCTTTTAACATAATTGTTGACGATATAGACCTAAAGGCACTATATCTACAATTATGTGTAAATAGCCTGAAATACGGCTATACATAAATTACTACATAAATGTACTATAATTTATATTATGTTAAATAGAATTTCTGTGTTGTTGAGATCAATAACTCCTATAGCATAGGAATAAAAAGAAGTAAACTATTCTAGTCTAATTGTAAAATAGGCTACTTTTGCGCAATGATTTCAAAAAAACCTTCAATAGATAAAAAAACAGGTACTTCTCAGATAGAATTTATACTGTTAATGGCTTGTTTAATGTCTATTGTAGCCTTGTCTATAGATACAATTCTCCCAGCTTTAAAACCAATAGGCCTTTCTGTTGGTACTACAAGTGCTGGGGAAAATCAACTATTAATTACCATGATTTTTTTAGGTTTAGGTTTCGGACAGTTAATTTTTGGTCCATTATCAGATAGTTTTGGTAGAAAACCTGTTGTTTACATTGGGTTTGCAGTATTTGTATTGGCTAGTTTTTTATGTATTGCAGCTCCCAGCATAGAAATAATGGTTGTTGGTCGTATTCTTCAAGGAATAGGACTTTCTGCTTCTAGATCTATTAGCATTGCCATGATTAGAGATCGTTTTGAAGGCGATTATATGGCTAAAATAATGTCTTTTGTGGTTACTATTTTTATTCTGGTACCAATTATTGCTCCTACCTTAGGTAAATTTTTGTTAGACAACTATGGTTGGGAATCTATCTTTTACAGTCAGTTATTATTTGGTATTGTAGTGTTGTGTTGGTTTTGGAAAAGACAACCAGAAACACTTCCTCCGGCTTACAAGAAAAAGTTTTCAATGGCTATTTTTATCAGTGGTTCTAAAGAGTTTTTAAAATATAGATCGGCCATTATTTTTACCTTAATCTCTGGATTAGCTACCGGATCTTTTATGGTTTTTCTTAGCACTTCTCAGCATATATTTGAGGTTCAATATGGATTAGTAGATGAATTTCCTTACATATTTGGTGCCTTGGCTTTTTCTGTTGGTGTGGCTACTTTTACTAATGGCACATTGGTTGTTAGGTTTGGAATGAAAAAATTAGTGACTATTTTTTCAATAGTATTTTCTCTAACTTCTCTTCTGTACATTAGTATCTTTTATGGAGAAACCAACCCAAGTATTGGCATTTTAGTACTTTTTCTAGCGCTACAGTTTTTTTCTGTTGGTTTCCTCTTTGGTAACGTGAGATCATTAGCAATGCAGCCTTTAGGGCATATTGCAGGAATTGGAGCTGCTATTAACGGCTTTGTTTCTACCATTATGGCGGTGCCTATTGCTACGTTTATTGGTGGTTTTGTAGAGACAACTGCCCTGCCATTATTTATTGGTTTTGCAGCCTGTGGTTTTGGTTCTTTACTTCTGTTATTATTTGTTAAAAAATCTGCTTAATGCCTTTAGAAATTATCTATCAAGACAGCTATTGTTTGTTGGTTACCAAACCAAACAATGTATTGGTTCATCACGCACATCATTCTAGAAATAAAATTGATGAAGAATCATTAATGCAATTAATTGATTATCAATTAGGTACTAGGTACTACCCTATCCATAGATTAGATAGAAAAACATCTGGAATTATTTTATTGGCTTCTAAAAGAGAGTATGTTGCTTCTTTTCAAGCTTTATTTACCAATAACCAGATTCAGAAAACATATTACGGTGTGATTCGAGGTTTTGCTCAAGAATTTAAAATTATAGATTCTCCAGTAAAAGGAAGAGATGCAGATGTGTATAAAGAAGCAGAAACTCATGTAAAACTTTTAGATAAAATTATACTAGACATACCTGTAAAACCCTATGACTCCTCACGATATAGTTTGGTGGAACTGCAACCTAAAACCGGAAGAATGCATCAATTACGTATTCATATGAATAAAGTATCTACTCCATTAATAAATGATACTAAATATGGTGACAAAAACCACGATATCATGTATGAGGAGCAATTTGGATGGAAAAATCTTTTTTTACATGCAGGGTCATTAGAATTTACTCACCCATTTACAAATAAGAAATTAATATTAAAATCTTCCTTTTCGGAAGATTGGATTCAATTATTTGAAAAATTTTCTTGGAAGAATCCGCTTACATAAAAAACTCATTGCTCTAAAGATTGGCTCTCAAAAGCAATAAGTTCTTGTGCTTGAAATATAGGTGTAACTTCAATAGGATTGCAACATACTTCACAATCTTCTATATAAGTTTGTTGCCGTATACTACTGTCTAAAATCATTGAAATTTCTTGCCAGCAATGCGGACATTGAAAAAAATGCTCCAAAGTTTAGTCTTCTATAACTTTTAAAACTAATTTCCCTTTTTTATTACCGTTAAATAAACGTGCATAGGTTTCTTGAAAGTTTTCAATACCGTCATAGATATCTTCTTTAGATTTTAACTTCCCTTGTGCTATCCACATACCCATTTCTTCAGCAGCTTTTTTATAATCTTTTGCATAATCCATAACAACCATACCTTGCATGGTTGCCCTATTAACAAGTAAACTCAAATAATTACTGGGACCTTTTACCAATACTTTATTGTTGTATTGTGAAATAGCACCACAAATAACTATTCTAGCATGCATTCTTAGTTTAGATAATGCAGCGTTTAAAATTTCACCCCCAACATTGTCAAAATAAACATCAATTCCTTTCGGACATTTTTCTTTTAAGGCTTCATAGATATTTTCAGATTTATAATCAATTGCAGCATCAAAACCCAATTCATTTAAAAGATAGTCACATTTATCTTTTCCACCAGCAATACCAATTACAGTACATCCTTTAATTTTTGCAATTTGTCCAACAACACTTCCTACTGCTCCAGCAGCACCAGAAACCAAGACAATATCACCTTCTTTAATTTTTCCAACTTCATGAATTCCAAAGTAAGCCGTCATCCCTGGCATCCCTAAAGTGCCAATAAACAATGGCATTGGTGCAATAGTATCATCTACTTTAAACCAACCTGCTCCATTGGTAGCAACATATTGTTGAACACCACCCCAGCCCGTTACACAGTCTCCAACTTTAAAAATAGGATGATTGTTTACTTCTATTACTTTACCAATAGAGCCAGAACGCATTACCTCATTAATACCTACAGGTGGAATGTATGATTTACTGTCGTTCATCCAACCACGCATTGCAGGATCTAATGAGATGTAGTGATGCTGTATTAAAACTTCTCCTTCTTTAAGTGTTGGAATTGCATTAGATTCTAAATTCCATGTAGCATCATTGGGAAAACCAATGGGTCTTTCTTTTAAAATAATTTGTTTGTTCTTCATATTTTATATGTTAGGTATTAATACTCTAATAAGGTTTTTAATTCAGTAGCAAAACGATGCTTTGGTAAGTATTGTTTTTCTAGTTCTCCTTGAAAAGGAATGGGTGTTTCTATACTAGCCACACGTTTTA
>TARA_B110000503_G_C7172123_1_pt1 | contig 10977 bp, 15 predicted proteins | sample TARA_B110000503 | Tara Oceans TARA_B110000503 (sample SAMEA4397472) | marine metagenome | biome: Polar Biome; feature: [SRF] surface water layer (ENVO:00010504); material: water (ENVO:00002006), including particulate matter (ENVO:01000060) such as... | depth 5 m
ATATATTACTTATAATACACTATAACAAAGCAGAAGTAAAGAAAAAAATGATAAAAAAGTTTTATATTACAGGAACCCGCAGAGGTTTAGGTAAAGCTCTTGAAGCCGAATATGGCAACTGCGATAATTTAGAAGATTGTGATATTTTTATAAACTGCAAGCATGATGGATTTGAGCAAGTTGATCTATTATACAAAGCAGCAACAGCTGGAAAAAGAATAATTAATATTGGATCAAACAGCGGTGATGGTAATAAACCTTGGCCGCATAAATATGCAATAGAAAAAGCTGCATTAGATAAAGCCAATGAACAGTTATATTATCAAGGTGTACATACAACCGTTATTCGATTTGGATATTTTGATTCGCCGAGAGTATCTAATATAGATGCAAAGAAAATGTCCATAGATTACTGCATTGGTGTTATTAAATGGGTTATAGAGCAAGATCACAGAGTAAAGGATTTGACCGTATGCCCGTAGATATAGAAAGAATTTTATTAGAACTCGACCACGAACTGCCTGACTATGATACCCAGATAGGTTTACAAACTGTTACTGGTATAAAAGATCCTTTTTATGCAACTGGCAGGATTACAGATAAAAATCATAAAGAAGAAGACTTTATTGAATTTTTATTTGATTTACCATATACAAATTCAATACTAAGTGAGCACGGTGTATATCGTACCAGAGTTATGAGAATGCATCCAAAAACTTGTTACACATATCATCAAGATTGGACAAAAAGATTTCACCTACCTTTAATCACAAACGATAATTGTTTCTTTATTATTGATGATGAAATTTTTAGATATCCTGCAAATGGTGATATCTATATTGCCGATACAACTAAAAAACATACTTTTGTTAATGCTTCATTAGAGGAAAGAATTCATATCGTTGGATGTATTAACGAATCTTAATCCAATCAAATCCGACTCTAACGCCACTATCTTTGCCTGGCGTATTTCTGCCCCACTTATTTATAGATTCTTGTTTCCAATCATGAGAAAACGTTGCGTGGTCGACTACATTAAACACTGTTAACAAAGGATGCATCTGCCAGGGTTTAAATTTATCAAGGAAAATATAATCTCCTCCATATTCTCCGTTATGAGCTAGTTCTGCATATCCAGTACCCACTTCCCAAAAGAGTTTTTTAGTGCACACATATGTATTGTAGGCACATTTATATTGGGAGTTCTTCTCTTCTGCGGATTGCTGCCACGTGTAGTTGTATGTAAGCTGACTATCAGTAGGAACTTTAATGTGAGGTAAAGATCCAAAATGATACATAACATCGTGTTTTAAATTGTGAGATTTTAAAAATTTTATAGATTGTGGAGACATTACTCTATCTAAATCTATATTAACATTCCATTGGGTATCTACTTCTCGCATTAATAAGTTTCTAGCACCATTACAGTTCCAGCCAATATCTTTTGTTACTCTATAAAATGACCAATCCTTGGGCACTTCTTTTTCCAATAAAGGAACTTCTATTGATCCGTCATCTATAATTGTAAAATGAAATCCACTAGTATCCAAAGACAAATAGTAATCCCGTACCCATCTAAAAAGATCTAAGTTATTATAGTAGTTATAATTTATTCCGATCATAAACCACCTCATTAATATATGATATGTCACCTGTATAAAAAATGGACTGATAGTTATTTTTGTACATAAGTTCAACCTGTTTACTGTATACTTTCCAATCATGAAATATATCTGATCTATGTTTTTTTAATTTTTTAAAAAATCCAGAAGATTTATCTCGTGACCATATGATAAGTTTAAAATCAGAAAGTGTCTTTAAAGAATATTTTAATTCTGAAAAGTTATCAGTTTTATCAAAAAGAGATTTGCCATCAGTTCTATATTCTTTAAATACATAATACCTACTAAAAACTCTTACTACATTATTAGAGCATATTTGGCAACCAGAAACTTGAACAAGATTTTTATCATCATAAGAAAAAATAAAATTATACATATCATCCAAATGTAAATTGTTTTTTATATAATTATTTTCTAAACGATCTCCTATACTATCCAATTGTAACTGTTCAAATGCTTTTGACCAATTTCCAGTTTGGATATTACATTTCAAAATGTAAGGTTTTATTATGATATTTTTCATGTAGTTTTAGCCATTCTAATAGAGTATTCCATTCTTTTTCTATATAAGAAACCTTTAATAGTTTAAATATTGGTGATAAATCAATCTTAGGATCTTTTATATTATTCAACATATCAAAAGCTTTTTTCTTCACGCTTGGATGCAAATTACTTATACACAGATGAGATGGAGTGTTAACAAAATGAAAATCAAAATCAAATGGCCAGCGATCGGCATATTCTAGTATTTCTTTTAGTTGTAATATATTTAAACTCTGTAAAGATAGAAATAACTGTATTTTAATATTATTACTTGCAAAAAATATTAAATTGTTTTCATACATATTCCAGTTTGATAGTGTTCTAATCAATTCGTGAATCTCTTTAATTCCGTCGAATGACACATTGTACATAATATTAGGATTAATATCATAAAATGTTTTATATATTCGGGTGTCTAGCGATCCGTTTGTATTAACTATTATCTTTTTATCTTTGTTTACCTTAATAATAAAGTCTTTCATTTTTTTATTAATTAAAACTTCGCCACCAGAAAGCTCAACTACATCGATACTATCATTAACAAAATCAATCATTTCATTAAACATTTGATCGTTTGTTATAGGATATTCTAGAACAGATGTGTTTTTATATCTTTCAATATCTATTAAATGTTTAAATTCTCCATCATTTTCTTTTATTTTATTTGCAAAATGTGACCACTTGGAACTTAAATGGGAAGAACAATGATTACACATTAGATTACATTTATTACCAAATCCAGATATTTGTAGATTAAAAGTTCTACCATAATCTTTTAATCCATTCATTCTTTTTCTTCTAGAAGTACCAGAGTTTTGTTCGTCCTTTATACAACGTTGGCAATAATGTTGTATTCCTTTATGTGCTAATGGATTACCATGCATCATTGTTTCTTTTATGTCCACCATTTCATTACTATTAATAAAATCTTTAGGCGAAATTTCATTAAAGGTATCTTTAAATTGCATTGCCTCACAGCACAATCTATAATGCCCCTCTAAATCTAATGACATTGAATGAAATGGGTGCACACACCAAGGGCTATCTTGCAAAGATTTCTCCATTACTTATCCACTCAACTAGATTATCCCATGTATAATCTTTTATATAAAGAGATATTTGTAAAAAATATCTTTCGACTCCCATATCAAATACACAATGAGGAATCTTAGCGTTGGGTATTGACGGATATATATATTCGTGAGAAAATATAACGCTTTTTGAATCATCCACATTTTCTAAAAAGTTTATAGTATGTGTTTTTGGAATAAATGGAAATAATAATACTGCTTCTCTAGTCTGATCTGTGTGTGGAGAAATCCAAGCATCTTTAGCTTTATGAGTTAACCAATATGAAGGAGGTCTTGAAAAATGAATGCTGTCATTATACTTATTCATAAAATCACAAATTTCTTTTTGCTCATACGTTACTTCATAACAACTAACTCCTCTCCAAGGATCATTAGTGCCTTTATCCCACGGATAGTTTTTCATTAAGCCATTTAGGTCGATAGAATTTTCTAAATGCGGAAGTTCTATTACCCATTTATTCATGAAACATTTTTCCAGATTTATAGTGCTCTACAACATCATCAAATGTCCAATTAATGTTTCCAAAATTTACTCTAAAAGAAAGCATTTTTCTTTCTCGGCGCTCTTCAACAGCGTGAGGATGTTTCGTATTTAAAAATGTGGGGCACCTATATGTGTGCCTAAACACTTCATTATATTCATACGGCAAAGAATCTTCGTATGGGCGATGATAAAAATCTGTATCCAGTTTTTCCATACCATCTTCACATTTATCAACATAGACAATATCATAATCTAATGGAGCAATGGGATATATCAGAACAACGTTTCGTCCAGGACAGTTATCAATATGTGGGCGCATCCATAAACCCTCATGTTTCACTGTAAGATATGGAGTAATATCCGTTTCTGGTTCAACATATGTACGATCAATCTTATCAAGAGCATATTGGAATCGTGGATCATCATTTGTTCTATACCACGTTTGTCCATCCCATGATCGTTGATCACTGCCTAAAATTTTGCCTCGTAAGCTCCACAATTCTTCTCTTGGTGGTAACCATTTAACAAATTCTGGTGCTTCAATAATGTATTTATTTGCGATCCACTCAGTCATGGGATATATTACACACTTTGTTATTATATATTATGGTCTGCACATGTTTATTGCTTCGCACATTACTTAAAAATTTGTTCTGGGCCTTTAATTGGTTTTGCATAGACATCCATTTACTCGCTGGTTGATATAAAAACACATTAGATACATATACTACGGTTGTTTTATTCTGTATATTAAATTCTGTATTAATCCACAAGTTTTGTTTTATATATCGGATATGTCCTAAATCAACATTAACAAGATTCTCTCTAATGAATTTAATATTCTTAGTTATAGTATGTGATGTATCTATATCTTCAAAATTGTCTCTATTGATCCATGGATACTCTTCAAAAAAGTTTTCAAAGATCACCCATGGATCTTTTGTTTTAATATTTTCTAAAACATATTTACAATACAATAATTGAACATCATTGTTATCTACGACAATCCAAGATTTGCACTTAGGATTTTTCTTAGCTGCTAGTAATATAAAGTATGGAGAAGCTACTCCGTAATATTGCTCATAACTTGTGAGCATTTCATCATAAATTCTTTCAATAGGTTCATTCCAGAATCCGTAATTTTCATCTTGAAATAATGCTTGGTAAAACCATTTGGTTCCAGGATATAGATAATACTTATGTTTTCTTTCAAACCGATTAAAAGCTGATATGTTGAATTGGTGTTTTAATAAGTCGGATATGAGCTGAGACCCTGCATTAAAAGAATCTACAGGCACCTGATAAAATTCCTTAGTAAGTGGATGTACATCAGTTTTTATCCACGTGGGTGTATAATTATGGTGAAGATTGTCGCCAGATCTAACTACAGCAGTAGCTTTTTTTGCAACACTATTTCTTAAACTAGGCCTTCCCGCTTTTTTCCATTTATCAACATTCAGTACAAAACATTGATCATGCACGGTATAGTACTCTCCTTCTTGAAGAATATGACCCACCAGTGCTAAATCTTCCTCTACCATTCTATCTACAATCTGACATAAATTATAGTGTTCTATGAAACTACCCTGATTAGTAATTACAGCATATTCATAGTTTTCTATTATTTCACAATTGTTAAAAAATATATCTACTTCCGGTAGCTTGTTACTTAAATTCCAAACCATACTGTCGGTGTAATTTACACACGAGCCTATTTCTATAGGATCCGCCGAATCATTTAAACATTCAATAATAACTAGACAAGTCGGGCGAGTAATTTTCAATAACGTCATTTAATCTTTCCTTGTTCTCATATAATTCATTACCATGGTTCAAGTAGTTTTGTTTGATAAATTTTAACTTACATTTCCTTAGAGATAAGAAATGCCATTTGGCGTGAAGTATTAAATGTATTCTTATTTCACTACTTCTATTCTCAGCGTAATGAAAATATCGATTGTTGAAGAAGAAAGCTGAGCCTTCTTTAAAAGGCACATCACTATAACCGTCTTTAAACACTTGACGAAGATAGCAATTATTAGGTTGTGTTACTGAAATATTCATTGCGTCATCAACAACTACTTCTCCTATAGCTTCTTCTGGCTCCTTATCGTGGTGAATTTTAATATATCCCCCTGGCTCTAAAAACATGAACCTCGCTCTATACAATTCTTTATAAGGTAGAGATTGTAACCACTCCACAGTAGCAGGGCACATCCTTTTTCCTATATCTGTCCAATGATATTTTGAACTATCGCCATAATCTCCCCCCAAAGTTATATAAGGACCTTCACCATATAGTGTTAAGCTATGCCAACCTTGAGCATTTCTACTCCTATGCTGAGTGTGGTATCCTGTTTGCCATAAATTTAGTCCCTCTTCTTTTATCAGGTTGATTGGCATTGATATAAAGACTTGTTGGAATGGAGATTTCTTATCCATCGTAGATTACATAATCTTTATATTTTTCAATACTCTTATCTAATAGAGCGTGATGTTTTTCTATATCTAAAATACCTGATATAATAATTTGGCAACGGTCATGCATAGGAAATCCTTTATCAGCACCATGTTCCCAAACACTACCATCATAAACAAATGTTGTTGTTGTGGGCGGTAACATGGGATATATTTTAGTGGCTTCTGAATCTCTGCTTAAATAAAATACTTCGTTCTCAGGTTGGGTAACATGACTCCAGCGTATACGATAGCATGATGGAGATTGAGGTATCATAAGTTTTGTAGCACTAAAGGGTTCGTCGTAATGAGAACGTGTTGGTCCTGGCGGTGCAACAAACGCTAACTGACGAATACTCTTATAGGGAAGTTTTTCGATAAAATCTTTTACATGGGGCATTTCTTTTTCTACCCAGCCAAACCATTCACCGTTGGCTTCGGGTTCATTAAAATGATTACGTTTTAAAAATAAAACTTCACCTGCACCATGACCACAACCAAACGTTGTTCCTGGATATTGTTCTAATAACGCTTCGCTTGTACGCAGATCATATACTTGTTGAGTATCGACTTGAAGAATAGGCACATCTATTGGAGTGTAAACAATACCTTTATATCCCAAGTATTCATTATTGATTTGAAGCATATCATAACTTGGTCGATCACCGACTGGATCAAGGTTTGAGTATTTTCTTATAGGTGTACCATCAACATTATAGTTTAGTTTACTTTTATGAATTCTATATCGTAACATCTATAATCAACCTTTTTCCTGCAAATATATCACAGTCTAATAATGTTTCGTTGCAAGTATATTTATTTCTGTATTGACTGAGGTCTTTAGTAATTGTATTTAGAATTAAATTATCATTCCAGTGTTTTTGTTTGTGATATGGTTCTTGGATAATAGCGTGTTTTGCATTATAAAATTTCATTACCCACTCAAAAAAATCAAAATGATCTTCCCTGTATAGTAAAACGCCACTAAAAATAACCATATCCACAGAAAAGTCTACTATGAATGCTTCTCTATCATTCCAACTTTCACACCTAAACTCTATGTTATCATGGTCTTTCCATTGTTCCTTTGCAATCGCAATTGGTTCAATAGAGGTGTCGAATCCCATATAGTTAAAGTCATGATTTAACCACTGTAATACTGGTCCGTGTCTGCATCCCACATCAACAATGCCCTTTGATTGTCGTTTTGTGATCAAGTCTGCTTGAAACTTAAAGATAGGTTCTGCGTTATCTGTATCTAGATACCACATATCTTTCATAGCATAATCTTCTTTTAATGGAACTCTATGTTTACCTTCTGTATCAAAAGCTGTTCGGATCTCTGGCCAAGGAATATCTACCATATCCAAACAACAAATGAATATCTTGTTCCTCCTGATACAGTCTGTACTTTATGAGGATATAAAAAATTTGATGGAAACATTAAACAGTCGCCTGTGTTTGGTTTGATTATATCTGCTTCGAAGAATAATAATTCACCACCATCATAATCATCATTCAAAGATACTAACAAACTTAATATAGGTATACCCTTTCTTGTACCATCAAATTGATTGCGTACATGATCACAGTGAGTATCCATTCCAGTTCCTGTTGGATATTTTATGTAATGTGCTTGGCTATTTCCTGTCCAGTAAGAAAACCACGGCATATCACCAATAAACTTATTGATGTAGTTGTCAACAGATACTCTAACTTTATCTTGAATCATTTTAGAAACAAAATGATTTTCTGGTAATCTACAGTCATAGTATGCAATATCTGGATTTTCTGATACACAAATATTATCCTTGGGGCTATTGTAAGGATATTCCCTCCAAGAATTATTATTTTCTAATTCTTGGATGACTAAAAAAGATTCTTCTTTAGTAAAAAAACTAGTATGTTGAATATATTGTTCTAAATTTTTTCGCATAAGTTACCATAATCACTAGCCATTCTCCACAACAATCTGTTTCCCATAACAGGAGTTCTTCTGTGAAGTGTTGTGAACTGATCCATCATCAATAAATCACCTTTTGCAAACACGTGGTGTGTTTGGTATTTACTTTTAAATATAATAGGTTTTAGTCTTTCCACCATTTCAGTGTGATCTATAGAAGTCTTGCCTTGCCACGCTTTAATAATAAAATGGTATGGAAAGTAAAAGTATTGTTTGCCCGTATGCGGATGTGTTCCCACTAAAGGTCTAATACTTCCTGGATTTTTACTCATGAACTCAAGCTCGGGATCATCATCGTCTAAGTGATACATTGTGTTGTTTTGAAACTTTATTCTAATATTAATACTTTTCCAATATTCTTGATCTGTTTTAGATAGATCATAAAATGGGTCACTTGTATTACATACACTTAAAGTGGTATTAACATCACCCTCTATGCAATATAATCCAATAAGAATTTTTTCAATTAAATGTCTACTATTGCCGTTAGAATGCCAACCTAACTCACCGCCGCCGAACATTCCGATTTTATTACCATGATCATCTTTTTTATCAGTAACAATAAAAAGTTCTGGATACTCTTTCGGATTCATAAACAAGCCAGGCGCTTCGCATTCCCCTATACGTTTGAATAAATCAATAAGTTGGAATTCATTAAATGACTGTTCATGAAAAATAGCTAAACCTCTAGTTTGTATTTTTCTACACAACTCAAACAACTGTTGATTATCATAATCACAAATCTGTAATATCATCTGTACCATCCAAACTAAACATTAAAGCTATTCTAGGTCGATCACTCATATTAACAACAGCATGTGGATAACCAATATTTAAAAAGTTGGCTGTTCCATCTTCAAGACTATATGCTTCAAGTTTATCATCTCTTTTAAATAAGTTAATAACATTACCACCTCCATAGATCGGCACAATACATCTTACTGCATAAGATACGTCATAATCAACATGGAATGGTATCGTTTTACCTGCAGCTAGTTTAGTAATACGAATTCGAGATGCGGTAGCTTTGCACTGAGATACGATCTCTTCAAAATAACTACCAGAATACTCAACCGTGGGAACATTATACAAATGTTCTTCTCTACGTTTCAGCCGCTCTTTAATACTAGCTGTGTGTGGTAGAATTTCACTAGCAGTTGTTAGATTGATCTGTTCGAAGTTATCGTATACATCTTTAACCAGTTCTTCATGGTTCATGCATAATCCTGGATTGGCCGTTTTTACATCCACAAATTGGCTTGTTAATTCATCCATCGATTTTCTTAACTTATCTAAATCAATAGTAAGATTTAACTTTGCCATTGTGGGTAACTGATTCTTTTTCATTCGAATTCCTCTGTTAGACACACACGAGCAATATTGTTCACTCTTCTTCGTCTTTTATAATAAACATTATCTGTAGTCGCTATAAAGTATGTATCACTAGATTTTAGATCATAAATTTCACAAATATTTTTTTGTCTATCTTTATATAGATTATACATTTCGTCTAATGCAAATTTGTTCATAATCATATTAATAATAGGTGCGGTAGAATAGTTATAACATTCTACTTGTTTCAATGGTTCTAATGATGGATGAGGTTCTTTAGTGTAAACAAGCCCGCATCTTTGGCCAATTAATCCCCAGCCTTTACTAAAACTAAACATGATTTGTTCTGTGTTGATAGGGATATTTATTTTTTTAATATAGGTTGCTCCGACATAAGCACAATCAAGAATAACTGGATTTGTTATCATAGCAAAGTCATCAAAGTTGCCATCATGACACCGTGGATTACTCACATAAAGAACATCATTGGGTCTTAGCTTTTCAACCTCATGACCGTTACCCGAAAGTATTTGAGGATACTTATAGTCACCTTTAAAGAACTGCCATGGTCTGCGCTCCGTTAGTCTCCAATGATTTATTGCTTCTGTAGCACCAGATGTAATGTATGCATGTGTAAATTTTTTTAGATCAACAATTGGAGATACCCATTCTCGATGTTTGGATATAGCCAGTTCGAGTTCTTGCGTGGCTTCTCCGCTGCCTCTTCGATAATAATTGGGTTTTAATTTATGTAATTCGTATTCAACATCTTTACATAGAGGAGCTTGCACCCAAGGATTATTTCTTAGTGAAGAACTTTTCAGCAATCCAACCTCCAGTATCCCACTTATGCAATCTTATTTTTTTCCAATTCAGATGATGCTGACGATGAAAACCTTCGCCTGCAATAAAGAAATTGAGCCAAGGCACATCACTGCCTCCTTCTTCTTTGTGCCCAACAGTATTTAATAAACCAAATCCTATTTTAGCAAAAATGAAGGGTATTAGACAGAAAGAAATCCAGAAATAAGGGCTAATAATAAAACTAACAATATTTACAACCACTATAATTTTTAACCAATGCTTATGGCAGAACACTAGTTTACGATTTTTAAATAAATCTCTAGCATACTTTGATGGTATGTTTTCTATATTCCATGTAGTGAATAATACTTTCCAATATCCTACATGATTAACGGCATGAGGATCATCGGGTCCGTCACTGTGATTATGATGCATTCTATGAGATGCTATCCAACCAATAGGAGATCGTATGCAAGCTATCATTAACATGCCTAGACCAATAGTTTCAAACCACCCCGAAACTTTAAATTGGTTGTGGCAATAATATCGATGTAGTAAAATACTAGCGCCAAGATGCGAAATAACTTGGCTCCATATAATACCGATAATTATTGATGTTAATAACATAGAGCAATATCATTTCTTGGCTAAAGGATTATCCAAAGCTTCTTGTAAAGTTTT
>TARA_B110000503_G_scaffold90833_1_pt1 | contig 10976 bp, 7 predicted proteins | sample TARA_B110000503 | Tara Oceans TARA_B110000503 (sample SAMEA4397472) | marine metagenome | biome: Polar Biome; feature: [SRF] surface water layer (ENVO:00010504); material: water (ENVO:00002006), including particulate matter (ENVO:01000060) such as... | depth 5 m
CGTAATGTGATTAGAGAAGGGAAAAAGTCGAAAGAAAAAGTGGATGTGTTTTCTTATGAACTACTGGCTTATCGAGAGCTGATTAATCCAAAAGCGATGCCTTTTGCAGAGAATGATGATCAGATGCTCCCCGATTACTTTGTTTCTAGTGCTGACATACAACCTAAAAATCATGTTGACGTGCAAGCAGCATCTCAAAAATGGATTGATTCTTCGATATCGAAGACTATCAATGTTCCCACAGATTGTGACTTTGAAGAGTTCAAGGATATATATCTTTATGCATATGAAAAAGGGCTAAAGGGCTGCACAACATTTCGCTTTAATCCTGAAGCATTTCAGGGTGTGTTGGTTACAGAGAAAGATTTAAAGAATACAACCTATCAGTTTACGCTGGAAGATGGCTCAACTGTCGAAGTGAAGGGAAATGACGAGGTTGAATATGATGGTGAAATGCACACTGCTGCTAATTTGTTTGATGCCTTAAAAGAAGGCTATTACGGTAAATTTTAATTGAGTAATTAAATATGAAAATAAAGTTAGACCAAAAAATTATAGGCTATCGGGTATTATCACCATCAAATGATAAAGGGTCACCAGTGGATCCAATCGCACCTGAGCCTTTAGGGCGCTCGATTGAGCTAATGACAGAACATGTAAGCCGTCCAGATGAGCTGTATGGGTCCACCTATAAAGTAAAAACCCCTCAGTCTGAGCATGCATTGTATATAACCATTAATGACATTATTTTAAATCCTGGTACTGATAATGAGCAACGGCGTCCTTTTGAGATTTTTATTAATTCGAAAAATATGGAACAGTTTCAGTGGGTAGTAGCATTAACTCGGGTTATTTCTGCAGTTTTTCGAAAAGGAGGAGATTGCACTTTCTTGGCTGAAGAATTAAAAGCGGTATTTGATCCTCAGGGGGGCTACTTTAAGCGCGGCGGGAAATTTATGCCTTCTTTGGTTGCAGAAATTGGCGAAGCTATTGAGCAGCATTTAACCAAAATAGGTATGATTAAAACAGCAGAGATGGGCGAACACCAAAAAGATATTCTCGCTGAAAAGAGAGCAGAATACGACTCAAGGATGTCTTCTGCCGACAATAATAGAAAGACAGATAATGCTTTTCCTTTCAGTGCCAGTCTTTGCCAGAAGTGCATGACCAAAGCTACTATTTTAATGGATGGGTGTATGACTTGCCTGAATTGTGGCGAGTCAAAATGTGGTTAAGTTAAAGTGAGGCTTTAACAAACTCCATTAGCCTGGTAATCGCTTCACTGGGGTCACTATTTTGAGATATGAGGCTAATCCCAACCTTTCCGAGTTTCGGAAGTTTCGCATTATTATTTAATATGCGTAGATTTGCAGGAACAGTGCTTTTGGCTAAAACTGTTACCCCTAACCCTTCATTAATAGCCGCTTGAATGCCCGTTAGGTCAGGTATTGTATATACAATACGCCAAGATTTTTGATTTTTCTGGAGGGTTTCTTTTCCTCGTTTTCGATAGATACATCCTTCAGGCGCGGCAATTAATGGCAGTATCATTTGTAAGTGGGCATCACTATCAGTGCCACTCACCCAGACTAAAGTGTCTTCTTTGACAAGGTTGTTTCCAGCTGAGAATGGATCGTCATGCAGCGCTAGAATCAGGTCATAACGAAGGCGGCCTGACGTAGATAGAAGATCTTTGCTTAAAGCGCAAGTGACCTCAAGAGTGACATTTGGGTATGCTTGCGCAAAACGACCTACGATTTTTGGTAGTAAGGTGGTGGCAAATTCACTGGGAATGCCAAAATGAATTTGACCGCTTATCGAGCTCTTGCTCAACCGAGATAAAGCCTCATCATTTATAGCTAAAATTTGTTTTGCGTATTTAAATAACAAATGCCCTGATGGGCTAAGCTCTAATTGTTGCCGACTTCGAACAAGTAGAGTCTGTCCAAGCATTTCTTCCAGACGCTTTATCTGGAGACTAATTGCTGGTTGCGACCGGCCTAGCCATTCCGCAGCTTGGGTGAAACCGCCCAGTTCGATGACAGTAACGAATGATCTAAGGAGTGCTGTAGGAATATCAGTCATATTGTTTAATTTAGTAGTATTTAAATTATTTATGAATGTATTTTAACTATTAATTTTACCAATTTATACATGAGCGTTAAGATGACACTTTTATATGCCCTTGCCTACATTTAGAAAATTATAGCTATGAACAAAAATAACAGTAGTGAGCTTAAGTCCACGCCACTTAAGGATCTTCATTTGCAATTAGATGGACGCATGATAGCTTTTGCGGGCTATGCGATGCCAGTGCAATATCCAGACGGCGTAAAAACAGAGCATTTGCATACCCGTCAACATGCCGGATTGTTCGATGTTTCTCATATGGGGCAAATAACTATTACAGGAAAAGGTGTGGCGAAAGCCCTAGAGGCATTAATTCCTGTTGAGTTGGAGAATCTAGGTGTTAATAAGCAGATCTATGCTTTGCTGACTAATGATGATGGAGGTATTCTCGATGATTTGATGATTGCACGGTGGGCAGAGGACTGTTTTTTTCTTGTCGTTAATGCAGACTGCAAGGATCGGGATCTTGAATATTTTAGAGATAATCTTGATAGATTCCATATCCATCACATGGAGAACCAAGGATTGCTTGCGTTGCAAGGACCTGCTGCCGCACAAGTAATGAAAGATTTGGCTCCGGAGTCACAAGAAATGCTATTCATGTCAGGTGCCCGCGTTAATTTAGCTGGGATTGACTGCTATATAACTCGCTCTGGCTATACCGGCGAAGATGGATTCGAGATCTCCGTCCCGCCTGAATCTTCTGAATTATTGGCTCGTAAGCTATTATCTTATGAACGGGTAAAGGCTGCTGGTTTGGGTGCTAGGGACTCATTAAGATTAGAGGCAGGACTTTGTCTCCATGGCCATGACATTAATGCCCAGACTACTCCTATTCAGGCTTCTTTGCTTTGGAGTATCAGCAAGTCCCGTCGTTCAGATGGTGAGAAATCTGGGGGCTTTCCTGGCGCTGACATTATTTTTCGAGAGACAATGCATGGCGCTACACGAAAGCGTGTTGGCCTTAAAATAGAAGGAAGAGCGCCAGTTCGAGAAGGCGCTGAACTTGTAAACAAAAAAAACGAAGTCATCGGTATTGTCACTAGTGGCGGCTTTGGTCCAAGCCTTGATGCTCCGCTAGCTATGGGTTATGTAAAGGCAAAGTATTCAAAAATAGGTACTGAATTTGGAGCAATTGTGCGCGGCAAAGTGCACCCAGTTTCTGTTCAAAAAATGCCATTTGTGCCAAATCGTTATTATCGCGGATAAAAAGCCGGTCTAATTATTTTTTTATCGATTAAAGACTTAACATCAACGAAATATTAATTAAAAATATAGAGATATTACTGCATGAAATTATTAATAGATCTGTCTAATAATAACGAGTTTATTCGTCGACATATAGGCCCCTCCGATGAAGACAAGCTAGCAATGCTCCAGAGTATCGGATATGAATCTTTGGACTCTTTCATTGATGCGGTGGTCCCGAAAAAAATTCGTTTTTCCGAGTCTCTTGATTTAGGGGTCGCGGCAACAGAGCAAGAAACATTGGACAAATTGGCAAGCATCGCCAGAAAGAATAAGGTGCTAAAAACTCTTATTGGCCAAGGCTACTATAACACCATCACACCCAATGTGATTTTGCGAAATGTATTAGAAAATCCGGCCTGGTATACCGCCTATACCCCTTATCAGCCTGAAATTTCTCAAGGACGACTTGAGGCATTGCTAAATTTTCAGACAATGATTACTGATCTTACTGGAATGGATTTAGCAAGCGCATCGTTGCTAGATGAAGGAACTGCAGCGGCTGAGGCGATGACACTGTGTCGGCGGATGTCGAAATCTAAAAGTGTGGTATTTTTTGTTGATAAGCATTGTTTCCCGCAAACAATTGATGTAATTAAGACTCGAGCAGAGCCAATGGGTTTGGATGTTGTTGTAGGGGATCCATCTGAGATCGAGAAGTATGATTTGTTTGGAGTGCTACTGCAGTATCCAGGTGAAGATGGAGCAATTAGAGATTTTAGTGGAGTTGTGAAAATTGCTCATCAGAAACAAGCATTAGTAGTTATGGCCGCAGATATCTTAAGCTTATTGTTGCTCAAAAGTCCTGGTAATATAGGCGCTGATGTGGTCATAGGGTGCACCCAGAGATTTGGTGTCCCGCTAGGTTTCGGAGGACCGCATGCGGCTTATATGGCGACAAAAGACCTATTTAAGCGTTCACTGCCAGGCCGTTTAGTTGGCGTCTCTCTTGATAGCAGCGGGAAGCCAGCTTATCGGTTGGCTTTGCAGACTCGAGAACAGCATATCCGTCGAGAAAAGGCCACTAGTAATATCTGTACTGCGCAAGCGCTTTTAGCGGTTATGGCAAGCATGTATGCAGTCTACCATGGCCCTGTTGGACTTAAGCGTATTGCTCAAAAAGTACATTGCCTCACAGCTATTTTTTCAGCTGGCTTAAAGAGAATTGGGTGCATGCCAGTGAATGATAGTTTTTTTGACACGCTTACTGTAGCTACAGGTAAAAATACTTCAAAAATCCACAAATCAGCTGTTTCTGCAGGGTTTAATTTGCGAATAATCGATGAGCTTCATCTGGGTGTTTCTTTTGATGAAGCTACTTGTTCAGCAGATTTAGAAATTCTTTGGCGTGTGTTTAATAACAATACGAATTTAACCGTCAATGAGATGGAGCCTTTGGCGCTCAGCGGGGTGCCATCTGGATTGTTACGCGAAGATATTCCTTTATCTCATCAGGTATTCAATACTTACCACTCAGAGACAGAGATGCTTCGTTATCTGCGAAAACTTTCAGACAAAGATATTGCATTGGATCGTGCAATGATACCCCTTGGTTCATGCACAATGAAATTGAACGCTACAGCAGAAATGATACCTGTCAGTTGGCCAGAATTTGCAAATATTCATCCCTTTGCTCCATTTGACCAAACGGCAGGTTATACAGAAATGATTAAAGAAGTTGAGTCGATGCTCTGTGCTGTGACAGGCTATGATGCAGTTTCTTTGCAGCCCAATGCGGGATCTCAGGGGGAATATGCTGGATTGCTAGCCATTCGCGCCTATCATGCGAGCCGAGGGGATTCAAATCGCAATATATGTTTAATTCCTAATTCTGCTCATGGCACAAATCCTGCTTCTGCTCAGATGTGCGGTATGACAGTGGTGGTAACTAGTTGCGACGAAAATGGGAATGTTGATCTACAAGAACTTCGAGCGAAGGCCGAGGAGCACGCTGGTAATTTAGCGGCTATTATGGTGACTTACCCTTCAACACATGGGGTATTTGAAGAGGGTATTATTGAAATTTGCGATATAGTCCACCAGCACGGGGGCCAGGTTTATATTGATGGAGCCAATCTCAATGCTATGGTCGGTCTTTGTAGGCCAGGAAAGTTTGGTGGCGATGTTTCTCATTTAAATCTGCATAAGACCTTTTGTATCCCTCATGGTGGTGGTGGTCCTGGAGTTGGCCCTGTTGCAGTTAGCCAGCATTTAGCACCCTATTTACCAGGACATCGAAAGTTCGCTCGAGACTCTATTGTGAGTGCCGTTTCATCTGCCCCATGGGGCAGTGCCGGTATCCTTCCAATAACTTGGATGTACATGAAAATGATGGGATCGGAAGGATTAAAACATGCGACAGAGATAGCTATTTTAAACGCAAATTATATTGCAGAGCGCCTCAAAAATGATTACACAATTCTTTATACGGGAGCGAATGATCGAGTCGCCCATGAATGTATTATAGATTTACGAAAGATTAAGGATGATACTGGAGTTTCAGTCGATGATCTAGCAAAGCGGCTCATTGATTATGGCTTCCATGCTCCTACCATGTCATTTCCTGTTCCAGGCACCCTGATGATTGAGCCCACTGAAAGTGAATCAAAGAATGAACTAGATCGTTTTTGTGATGCTATGCTAGAAATCCGCAAGGAGATTTTCTCTATCCAAAAAGGCGAGTATCCTGCGGATGATAACCCTCTCTGCCATGCGCCTCATACTGCTGATGTGGTAGTAGCCGACAACTGGAATAGAAGCTATTCAAGAGAGAAAGCAGTCTACCCGCTCGCATCTCTAAGAGACTCGAAGTATTGGCCTCCAGTGGGCAGAATTGATAATGTACATGGTGACAAAAATTTAATTTGTGCTTGTGTGTCAATTTCGGATTATGAATGATCAGCTTCGAGATATCTATTTTAGACCGACCTATAGATTCAAGAAATTGATAATAATTTGATTAAATTCCTTTGGCTTTTCAGTATGCAGCCAGTGGCCGGCATTATTTATAGTTTTCAGTTGTGCTTTAGGAAATAATCTTAATATCTCATCAAGATGTTTGTCTTGTATGTATGGAGAATTCTCTCCCTTTACAAAAAGAGAAGACCCTGTAAACGGTTGTCCGGTAGGAGCTGAGGTTAGCTTGTTATAGTAATTAGCGGTAATGCCTTTCATAGAAAGCCGTAGGTCAAATTTTCCATCTAGTCTGCGAATAATATTCTTTAAAAGAAACGTCCTAGTTATCCCGTTTTTAATATAGGATGATAGTAATTTATCTGCCTCTATTCTGGAGGATGGCCTTGCTTCAATTAGGGTATTTAGCCCTGCAATTACTTCACTATGACGATCAGGCTCATAGTTGATAGGTGAAATATCTGCAATGACAATTTTGCCAACCCTGTTGGCGTGATTCAGTGCTACCTGCATAGCAATTTTTCCGCCCATGGAGTGGCCAATCAAGGTCGTCTGGCCAAGACTTAAATCATTCATCAGCTCGATAATATCATTGGCCATGCAGGAGTAGTTCATTTCCTCGCTATGGGGAGATCTACCATGGTTTCGAAGATCCGGTGCGATGACCATATATTTATCTGAGAGTGCCCCACGCAATAAGCTCAGATTACTTCTGGAGCCAAACATGCCGTGCAGTAATATCAGGGGTTCGCCGGTACCTTGAGTAGAGTATTTTAATTTCACAATTGTCAGTTTATTTGGACTAGTAAGTTTTTGGTAAAAAATTATTTTTAACAACTGAAGTTATAACATCAATTAAATATGCCATCTTATGGCTCCAGTCCACCAAGGCAAATATATTTCAGTTCTAGGTAGTCATCAAGGCCGTATTTTGAGCCTTCTCGGCCTTGGCCTGATTCTTTTATACCACCAAAAGGAGCCATTTCATTTGAGATCATACTTTCATTGATTCCAACGACACCATACTCTAGTTGTTCTGCAACTCGCCAAATTCGATTGCTGTTAAGAGTATAAAAATAGGCTGCTAAGCCATACTCTGTGTCATTCGCTAATGCGATAGCTTCAGCTTCAGTGTTGAATTTAAATAAAGGGGCCACAGGGCCAAAAATTTCTTCAGAAAAAATTCGCATAGATTTAGTGACATTGCGAAGAACCGTGGGTTCTATAAAATTACGGCCTAGTTTTGAACGACCTCCACCGATGAGTACTTTTGCACCTTTTTTGGTGGCATCCTTAATAAGGGCGCAAACATTGTCAGCAGCCTGCTCATTGATGAGGGGTCCAATAGAGGTATTTTCTGCAGCACCGAAGCCCAAGGAAAGCTCCCCTACGGCCTTGGTGAGCTTTTCAGAAAACTCTTCATAAATTCCCGATTGGATCAGAAATCGATTGGGGCAGATGCATGTTTGACCGGCATTCCTATATTTTGAGGCCATGGCTCCCCGCACAGAAAGATCTATATCTGCATCATCAAATACGATAAATGGTGCGTTGCCTCCTAACTCCATAGAAGTTCGTTTAACAGTGCTTGAACTGGCAGCCATGATCTTTTTTCCTACTGCTGTAGACCCAGTAAAAGACAATTTTTTTACCAATGGGCTGCTAGTGAGTTCAGATCCGATTTCTTCGGGGTCGCCAACTAGTATATTTACAACACCCTTTGGAATGCCAGCTCGTTCAGCCAAAGCAGCGAGAGCCATTGCGGAAAGAGGCGTCTCGCTGGCAGGTTTACATACAACTGTACATCCAGCAGCCAATGCTGGAGCAATTTTTCTAGCTAACATAGCGCAAGGGAAATTCCAAGGAGTAATGCATGCTACAACGCCTATTGGCTGCTTGATGACGAATAGCTTTTTATCATTTGTTGGCGCAGGTATCAGATCTCCGTAGATGCGTTTTGCTTCCTCTGCGAACCATTCAATATAGTTTGCCCCATAGACAATTTCTGCTCGTGCTTCAGTCACAGGCTTGCCTTGCTCTGCTGTAAGAATTTGAGCAAGATCTTCTTTGTTGTCAATAATCAGGTTGTACCATTTGCGCATCAATTTTGATCGATCTTTGGCGTTCGTCTTGGCCCATAGTTTTTGAGCTACGCTTGCTGCCCTAATCATTCTCTTGGTTTCCGTAACGCCGCATTTGGTGATATTGGCAATGACATTTCCATTGGCTGGATTTTTTACGGCAAGAATATTCCCGGTATCAGAAGATATCCACTCTCCATCAATAAAAGACCGAGTTTTGAGTAATGACAAATCATTTAAAATCAAAGTCTTGTTCATATGCACCCTAGTTAAATACAAGCAAAATATTTAGACAAAATGCTTAGTATTTTATTTCAATAACTGATACTTGGAATAAGCTCTTGGAGTCAAACCCGTCCAATGTTTAAAAGCCCTAGTAAACGATCTGGGTTCCATAAAGCCAACTATTTCTGATATCTCTTCAACGGAGAGCTTATTTTCTACCAGCTTGTTGATAGCTATTTCGCGTCGCATGTTATCTTTTATCTTTTGATAGTTAGTGCCTTCATCTTTTAGTCGCCTATAGAAGGTTAAAGTTTTTAGGTTTAGAAGTTTAGCCAAGTATTCTATGCGTGGAAAAACAAGTTTTTTCGAACTAGTCCGCATAATTTCTCTTTCAATTTGAGATTCTAGACTAGTTGATTTACCTGTAATTGTCATAATTTCTGCAGGGTGATCGGTTAGAAATACATTTAATTCTTTGGTCGTTCGCACTAACAATTTTGTTAGATATTTATGAGAAAAAGAGATGCTAGTTTTTGCCTGCTTAAATGACAGGCTTCCAGGGAACATAACCTTAAGCTCTTTTATGTGGGGTGGCATTTCGTGACTAAAAGAAGTGCCTGTTAGGCGGATATTTTCTGCTATGTACCAGCTAGAGAATCGATGCCATGTCACTAGCAACCACTCAGCTAAAAAGTGTTTAGGGTCAAGCTCAGGTTGGGTTAAATTGAATTGCAGCTCAGTTGTGTTGTTTTCGTTTGTGTGGAGTTGTATTTTTACAGAATCTGTAATCAAATTATAAAAAAGAACCATTTTCTTCAACAAGTCCCCTAATGTTTTGCATTCACTTGAAGCCTCGCAAAACATGCGAAATATCCCATATTTGCATGGCTGCGCAGTAAATCCCATAAATTCATCATTTAGCTCTTGCTGAACTAAGCGGAAAAGTCGTGCCGCTTGATCGACATGGGCTCTACCCTCCGTCTGCTTTATAAAGGTTGGATTAATCCCAGCTCTCGCCAACAACACCTTAGGATTGAGATGATTTCGATGTACAGCGTAAAGACAGGATAGGATGTGATGATGTGAAATTGTAGCGATAGCTCAATCCATTAGTAATTTTAGAAAATTAGTGAGTTTATTTTAATAAAAAAGACATTATAACAGTATATTTGATTTATTTTATGAAATAATTAGTGAGTTTTTGAGGTAAAATTAGACCTTGTGTATATGTTATGGATCTTCCATAGTAAAAATATTACAACACTTTGTTATGCTGGTGGGTAATGCCTATGCGGTCATGATTTAACTTAATGAGAGGACGCCTCCAATGACAGATGGATCTAAACCCAATTATTCCAATTGGGTAGATTTGGCTAAAAAAGAAATCAAGAGCCAGACTCTAGATCGCTTGCTGTGGAAAACCCCAGAGGGAATAGAAATTAAACCTCTGTACACCTCTGAAGATGTTGCTGGGCTGGAATATCAGGAAAGTCTTCCTGGTTTCATGCCATTTAACCGTGGCCCAAAAGCTACAATGTATGCAGGGCGCCCTTGGACCATTCGGCAGTACGCGGGATTTTCTACTGCAGAAGAATCCAATGCGTTTTATCGTAGCAACTTAGAGGCCGGCCAACAAGGGTTATCTGTAGCGTTTGACCTACCTACACACCGCGGTTATGACTCCGATCACGAACGTGTTGAGGGTGATGTTGGGAAGGCCGGCGTTGCCATTGATTCTGTTGAAGACATGAAGATCCTTTTTAGAGATATTCCCTTAGATAAAGTCTCAGTTTCTATGACTATGAATGGAGCTGTATTGCCGGTCATGGCAAGCTTTATTGTTGCTGCTGAAGAGCAAGGCGTGAAAACTGAAGCGCTCATGGGCACCTTGCAAAATGATATTCTTAAGGAATTTATGGTTCGAAACACCTATATTTATCCTCCCGCTCCATCGATGCGTATTGTCGCTGATATCATCGGCTACACTTCTAAGTATATGCCTAAATTCAATTCTATTTCTATTTCTGGATATCATATGCAGGAAGCCGGAGCGACCAATGTCCAAGAGTTAGCTTTTACGATTGCAGATGGTATTGAATATGCACGAACAGCTATAAGTAGCGGCCTAGATATTGATAATTTTGCCCCCAGACTGTCGTTCTTTTTTGCAACTGGCATGAATTTTTTTATGGAAATAGCAAAACTTCGTGCAGCTAGAATCTTATGGGCAACATTGATGAAAGAGAAATTTTCTCCCAAAAATGAAGCATCATTAGTTCTCCGTACGCACTGCCAAACTTCTGGTGTCAGCCTAACCAGCAAAGATCCTTATAATAATATAATCAGAACAACCATTGAGGCTATGTCTGCTGTCCTTGG
>TARA_B110000503_G_scaffold39034_1_pt1 | contig 10974 bp, 8 predicted proteins | sample TARA_B110000503 | Tara Oceans TARA_B110000503 (sample SAMEA4397472) | marine metagenome | biome: Polar Biome; feature: [SRF] surface water layer (ENVO:00010504); material: water (ENVO:00002006), including particulate matter (ENVO:01000060) such as... | depth 5 m
AATCAATTTTCTTTTTGGGGCTATGCTCTCTAAATGGGTATATAACCCAAACACCCTTCATGTCTAAAAATTTAGATTAATTAGTTTTTACTATATTAGAATGAAGAATTAAATGAAATCTAAATATTATGAGAAAACAATTGATTTTAGTAGGATTATTTATTTTGTATGTTGTTTTGGTTTGGATTCAATTAGGAATTGCAGTTTTAATAAACTTATCCATAACAGGAAGACCAGTAGGTGGCATTACAGCTTTAGGAGTTGTTTCTTTCTGGACATCATATAAAATCGTAAAACATCTGTACTCAAAGATTGAGTAATCAAAAAATGAGATAAGTTTTTAATATTTTCAAGAAATAATCTAAAACCAATTTATTAGTATGGCAACTATTGAAAAAGTCGCAAAATTAAAGGTTGATAATTGCTTATTCAAAACAATTGGGTTTATAAATTGCAACAGTAGTTTTTATAAAGGTCTCTCCAATAATGGTTTTGAAAAAAAAAGCCATGATGACGACACGCAAAATTTTCTTAAAAACACCTACCACTCTGAGTACTTAAATTTAATGTTTTCTAATAATAATTTAGGAGTTGAAATCTTCTCGAAAAAGATTGATTATCAAATAGCAATAGATGGTCGTGAGAATGAGGTTTTACTAAAGAGTGTTGATTTGTACATTTTCAACAATACTTATGAGGATACAAAAACTTCAATTTTTTCATTGACTTATAAGCCCAAAGTTGATTTTTTAGGCGAAATATCTAATATTTCTAATGATTTAAAAAATCATAACTGCGAAATATCCTATAACTCCCAAAAACTATTGCTGAAAGAATTTATTGCCGAACACCTTTTTTTTGGCAATAAGTTCACAGGAAGTAATACACATCTTGAGCAATACTCGGGGAGTAGATTTAAGAATTATTTAGTCGTTGATTTTGAGGATAAATCACTCGATAGAAATCAATTATTGTATGAATTAGGGACATCTTCAATTTTAGGCACAATTGAAGGGAATACAATTCAAGCTCCATCGGATTCTTATGTTAACTCTATTTTAGATAATAAAATATCTTGTTTTAAAAATTATGAATGTCTGACTTTGTTAGACTCTTTTACAGTAATAGGCACAAATAATTATGATGAAAATCACGTCTACACTTTTACAACCTGGAATGATATTTATTTTTCAATATACATTTTCAATTTATATGTTAAATGTTCTCTTCAAATTCTTCTAAATGATTTCACCTCTGATGCTATGGCTAAAAGAACGAAATTTCAAGAATTTTATAATAGGTACTATTTCAAGAAAATTTCATATAATTTTCTTCCCAATGAGATATTTAAAAGAATATCCAGCTCCTTAGAAATAGAAGAAGATATAGATTACATAGAAAACAAGTTGGAAACATTCGCGTCACAGATTAACGAAAAACAGCAAAAGAGACAAGAATTTTTGCTTCTTTGTATTTCAGTAATCGCCCTTTTGGAAACACCATTACATATTGAGGGAATCAGAGAAATAATAGGCATAAAAAACATGACTATTTATAACAGTCTTGTTTACCCAGTTTTAGTAATCACCCTAGTGATTTTATTAATGTCAAGATATAGACGAAAATAAAGTTATGTAGCTCGTGCAAAAAATAGAACCTACATATTTAAGATATGTTTACGATGGACTTTCCAAAGGCTCCATAAGTTCTAATAACCCTACCTCACTTCCAATTGGATTCATAGGTCTTTTTGAAGATGAGTTTCCATCTAGCATGCCTTTAGGTGAGCGAATGTCGCTTTTGAATAGATTAGCACTATGTGCGCTTTTAAAAGGGCCTGTAAGCATTGAAATGATTAGCGATGTGCTTAATGAAGACCCTGATAGCACAAAGGCACTTATTGACACTTATTCAAAATGGTTCAATTCCCCAGACCCTGGGAAGTATGTTTTGTTCCATGACCGGCTAAGGACTTATTTACTTCAAAAGCTTAGCAATCATGAAGTTCAAGATTTAAATGAAAAGCTGATAAGTTACTTAGAGAATGTAATTCACAATGGAGGGTTATTAGAAGCAGAGTCTTATGCTTTAGAGCATTTAAGCACTCATCTATATATTGAATCAGCTTTAGATGAAAAAAATTTAGATAGATTATTCAATTTCACTAACGATGAAAACATATGGAAAAGACAAATTAATCTTTCAAATGAATATAAATGGAGTCAGAAAGGTATAAAACTAGCAATGAAAGAATCTGCAAGACAAAAGGCAGAGAAAAAATTAATTCATTCATGTGTTAATAGCTTGTCACTTGTAAATGATGAAAAAAATAATGCAAAGCAAATAACTGACTTAGTCGTAAATGGACATTTTGAACAAGCTTTAAGTAGGCTTGAAATATTTAATAAAGAAGAATTAACTATTATAATTTTATTAATAATTCATGAGTTAACAATTGGAAGTTTAAAACAGTCTCCACAACAACTTGATTTCTTAAAAAAGATAATTGATTATTTCAAAAAAAACACCGATTGTATTGTCCCATATTGGTACCCCAAGATTTTAGTTTTAAAATATCAACTGATTTTACATAAAATCGGATTAATCAACATAATTGATGAGAAAACTAATGTTAAGGATTCAATTAATTTTTTTGAAAATAAAATGCTAGCTACGTTTTGGGGGTTTATCGTTGATGATGAATTTAATTATATAAATGACAGAATAGAGTTGATTCAATATGCATCAAAAAACGACGATATTAATGAAGAGTATTTTCCAAGTTTTTTTAAGAAAATCAACGAGGATGAAAATGAATCTGATGTTTTTATTAATATCAAATCTTTTAAAGGGTTTAATTTCACTGAATTTAACAATGATGATTTTATTCCATATAATGATAGTTGGGGTAGTGGTTATGATAAACAGATATATTTTTACCTCTATTGTGGGTATAGGTATCTAATTCTTAGTGAAGAAATAATTCCTTTTATAGATAAATCAACAAATAAAATCTTAAAAAATAATATTGAAGCAGCTATATGTAGTTTAAGCAAGGCATTTAATTTAATTAGTGAAATAAAAGAGGTGCCAACCTATTATAATGAAATTTCAGAAAATGCTTACCATAATTTTAAACAAGAAAAATTTGTTCTACTATTAAAAACCTTGAGTTTATTCAAGGGAATAATCAATATAAACACCCTTCAAAGAAAGGTTATACAACACATTATAGATAATGATTATTTATTATTTGATAATTCCGAATTAACTAATAGGGAACTATGTAGTAATATTTTTAATTTCTATTTGGAAAATGAAGAATATGAAAAATGTATAGAGATTAATAGCTTGATTATGTTTAGTGATTTTTGGAGGGGAAATTATGGATTAATTTATAATAATTCTAAAGAAGACGATTTAGTTTGCCTCGCAAATAAATTTTACGACACTGGCAATACAGAAAATTATAATCAAGTTTTGGAGTTAATTGAAACAGATTTTGCAAAAACAAAAACTTTATTATTTGTAGCTGAATCCAAATATGTTCAAAATTTAAAAGATGAAGGTCGTAAAATATTATTTGACTGCTTCAACACAAAATTTAACCACCTTTTTCATTTTCAGCAGATTAGAATAAACGTTATAGATGTTCTTTTAAAGTTCAAGGAACATAAAAATTCTATTTTATTAATTGACCATTATATTGGATTTGTTAAATCACAAACAAATTATGAATGGGCCACTGAGCAGTATGTTTTTTTAATAGATAAATTATACAACTATGAGCTTTATGAAAAAGCCAAAGAGCCTATCTCTATTTTTATTAAATCTATTGACTTAGTTGATAGATTTCGCATGAAAGAAGCTGGAATAATATCTTTTTTAAATTTATTCTTGAAGTATAATAAAATAGATGAGTTTTTTATTAATGAAAATCTTTTTAAGCTTTCAGAAAAAGCATCAATAGAAATGCTTAAATCAATTTCTGTTAAAATCAATATTGATTTAGCTATTAAATATGCAGAACTCAAAAAAATAAATATTTATTTAATTCCTGAATTATATTCAAAATTTGACTTGGATAAATTAATTTCTATTTATAATCAAAATAAAAGTTTAGAGTTACTAAAACATATTACTAGTAAACTGAATCAACCCGATGACTATAGAAAAATAATAATTAGACAATTGTCTCAAAATAAGCCTGAATATGCTTATGGGGACGATGATTTTTATAAACAGGGCGAATATAAAATTGATAATCTGAAATCTCTTTTTAATGTATTGTTGATTGAAAACAGAACTAATTCTTTTCAATTTGAATTGAGTGTTAAAAAACTCAACCCATATTTAAATAGCTTAATAAAAGAATTTTATAATAAGGAAGGCGATTATAAACGTAGTTTAAGTCATAGCAATAGAGTAATAGCTTTAGCTGAAAAAATCATAATTGACAACCTTTTTAGAAGGTACTTAGAAAAAAGTTTAAATAAACAACAACTCATTTTACAAGTAAAACAGACTATTGATAATATAGAGGAGGATTTTGACCATAATGGTTTTTTTGGGTCTAAAAAAGTAATGTTAATAGTTTATGTTTCAAACGCTTACGAACAAATAGGATTTTTAGATGAAGCATTCGATTTAACAACCTATTCTGAAGAGTTAAGTGATATCAATAAAAAGACTCATGTTGGTCACCTTTCAGATTTGATATTATTTGTTTTTGAAAATAGATTATTGAAAATAGCAAGTAATTTTGGAGAAAATAAATTTAAAATTGAGTTACCCGAATTAATAAAGCGTATTGATTTAATGGATATTGATACGAAATTTGAGGCTAAAATAGAGCTCGGAATATCTATAATACACAAATTAGGGACTAAAGAAGGCCTTACTTATTTGAGAGATGTTTTAATCGAATTTTTAAATGAAGTCCCTTTTACAGAATCTGAATATGAAATTAAAATATCATCTGATATTAGAGAGGAGTTTTTAAATGAATTTATTGATATCGCTTTAAGATTTTCTAAGGTGCATAATAATCAAAAATCAGTCCTTAAAGTCCAAAGTGACAAAAACGAAAAATTGTGGGGGAGTAAGACTAAGGTAGAACCTAAGTATGATGAAAATAGCATTATTAGTGAGTACTCTAGATTGATTAATATTAGCACTGATAATATAAGTTTAGTTGAATTTGTCAAATTTAGAGGAGAACATTCTACATTCATTAATGTTTTCGAAGACAAATTAATTTTTGCTTTAGAAAATAGAACCATTAAAATCAAAAGCTTTGAAGAATCAATAACCAGCGACATTAATTTTGAGAACCAACTATATGAACGTTTCTTGAGTAAAGAATATTTTTTAGTGAATAATATTTTTAAGATTGATTCAAAATATTACTTTATCCCAGAAAAAGAATCTTTTAAAGAATTCGAAGAACTTGTTTACATTGACTTTTTAGAACTTAAAGACTGGGGGACTAATTTTATATTTTCATACTTCATCAAGCATGTTAACAATAATCAAGCGCTAACTAATTTGTTGTTTTTTAAATTAAAAGAAATTCTATTTGTTGAAAAAACTATAGACTATGATTTAGTTTATAAAATTCAAGACGCACTAATGGTTGATTCATTAATTAAGCTAAGTTTAAATTATAATGCAGAGTAAATTCAAAATCATCAAATGAAAAGCATAGAACTGGAAAAAATCCACAACAACTCATTGATTCCTCAAAGGCTCAATGATTTAGTTACAGATGTTTTAGAAGAAGACCCCGCCTATGTTGCAGATGAACTTGTTGAATTGAGTGAAGAGATTTTATTACAATTATCCGCAATAGGGATGTCTATATATTTAGACAAGTCCAATCAAAAGGAAGTCTTTAATGATTTTATTATTGGTCTTTTCACCACAAAATCTCATAGTTACAATGCTGGGCCATTATTTAAATGGACTGCTCACATGATACGGGAATTAGAAGGAGAGGATGTAAGTTTAATCAAATCATTTTTCTGGTCAATTGATTCAAAAAAAGAGATGGTATTAAACCCTGATTTAATTCGATTGTCAGAGCTGAGGAATGCTGTTATGCACGGTTTTTTCATATTACCTGCTGAACGCAACCAAAAAGAGGCTCAACACTTAGCATCATTATTAGCATCTTTAATCGACAAACAATTATTCAAATTAATCCCTAAAACTAATTTTCATTTTTTAAATCATTTTAATGAGCTTTATTCTTTTGTTGGTGACTGGACAATAGATTCAACCCAATGGATTGATTATTCCCAATGTGATAGTTTTGGCAAGCTTTCGATGAAAATTCAACACGAATTCTCGGAACAATACGACTTTGAACAACAAAAATTAATTGACAAGTACACTTATAATAATCAACACGAATTACAGGTCAATGAATTTATAAATAACAGCGATAAAGGAGCTTTAAGCGTTTGGGGACGACCCAATCAAAATCTTGAAGAACATTATGCATCTGTTTGTAATAGTTTTAATAATGATGACACACTATTGCTTTTCCAGTCCTTGGATGGACTTGGAATAAATTTTACAGCTGATTTTTTAATCAATCGATTGGTGAATAAATTAGCTTTTTCGCTTGGAGAAGCTAAATACTCTAAAAGCAATAAAAAAGCATTAGTTAGGCTAAGAAAAAAAATTAATCAAAAGATAATTGTAGTATTAAATAACATCCATATTGGCCTTTTTAACAGTAGCCATATTTTGTCATTGTTTAGTTTTTTTTATGAAAATAATATTCAAATTATAGCCTTTGGAATCCATCATCCATATTTAGACCAATTTTTTAATTCTACCATAAAAGATTTCAATAGTTCTTATCACCCTGAAAAAAAAGATTGGGAACTTATTTTATCAAATTATTTAAGGTTTAAAGGGCCCAATAAGCAAGTTTTAAATCAAAAAGAAGCTTATGACTTAATTTTGAAAATCACCGAAGCAGCTATATCTGATTTAGGTAATGGACCAATTTTTGCGAGGCAATTTGCTGACAAAAATAAATTTCCAATGGAATTTGTTCACGAGGTTTTTGACGCTATTTCTCCCTTTTATGTAAATGGGCGTGAGCCTTTTGAATTAGATATTATTGACGAGCTTTATGACTTTCCAAAAGAAATAACAGAAGCATCTAGAGTCTTATTTTCATTGGAAAGAAGAGACACAAAATTAGAATACCAACACAAAACGCTTAAAATTTGAGTAAGTTACCACAACCCATAAGTAATTACGTAGACCGTTTTCGAGAACAATTCGAGGCTTTAAATTTAAGTGCCTCAAGTAATGAAGATTACGAGAATTTAATAAACAATAATGCGTCACGCCTAAACAATCTTTTGATGTCAGGGCTAGGCGCTTGTACCCTAATTTTAAGAATGGGTGCAGTGATAAATTTAGCAAAGAAGATTGAAGAAGGCTCTGATGAGGAAGACGCCTTATTAATGAAGCAAATCATTGATAACTTGAGAGAAGTTTTACCTAGTGATACAAATTGGAAAACGATATGGAAAATAACATGTAAACCTGAATCTGATTGGTACAGGTGTGTTGACTCAGTTAAAGGGAAACAATCTCTAATGGAGGCCTTTGTAACATTTAGGAATAACTATGTTCATGGAATCATTTCATTACGAATAAATCAGGTAAAAATGATTAGTGATGGAATTAAAATATTGAATAGAGTTTGCGAAGAAGTAAGTCCATTATTTGATAATACTAAAATTGAAATTAGTGATGGTAAGTATTATTTTTCTGAGCCAACTTCAGGACTTTTTTCAAAGCCTAATAAAACTAATTTACATCCATTTGTTCAAGGCGGCTCCGAAGATGGATTGCCTTATATTTTTCAAGGACTTTATGACAACAAAAAAACCGCTGAATTAATAAGTACATTTTATGGTGATGTTCAAGAGCAAGAAAGTGATGTTCATTATCAAGCTGTTTTTGACCCAATACTTAAGTCTCTAAGTGGAGGTGCGGGTAGAGTATTTAATAATCAAAATATTATTGATTATTATGGAGAGTGTTTTGTAGGAAGAGAACAAGAATCCGACGCAATAAGTAAATGGATTTTAGATAAAAAAATAATTGAAAAAATATTGCCTATTTATTCACAAGCTGGGATGGGTAAGGGTGCTTTAGCAGCTAATGTAGTCTCAAATATGAGTGATAAAGAATTCAACATTCCTGTTTTACATCATTTTTGTGGAAGTGGTATGGCTAATAACCTTCATGCAATATTATACCATTTTATTCTTCAAGGTAGAAGAATGCAAATATGGAATCTTGAAAACGCTAAAATTTTTGAGAAACTAAAAAAACTTCCAACTAAGTATCATGAGCTTATCAACTTATTTCATGAATTATTGGATAATCTAGTTATCACTAGAAAAAATGTGAATGAATGTCTTATAATTGTAATTGACGGCTTAGATGAAGCTTCTGTCGCCTACTCTGAATACCATATTAAAGACTATTTTTCTAAATATGATGATGAGGGGCAGGTTACCGGAACTTGGGAGGCCTCATCCAATGTAAAATGGATTTTTACTTACAGGGAAGGAGTTTACAATTTCCCTGACTTAGATAATATTTTGAATTTAGAAATTGTTCAACCACTGAATGGATTGAGTGTTAGCGCTATTCAATCAGCATTAAAGTCGTTTAATCCTACATCAGAATTTATTGAAACTATTGCAGAGAGAGGAAAAGTATTATAACAGTAAGGAATTAAATAATTTAATTCCCGAAGCTTGGCAGAAAGCTTAAAAAAATCTAGTTAAACCTTGGCGTCTCTGGGTAAGGAACAAATGAATCTAATAAAAGATACAAACTATCTTTCACCAAAAGTGAGATGCAAATAATAATTGTTGCTGTTAGAATTGATACGGCAATATTATTATTACTAATTTCTTCAAATTCATTCACATTCTTTGTCATTAAAACGTAAAGCCTTATAGAAATAAAATTGACTAGTGCGATGGCAATGACTATGATAATTAAAAAAAATAAAGTATACTTTAAGCCGTCTAACGCGATGTATCCGCTGTACTCAGGGTTATCAGAAATCATCCTAAGTGAATTTAAAATAGGGGCTTTAACACCTGAAATCAAATAGGCTACAGAAAATAACACAGAAGAACTGAAAATAGAAAAAGCCAAATTAGAAGTTTCTATTTTATATTTATTTTTCACCAATACTTCAATAAGTTTATAAGTGAAAAATAAAATAGTTATTCCAATAATAATTGAAATTCCAATTTCTGCAATCGAGTAATAAAACAAATCTTTATTCATTTTTCATAGTTTAAGTTATAAAGCCACGTACCACATATCCATATTGGATGTACTTGATGAAATGTCTCCCAGGCGCCAGTTTATACTTGTAGTTTCCCAAGTGTAATATCGTTTTCCTAAATGGTATTTATATTTCCCTCTCCAAGGGATATTGACACCAATAATTGAGTGTGCGTAAAAATCACTGTTAAGAATTACAGTATCATAATTGTAACGATTTAAAATGGTGTATAAGAAAATAGTTCTTGTATCACAATCTCCAGAAAAATTACTGATAAATTCAGTAGGAGTGAAAATTCCTCCATATACATCTCCAATGCATACAATTCCATCATTAATCATTTCTCTAGCTGACTTGTTGTTTACATAGGCAGAAGCACAACTTTCCGTTGTTAATAGGCTATACGGAATATTTTGAGTGAAAGTTACAATTACATCAGCAAATTCTTGACGTGTAAGAACTCTAGTTTTATAGATTTGGTCAAATAATTCATAAATAGAACTAAGTTTTAATTTGTCATACTTATATATCTCTTCATAAAATTTATTCCACGTCACAGCATTAATGTATTTTTTGTTGAGCCGTGACATTCTAGCATGAGCCTCATCCACATTAACACTTCCACTATAGCTTCTTGAATTGTTGTCTTCCCAATTATGAAAATGAGAACTTAATTCTTCAACTTCGGTTATAACTTCCATCTTTTTGCTAGGAACAGTTTTAGAAGTTAAATTATAAATAAAATTAAATGTAGAGATGACTATAGAAATAAGCAATAGTGTAATAAAACCCGAGGCAATTCTTATGACTATATTTTTCAAAAAATTATTCACAGCATTAAAATAATAATTGTTTAACTAGTTATCTGTTTTATTTTTTTAAATTTTTTTCAAAAATCAAATAAACTCTTCTGAAAAACTTTTAATTTAAAGTTAAGTGTTTAATATGAATTATACAGTACCTTAGATATTTTCTGAAAATACTGCTTAATTTCTAATACAATGAAAAGTGTTATTCATCTTATAATAACAATCGTAGAAAATAAGAAATAATGGAAAATAAAACTCAAACAGTTTACATAATAATCTTAATAGCATTCACCTTAATATTTCTTGGCTACTCAATTGGATTTGAAGTTGCAAATCCATGTGTTGAATATGGCACGGATTGCGAAATAGAATGCTATGGAGAAGGTAATTGCGTTAAAGAGTGTCCTTGTATTAAAAGGAAATATAACTAATTTTAAAAATGAGAAGCTTAAGCAGACTTACAAATATATATTAGTAATGGCTATATAATCCTTTTTCTAGTAACATCAAGCTAAAAGCTAATGTTTACAAGGTATTGTAGAGTTCTAAGGGGGTGTTTTGTTTAGATGTTAAGATTTCCCAGATACTTTAACCCTAAGTATCTATAATCCTTAATTATTATTCCATCTTAGTATATCAACCAAATCACAACCATCATTAAATTTATCATCTTCTAAAATTGAAGAAACTTCAATAAAAAAACCTTTATTGTTTAGTTCTAAAGCCTTTTTATCCCAATTATCATATCCTCCTTTATCTGGGAAAGCAACTATATTAAATCCTTTCAAAGGTGCTAAAAATTCATCTTTAAATCCACTTAAA
>TARA_B110000503_G_scaffold40289_1_pt1 | contig 10970 bp, 8 predicted proteins | sample TARA_B110000503 | Tara Oceans TARA_B110000503 (sample SAMEA4397472) | marine metagenome | biome: Polar Biome; feature: [SRF] surface water layer (ENVO:00010504); material: water (ENVO:00002006), including particulate matter (ENVO:01000060) such as... | depth 5 m
TAATTCAATATATAATATATCTGATGGAATTCCTATTTCTACAAAAGAATTGACAGATACTCTTGGTTTGGCATTAAATAAAAAAGTAAGATACTTATTTATACCAGATATAATTTTAAAATTATTATTGAAATTACCTATATTTTCTAATATAATTAGGCCTTTATTCAATGATTTTGTAATTAAAAGTTCACTAGATAAAAAATTACCTTTTATTTCTACTAAACAATTGATTTCAAAAAATTATTCTAAAGTTAAATAAGTCTCTTTTTTATCTGTATTAAAATTGACTAAATATAAACTTTTTTCATTAACTTTATTGTTTTTAAAAAAATACTTTTGTTCATTTGTAAAATTAATATCTAATTTATCAATATAAACATGTGTATAACCATCAAGATAAGATATTAATGACCCTTTGCAATCCCAGTGCATGATTTTTCCTAATATAATTTTATTAGTCAAACTCCAACACCCGTGACTCTTGGTATAAGGAGACAGCATATAAAAAAATAAAGAAGCTTCATGACCTACATTACCTTGCGATATAAAATATATTTTAGAATTATCACCTTTATTATTTAAATCAAAATTAGCTTTTAATACTTTAAAATCTTTTATTGCCTCTTTACTCGGTCCAAGTTTCAAGAAATAGTTTTGTGTGAAAATTAAAGTTGCAACTGATATCATTCCTAAAATTATTAAAGTAATAAATTTATTTATTCTGTTGCTTATAAATAGAGGTTTAATTAATTTTTTATAAATTAAAAAAGAAGAAATAATTACCCAGGTTATATGAATTATACCAAAATACCGTCCGATTGAAGCAACATTTTCTGCCTCATAATCATGAAAATAAATTACCATCAAATATAAATAAGTGAATAAATTAAAAATAAAAAAACAATTAATTATTGAAAATATTAATAATGTTTTTGTAATATTAAATTGTTTTTTCAATAAAAAAATTGTTATCAAATTTAGAATTAAATAGGTAATGTAGTATGGTAATTCAATAATCTTTAATAATAAAAAATTTCCATTCATTGCCCAAGAATGAAATCCCATCATAACTTTTTTTACTTTATTAATAAATTCTAGAGATAAATATTCATTAAATGAGAATAGAGGTAGCATTCTACTATCTATCAAAGTAATATAATTTTGCCAATCATTCCAAATATATAAAGTAGGAAAAAGAACTAAGATCATATAAATATTTTGTAAAAAACTATTTTTTTTCTTATAGAATAAGAAGGAATATATCCCTAAAAAAACAGGAATAAAAACAACATACCAAATACCAACTGGTTTTATCATTACAAGAAAAATAGATATTGGAATTAAATTATAATATTTTTCTTTTTGATTAAAAAATAAGAAAACCATTATTGTATACAAAGTAACTATAGAAGCTAAAAGTCCATCTACCATAATGTCAACAAAGGCATATCCAAAAAGAGGTAACACAATAAAGGCCATTGGGGTAATGATTAGAAAATCAAATTTATCTTTAAATACCTTTTTTACTGCAGTACTTAAAGATAAGAAACTTAGAAAATGTAATGATAATACTATATTTTTTTCAGTAAAACCAAATATCGATATGAAAAGATATTCGTATATTGAAACTCCTGGTATATTTTTTTTAAAATTTAAGGTAGCAACATGATCCCATAATTTATTATTTTCATAAATCCATTTAGTATGGTTTCCCCATATGGCAAGAGCATCTTGTGATGTATATATATAATCAGTACCTAAGGTAAAATATACAATAGTCGTAAAGATTATAATTGGTATAAAATAAAAATATGAAAATTGAATCAATTTGATTTCATCTTTAATAAAAGATAAAAATAAGCATCTATTATAAATAAAGAAAAAAATTAGAAAACTTATTATAACTGTTAGTTCTATATAGTTTTGTTTTAAAAAAAAATAACAAATAAGAACAGATATAAAAATTAAATTTAATAAAAACATCATTTTAAATCTAAACTATCTTTCTACAATTGTTTTGATATGTTTAATTAATTTATTAACATTTCTTTCTTTTATATAGCTCTCCATTTTTTTTATAAAACTTTGAATTTTTTCCATCTTTACAAATGGTTCGTCTACTTTTTGTAATTTATTTATTTCTGTTCTTTGAATATTATTTGATATCATCAATTCTTCAAACAGCTTTTCACCCGGCCTTAATCCAGTGAATTCTATATCAATAGTTTTCTTATCTGAAATAATTGAATTATGGGTTTCTAAATTAATCATTTTTTTTGCTAAATCTAATATTTTAATAGCTGGTCCCATATCTAAAACAAAAACTTCTCCTCCTTTACCTATTGTTGAAGCGGATATAACTAAGTTTACAGCTTCACTAATAGTCATAAAAAATCTAGTTATATCTGGATGGGTAACAGTAACTGGCCCACCTATCTTAATTTGCTCTCTGAACTTAGGTATAACTGAACCTGAAGAATTTAAAACGTTTCCAAATCTAACAATCATAAACTTAGTTTTTAGTTTTTGACTTGCAAATGCTTGAACTAGCAACTCAGATATACGCTTTGTCATCCCCATAATATTAGTTGGTCTTACGGCTTTATCAGAACTAATTAATATAAATTTTTCTATTTTATTTTCGCATGATATTTGCACTAAATTTTTAGTGCCTATAATATTATTTCTTATTCCTTCAATTGGATTACTTTCAACTAATGGGACATGTTTATATGCCGCTGCATGATATACTATATTTGGCTTATGCTTTTTGATAATAAGTAATAAATGTTCGGCATCTAGAATTGAGCCTAGTATAAGATCAAAATTGTCTTCTTTAACATTATATGTTTTTTTTAACTCATTAATTATCTCTGACGTTTCGTATAACCCATATTCACTTTGATCAAAAAGCAGTAATTTTTTAACACCTCTTTTATAAATTTGAACAGCAAGTTCACGTCCAATTGACCCTCCAGCACCAGTGATTAATATGACATCACTATTACTTTTATTTATATATCCTGAATCAATTTTAAATACTTCAGTTCGTTCAAGCAAATCCTCAATATGCACTTTATTCTCATCAAACTGATTCAATAAATCAGTTAAATATTTGTCTGGCTTAGGAATAATTTTAACTGGAATATTATATTTTTCTAAGTTTTTTTTAATTTCTCTATATTCATTTTTTTTAAATTGATCTCCTGCAATTAAAATTAAATCAATATTTAATCTAATTTTTAACTTCTCTATTTTAGTTGGAGAGAGTATTTTAATATTGTCTAAATATTGACCATGTGTTGATTTATTTTCGTCTAAAATTCCCACGATTTTGTATTTATTATTTGAATGCAAAGTTTCTATTATTTGTCTTGATGATTGACCTGAACCAAATAACAAAATATTAGATTGATTTTTTAAAGAATTAGATGAATTTTCTATAAAAAAGAAAATTAATTTTTGAGAAAAATATCTCCAAAGAATTAATAATAAAAATAACACCGCAGGTTGAATTAAGCCAACTGTCCTTGGAATATTTTCATATTCAAAAATTAAAATAGATATAATTAGAATTGTTGAATATAATATAATTAATTTTAAGAATCTTTTATAAGTACCTCTACCTATCATTCTTAAAATATGATTATATATTTTATTAAAAATCCATAATGGTAAAAAAATAGCTAAACATGTCAATGAGAAAGGGTCAATTATTTTAGGGATAGTATCAATATTACCTAGCCTTAAATAAAAGGCTATAATAATTGCAACATAGACAAGACTTCCATCAATGCAAAGAGCAATTAATCTTTTAAATTTTCTTGAAATTCCTAAAAATTTTTTAATTAATATAATTAATGTTTCTAATAAATTTAATGTGAAATATCTTTTAGCCATTTGAAACCGAAAATAGTTATAAATAAAATCTTTATATCAAAACAAATATCATGCTTTTGTGTGTATTCATATTCCAAAGATACTTTCTTTTCTAAACTTATATTATCTCTTCCATTAATTTGGGCCAGCCCTGTAATACCTGGTTTGAAATTATTAATTAATTTTTTGTCTCTTAAATTAATTAAATCAATTTGAGTAAACAAAGCAGGCCTTGGTCCAACCAAACTCATCTTTCCTATTAAAACAGAGAATAATTGAGGCAATTCATCTAAACTAGTTTTTCTTAGAAATCTTCCAACTTTAGTAACATATGAATTCGTTTCCTTTAAACTTTTTGTATCAACAATTGGAGTATTTTTTTTCATAGTTCTAAATTTTGGCATTAAAAAAAGTTTTTTGTTTTTTTCAAACCTTTGAGACCAAAATATAACATCTCCGTTAGAATCTATTTTGATAAATACAACAATTAAGATAAATACAGGAATAAGTATTATTAATAAAAGAAAAGAAATAATTATATCTAATAATCTCTTAATTATATTATTTATTTTTATATTTTGAATTACACACATTAATTAAAACTACTTAATTAATTTAATTTGTTTTATAAAGTTTTTTATAATGATATTCCTCGTAAAATTATTTTTTGCAAATTCTTTACCTCTTTTCCCCATCAAGTCTCTATCTAATTTGTTCATTTCTTTCAATTTAACAATATTGATTGCTAAAGATTTATAATCTCCAGCTTTTGCATTCAGTCCTAGTTTATTTTTTTCAATGATTGATGCACTTTCACCACTTAACATAGATATTATTGGTAACCCTATAGCTAGATATGATTGTAATTTACCTGGAATTGTTATTTTAAAAACATCAGCTTTTTTTAAAGCAAGTATCAATGCATCTGCTTGATACAAAATTTTAGGTATTTCATTTAAGGGAACAGCTTTTTTAAATTTAATTATTTCTGATAATTTATTTTCTTTCACAAGAGAAATAATTTTAACTTTTTCTTTTCCTTCACCTATTAGAGTTAGTTGAAAATCTGATTTATTAGGTATTAATACAAACGCTTTAATAATAGAATTAAAGTCTTGTGCTAATCCTAGATTACCTGCAAAAATAATATTAAATCTCTTATCTTTATTTTTTTTTTTTATAATACTATTTTTAAAAAAATCTTCTTCCACCCAATTAGGAAGATATTTAATTTTATTATTAGGTAACCTTTTCTTTAAAAGATTTGACATGGAAATAGACTGAGCAAAAATCAAATCTATTTTTTTATAAATTAAATTTGATATGTTAAATGCTATTTTACTTATTAAAGCGTTCCGCAGAAGCCCCATTGGCTTTAATGTGTCTGGCCAGAGATCCAAAATCCATATCGCTGTTTTTGTTTTTTTTAATTTAGAAAAAAAAATAGCAGGAAGAATAGACGTAATAGGAGAAGGTTGGAAAACAAAAATAACATCAAATTTTTTAGAATATAATTTAAAATACCCTATAAATACGGCTGAAAAAACGAAAGATAAATAATTTAAAAATAATGATAGTTTATTTTCTCCTCTTGAAAAGATAGGTACCCTTATAACTTCCATTTTATTATAATAATTATTTAATTTTATATTTTTAAAAAGATGCTGATTTGGATAACTCGGATATCCTGTTAGTATAGTAACTCCTATATTTGACTCTTTTAACCCAACAGCAAGATCATTTATCCTAAAATTTTCCGGCCAAAAATATTGACTTATGATGAGTATTTGCATTTAATATTTTTTCCAAATCTCTCTATTCACAAAACTAGTGTATCCGTAAATAATACGAATAATTTTTTCTGAAATGTTTTTATCTTCATAATCTTTTGTTTTATTTACATGCCCCATACTTCTTTGATCTGCATTAATTAAAATATTAATTTTATTAGTTACTTCATCAAAATCCATAGTTGATAGAATTGTAGAACATTCCTCCATAGATTCAGGTCTTTCATGACTATCTCTAATATTTATTGCATTAAATTCTAAAATTGATGATTCTTCTGCTATTGTTCCACTATCTGAGATTACCACTACTGCATCTTTTTGTAGCTTACAATAATCTGTAAATGAAAATGGATCGTGCAAAATAACATTATCCATTATCTTATATTTACTATTTAATATTTTTTTTCTTGTTCTTGGATGTGTTGTAACAATGACTGCACCTTCAAATGATTGTGATAATTTATTAAGTAATGTAGTAAATAGTTTAAACTTTTCATCAGGTTCTATATTTTCTTCTCTATGACAACTAATCAAAATAAATTTTTTATTTTCTATTGATAATTCTTTTTTTATTATAGAAGTTTCTATTTTATCTTTATAAAAAGAGATCACTTCATTCATAGGACTTCCAATTTTAATAATAGTATCAGATCTTATTCCTTCTTTTAATAAGTACTCTCTAGAAATTTGGCTATAAGTAAGGTTGATGTCTGCAATATGATCAACTATTCTTCTATTAATTTCTTCTGGCACTCTGTCATCAAATGATCTATTTCCAGCTTCAAAATGAAAAACAGGGATTTTTAATCTTTTAGCAGATAACGCAGACAAAGCACTATTTGTGTCTCCTAATACCAATACTGCATCGGGTTTAATTTTTTCAAAAACGTCATAAGTTTCTTTCAAGACATTAGCAATTGTATGTACACTATTTTTTGCAGCGCAATCTAACCTATAAGTAGGTTCAGGTATCATCAAATCTTTAAAAAAAACATCATTAAGAGATTTTGAAAAATTTTGCCCTGTATGAATTAATGTATGGTTTGTTACCTCACTTAATTTAGATATAATTCTTGATAATCTAATTATCTCAGGCCTTGTTCCTACTACAGTTGCAACTTTCATCGACATTAATTTAAATCCTTTCATAATATGTATCAGGCTTAATTGGATCAAAAACTTCGTTTGCCCAAATCACACCAGAAAATTCTGATGTTCCAATGTTCTCTATAGAATGATTCCACCCAGGAAATGTTTCTATGATTTTTGGATCATTTGCTTTTACAACCACCTCAAAAATTTTAAAATTTATTATATGCTTAAATTTAAATAACGCTGTACCACTAAAAATAAGAAATCTTTCAACTTTAGTATGATGAAAATGATTGCCTCTGATTACTCCCGGATACGCCGTGAAAACTGAAATTTGTCCCTTAAATGGCTCTTTCATAAATTCAATAAAGCTTCCTCTGTTATCCGAAAATGAATTTACAGAAAAAATAGATTCTTCAATATCTAAATATGATAAATATGTTGCATATAATGCTTTTTCAAATGCATTAAAATTAAGACGAAATTCTTCTTTTTTACGATTTGTATGAAATAATTTTAACGTATTATATATATCATTTACTTTAGTTTTAATCGTTACAAAATCTTCTATATAAATTAATTTTGTATTCTTATCTTTTATACATTCAAGCATTAATGAAATTACGTTATCAATATACAACAATTCAAAATTTTTATCTCCGTTCCAAATTTCTGTTTTCTTATTATTTAATAGATCATTAATAATAGTAGCAATCACAGAGTTAAAATCAGGCTTTGCCCATTTACCAAAAATATTAGGAAACTTAAAAATAAACACTTGAGATTTATTATCTTTGCTATGCTTTACTAATAATTGTTCTGCTTGATATTTAGTTTTACCATAAATTGTATTTTGACCACTTTGTGAACTTGAAGAAAAAACTATCGGAGCTTTGTTTTTATTTTTTTTAAGAGCATTTATTAAATAAGAAGTATTATGAACATTATTATTAATAAATTCTTCTTCTTTGTTTGATCTATTCTCTCCAGCTAAATGAAACACATAATCTATTTTTGAAACAAATTTATCTATTACATTTTCATAATTATGTCTATTAGCAAGAATAAGATCTATACCTTCTAATAAGTTCAAATGAGAGTATAAATTTTTACCAATAAATCCATCATATCCTGTAATTAATATATTCATCATATTATCCTGAAATAAGGCAAGGCTTAGCTATAAAATATCTTTAATATCTGTATTAGAATTAAACATTTTTAGTAAATGAGCATTATTTAATAACAATGCATTATGAGAACTATATTCATTAATCACATTATCATTAACCTGACCTTTTTCAAAATATAATCCATAATCTAAATTACGATTATCCGGTAATATTTTATAGAAGAGGCCTAAATCAACTGCGCTAAATGCCTCTTCTCTACTTAACAAAACTTCATATAATTTTTCACCGTGTCTGGTTCCAATTATTTTTTCTTCAATATTCTTCTTATTCACAATCTTTTTTATTACATCAACAATAGATCTTATTGAAGCTGCAGGAGCTTTATGAACAAAAATTTCACCAGATTTTCCATTTTCAAAAGCAAATAAAACTAAATTTACAGCATCGTCTAGCGACATCATGAATCTTGTCATGTTGGGATCAGTGATAGTTATAGGTAAATTGCTTTTAATTTGCTCTATAAACAATGGTATAACTGATCCTCTAGAGGCCATAACATTTCCGTATCTAGTACCACAAATAATTGTATTAGATGAATTTCTTGATTTAGCTATCATTATTTTTTCCATCAACCCTTTTGTCATGCCCATAGCATTAACTGGATAAACAGCTTTATCTGTACTTAAACAAATTACCTTTTTTACATTCGCATTTATTGAGGCTTCCAATATATTTTCAGTTCCTATTATATTTGTTTTTACAGCCTCTAGTGGATAAAATTCGCAAGATGGAACTTGTTTTAATGCAGCTGCATGAAAAACTAAATCACAATTCTTAACACAATTCTCACAACTTTTAATATCTCTTACATCACCTATATAAAATTTTATTCTAGGATCTTTATAAAATTTTCTCATATTATCTTGTTTTGATTCATCTCTACTAAATATTCTTATTTCTTTTATTTTAGTATTGAGAATCTGCTTAAGCATTTCATTACCAAAAGAACCAGTTCCACCAGTAATTAAAATAATCTTGTCTTTAAAATATCTTTTAAACTTTAATTCCATTTTTTTTCCTAAGATAATTTAATTTCTTTTTAGCCAAACTACTGAAGTATTATGTTCTTTATTTTTAATTGTACTTTCAATTTGCCAATCCATGCTTATTAGTTTTTGAATTAATTCAGTTTTATTAGGCACTGATTCTAATATAATATTAGTAATATGTTTAAAGTTTTTACTAGTGACATTCCAATTTTGTCCATCAAAATTAATCATATCTAACATATTTTTTTTATTTTCAACAATCATCTTATAATTTTCTACACTAATAGTAGAGCTTAATACAGGATATGATTTATAATCACTTCCTAAAAAAGCTAGAGTATGTATAGAGTTATCTTTAATCAACTGATTTATAATAGGTATATAATTAAATTTTAATCCAGCATAATATGCTGGCTTTTCAATTTGAGAACTATCAGGATTTTTATTTCTAGATTGCCATAAAGGATATGCTAAATAGTAAAAGTTAGTTAATAAAAAAAATAATAAGAATAAAATTTTTAAAAATTTAAATTTTATATTTTTAACAATTATAATTAAACTAAAAATAAAAAAAGGAAGCATATATTCAGCTTGATATTTAGCCAATCCCCAAGCAGGAGGAATTATTGAATAATAAATTAAAATCAATGCGCTAAAAAAGAAAACAAAAACTATTAATTTTTTTATATTTTTGATTAGAATTATACTAAAGAAAAACGGCAAAGTTAATATATATATATGAGGCACTGAAATTATACTATAATTATATATGTCAGACAAACTAGGAAAATAATGATCAAATTGTTGATAAGGTCCATCTAAAAATGCTGTTGTCATTCCAGTTCCTAGAAAAACACTGTTGACTAAGTATGGAATAAAAAGAATAAGTGGAGTATATTTTTTAATTAACAAAAAAATTATATTCCAATTTATTTTTCTTTTATATAAGTAAAATAACTCACTTACAAAAATTGGAACTAAAGCTAAAAATGAAGGCTGTCTAAAAAAACAAACTAAAACTGTAATCATAATTAATTTATTATAATTCTTATAACCATCATGTAAAAGTGAACTTCCAATGTAAACAAATAACATGAAAGTCCATAATGATGGCTCTACTGTATATTTTAATTCATTAATAATTGGTAAAGTTAATATAATAAAAAACAATAAGTATTTTAATATAACTGAATTAAATATTTTTACTTTTTCTATTAAGTAAACGCTCCAAGTTATAAAAATAATTAAGACAATAAACTTAAACACAAAAGGAGAAAACCCTAAAAAAGTTCCTGAAAATAAATGTGGCACTAGATTCATCGAAGGGTGCGGAGACATATGTCCGCCAAACTGTATATAAGCTAATCTTAATATAATAGTGGAAATAAAAACATAGATCAAAATTGATTTCAGTTTTATTTTTTGAAATATATAAATATTAAATATGACATAAATACTAAGAAAAAAACTCAAAAATCTTACTAAATAATTTATCTGAAAATCATTTATATGTTTAAAATAAAAAGCAGTTCTTAATATAATTTGCATTGATTGCTCATGTGCAGACATAACATAGCTTTGTTCATCTGAAAATAGCCCATAAGTTACTGGATAAATACTTAACGGCACAAAAATAGTCAAAGATAAAACAATAACAAATATTATTTTATTGTTAATTAAAAAACTAAAGAAAACATCTTTAAAAATTTTTAAATAAAAATAATATAAAATGGGTATCAGTAAAATTAATATCTCAAAACATAAATGATAAATAATATTTTTTTTTAATAATACAACTGAAGGGCTTAGAGATCCATAAACACCAAAACAAATGAAATAAAATGAAAAAATTAAATAGTTTAAATTAACTCTAATTGAAATATTATTTAAATCTGTTTGATTCATTTTGTTAATTCTATGCGATACTTTTCATCATCTCTTTCAACCAAATCATGTATCTGTTCAACGCTAATGAAATTAATATTAGATGGACAGTTTTCAATAATAAAAATGTGACTTAAAAA
>TARA_B110000503_G_scaffold47331_1_pt1 | contig 10961 bp, 10 predicted proteins | sample TARA_B110000503 | Tara Oceans TARA_B110000503 (sample SAMEA4397472) | marine metagenome | biome: Polar Biome; feature: [SRF] surface water layer (ENVO:00010504); material: water (ENVO:00002006), including particulate matter (ENVO:01000060) such as... | depth 5 m
CCAGACTTCTGAAACATACAATATTTCTTTGCCTTATTTGTCTCTATATTAAGAGGAGTAAGATATCTAACTTCTCCGTCTTTTTTTCCTTTTGCTTGATCTTGAATACTTGCCATAGCTTATGCTGTTTTTTTATTATCTCTTGCTCTTCTTCTTTCTGCCCAAGAAACAGCATGCTTATCTAAAGCAACTGTTAAATAACGCATAACGCGCTCATCTCTTCTGAATTCTACTTCAAGATCGTTAATACCTTCACCAGCTGTGGTAAATTCGAATAAATGGTAAAAACCACTTTTTTTGTGCTGAATTGCATAGGCTAACTTTTTTAGCCCCCAATTCTCCTTTGATACCATCTTAGCTCCTTTAGAAACAAGAATGTCTTCGTATTTCTTTACTGTTTCCTTTATCTGCTCTTCAGATAAAACGGGATTTAAGATGAAAACAGTTTCGTAATGATTCATATAAAATCTGTTAAATTAAAATAATAATCTCTGGCGCCTTGCCAAGAGCGTGCAAAAATACCATTTTATTTACAATTTTCAAACCTTATTTAGCAAACTAGTTAATTTCTTACAAGTTTTGATAAAGTGAACGATTTTCACGACAAAAGTTAAAAAAAGTTGCATTTCATCGTATTTTTGAGTATAATTGTTGTAACAAAAACAAACCTCATCGTGGATAAACCTATTCTTAAGTGTGCTATTGTAGATGATTCTACTTTACAACGACTTTCCATTGTTAGACTCATTGAAAATCACCCCGCCTTAGATCTTGTGGCCGAATATAATAATGCTATTGAGGCCAAAATGGGTTTGGCCGAAGCAGAAATTGATCTTATATTTTTGGATATTGAAATGCCAATTCTTTCAGGCTTTGATTTATTGGATGGTCTTACTGTGAAACCTCAAGTTATTTTTGTGACTGGTAAAACAAAATATGCGTTCAAAGCGTTCGATTATGACGCCGTCGATTATTTACGTAAACCAATCTCAAAAGAACGTTTCTTAAATGCCGTCCATAAGGCTATAACCAATTATAAGCTTAAAAACGACGAAGGCTATGATGAAGAAGATTTTATTTTTGTTAAAAGCAATCTTAAAAAACGTAAAGTATTTTTAAATGAGCTTCGTTATATTGAGGCCTTAGGTGATTATGTAAAACTGGTAACTGAACATGATGCTTTTGTTGTTCTATCTACAATGAAAGCATTCGAAGCACTATTGCCGCCAGAACGGTTTTTAAGAATTCATAAATCTTATATTGTAAATCTTGATAAAGTTGAAAGATATAACAGTAAAGTGATAGAATTAGACAAAGAGCAGTTGCCTTTAAGTCGTAATCGAAAAGCGGACCTAGTAGAGGCTCTAGCTGCTACTGTGCGTAATTAATAGTTGTCAACATCAATGATTAATTTCACAGATGCGAACTCCTTGATAGCGTTAAAACTGCGTTTTACATTATTTATATAATCCTTTGTTTTCGAAATTGATTGACTCTTTGGTATTTTCACTAGGATATTTGTTATATACTGATTTCTGACACGAGAAACTGGTGGAGGCTCAGGACCCAATACGTTCTCTTTTAGTTTTAATTCTAACGCCCTGCCAAACCATATGGAAGCGTTGGTCATACTCTGAAAATTTCTGTGCTTAAACGTAATCTTTATCGTCCTGTAAAAGGGAGGATACTTATATTGATACCGTTCTTCCTTTTGTTGCTTGTACATGCCGTCGTAATCGTTGGTACTTACTTGCTGTAAAATTTGATGATAAGGATTGAAAGTCTGAATTATCACCTTACCTCTTTTTTTAGTTCTCCCTGCTCTACCTGAAACTTGTTGTAACAATTGGTAGCTTCGTTCGTGCGCTCTAAAGTCCGGGAAATTAAGCAAATTGTCGGCATTCAAAACACCTACCAAACTAATATTTCTAAAATCCAGCCCCTTCGCTATCATTTGTGTCCCGACCAATATATCAATTTCTTGATTCTCTAAACGCTCAATTAATTTTTCATAAGCCCTCTTGCCACGCGTCGTATCCTGGTCCATTCGAGCCGTAACATGATCTGGAAATAAGGTTGCCAACTCGTGCGCTATTTGCTCAGTGCCAAATCCTTTTGTATCCAAAGATTCACTACCACAAGCCATACAAGACACTAGCATTGCAACATGATACCCGCAATAATGACAACGAAGCTCATTTTTATATTGATGGTAGGTAAGACTTACGTCACAATTTGAACATTGAGGAGCAATTCCGCAGGTGGTACATTCAACAACCGGCGAAAACCCACGCCTATTTTGAAACAAAATGATTTGTTCATTATTCCCTAAGGCCTCAGTCATTGCCTCGATTAAACGATCGCTAAAATGACCTTTCATTTGTTTTTTACGATATTTCTCTTTGATATCAACCAATTCGATATCCGGCATTTGCACATTTCCGAAACGTTTGTGCAACTTCACTAGTCCAAACTTATTTAATTCGGCATTATGATAGCTCTCCAAGGAAGGTGTTGCAGATCCTAGTAAGAGCTTAGCACCATGGACACTCCCTAGCACAATTGCACTATCACGGGCTTGATAACGAGGTGACGGAGTGTACTGCTTAAAGGACGTTTCATGCTCCTCATCAACAATAATTAATCCTAATTTGCTAAAAGGTAAAAATAAGGAAGACCGAACTCCAATCACTAACTGCGCTTTCGGCTTTGATTCCATAACGTTATTCCACACCTCTACTCTTTCGTGTAACGAATATTTAGAATGATACACCGAAACACTTTCGCCAAAATAGTGTTGTAAACGCGAAATAAGTTGGGTAGTTATAGCAATTTCAGGAAGCATATATAAAACTTGCTCCCCGCGCGCTATTACTTCCTCAATCAACCGAACGTAAATTTCGGTTTTCCCACTAGACGTAACACCATGCAGCAAAGTCACTTCATGCGTCTCGAATGCTTTTTTTATTTCTAAAAGCGCAATTTCTTGTCCTTCATTCAAGTCTTTCAATGCTGCGCCGGCCTCACCCTTAAAAGCTACACGATCTTTTTGAATAAAATATTCTTCCAAAATCCCTTTATCAATGAGCGTTTTAAGTACCGAAGAGGTAACATTACTTTTTTTCTGAAGCGCTGCAGAGCTTACTGGTTTTTTTTCTTGAGAAGATAACACAAACAAAGTCATTAACACTTCTCGTTGTTTTGGCGCCCGCTTTAATTTGTCTAAAAGATCTTTTAAATTTTCTTCGGAAGTATACGAAACCTGTAACCGAATATAACGCTTCAACTTTGGCTTGTACTGCTCATAAAGCTCTTCCTGTACCATGACGACCCCCTTTTGGAGTAAATTATGGAGTACTTTTACAACATTCTTCCGGTCTAAAACCGCACGAATATCATTAATATGGAGCATCGATTGCTGTTGCAAGGCTTCATACACCAAAAACTCATCATCAGTAAGCCCTTCTTCTAACACTGATTTCTTTTCAGATAATATAATAATAGTTTCACTTTCCAACAAAAACGCACTGGGTACTGCTGCTCGAATTACTTCTCCCAAAGTACACATATAGTAAGACGCCATCCATTCCCAATGCTTTATTTGAAATGAGTTTACTATTGGATAATTATCTAGAATCTGATCAATGGGTTTGGTTTCATAAGGAGGGGGATTGTCCTTATAGACTGCGTATACTATTCCCGTATATATTTTTGTCTTACCAAATGGCACCGCAACACGCATTCCTTGCCTTAACAAAGAGGCTTCATCGCTACTTACACTGTATGTAAATTGCCGTTTTAAAGGAATTGGAAGTATTACGTCTATGAAATGCAAATTGATTGTTTCGTTGCTTTGTTATTTCTAATTGAATCCTTATTACGCTAGTTTTAGCACAGTAACGATACATAAATCATACTCTTGAACTGTATAAATGAAGCCTTTTTAATAAAAAAAGGCCATTCCGAAGAACAGCCTAAAGATAGTATTTAATTGTTTTTTATTATTTACCTAGCATTCCTTTTTTCAGCTTATCATCGGCAGGCTCATTTCCAAGCCATATTCCGAAAAGTGCTTTCTTAAAATTCAATCCTGGGATAGTACCAAGCTCTTTGTTGTTTTTGTATACCACAACACCTGTGTCTTGATAGGTAATATCGAACATATCTTCCTCGACAATTTCATCATTAAAGAAACTTATAAATTTAGTAATTTCTGCAGCTATCGGCGAAGTGTTCCCTCCCGTAGAAGCTTCAAAACCTTCGTTTACAGCACCTTGCATTGCCTCGCTAGAAACAAATGAAGAGGTAATAACCAATCGAATGGCCATCGTTTCATCTGCATTGATAATTGAAGCCGCATCTTTCGACTTTTCTCCTAGGTACAATCCTCCAGAATATAACTTTAAGACCATGGCCTTTTTACGAATGCCACCTCCGTTGAGGATAAGTTCTGAATTTCCAAAATTTAAAGTATTGTCTAAGATTACACTTCCAACTTCAGTTTGTGCAACTGACATAGTAAGGGTGCCTATTGAAATAACAAGTAGTAGTAATAGATTTTTCATCGGTGTTTAAGTTTAAGTTTGTTTTAAAATTTATCTCTGAGTCGTTGTAATGAAATATTTAATTCAAACCCCAACAACAATAGATTTGAATTCATCCAAATATAGAACATCATTATTAACAATGCACCAATTGACCCATACAATTCATTATATTGGGAAAAATTATTAATATAAATACCAAAAAGATAGGTTGTTAAAAGAAATAACATGGTCGTTAACAATGCACCGATTGAAAAAAATCGTGATTCTTTTCCCTCAACAGTTCCAAAATAATAGAGTATTGCAATAATGATGTACAACATTACCACAAAGATGCCAATTTGCAATACGGATATCCAAAAAACATCGTTTTGAATGAGATCATCTCCCTTTAAAAAATGAATCGCATATTCTCCATATAAAATTACTCCAACCGTAATTAATAACAACAATACCAAAACAATCGAAACTCCAAAAGCAACAAAATACTGTTTAAAAAAAGACCTATTTAACTGTACATGAAAGGAGTATTCAAAAGCGCTAAAAATCGCATTTACCCCATTAGCCGCAAGAAACAAAGACAAGATAATTACAAGCGATAGCAGGCCTCCACCTCGATGATTCATGGCGATATCTGCTATGGTAGGGTAAAAGAAATCGGCTGTTTGTGGTGGGAGTAATTCTTTTGTAAAAACTAAAAAGCGGGTCTGAAAACCGTCTATTGGAATATAGGGTATCAGGTTCATTATAAATAAGATGAAAGGGAATAACGCAACAAAAAAACTATAGGCAACTGAACTGGCTCTTGAGGAAAAAGTTCCTTCAATAATACCTGTAATATAAATTTCAAGTAAATCGTAAAGTGAAAGCCCCTTGAAGCCAGGGAGAATTATAAGCTTTAGCAATTTAACAATGCTTCGAATTACAGGAACCTTGTGAAGTTTTTTTTCAATTTCAGAACTCATTTAGATTGCTTTAAGACTTAAATCCATATTATGAACCGAATGCGTTAGAGCGCCACTAGATATGTAATCTACACCACAATCGGCATATTTTCTGAGCGTATCCAGGGTAATGCCTCCACTAGACTCTGTGAAACATTTATCGCCTATTAAAGTAACTGCCCGACGCGTATCCTCATAATTAAAGTTATCTATTAAAATCCTATAAACACCCTCTGTTTTTAAGACCTCTTCTACTTCAGATAGGTTACGTACTTCAATTATAATTTTTAAATTTAGTTTATGAGACTTTAAATATGCTTTGGTCGTCTCGATAGCTTTGGTAATACCTCCACAAAAATCGATGTGATTATCTTTTAGCATAATCATATCGTACAATCCAAACCTATGATTTTCGCCTCCTCCAATTTTCACTGCCCATTTTTCAAGAGCTCTAATGCCTGGTGTGGTCTTTCGGGTATCAAGAATTTTAGTTCCTGAGCCATCCAATAATTTTACATATTCATTAGTTTTGGTTGCTATAGCACTCATTCGTTGCATCCCATTAAGTACTAATCTTTCAGATTTCAAAATGGACTGCGACAAACCAGAAACATAAAAACAAACATCCCCATATTTTACAGCATCCCCATCCTCCATTTTTATGTCGAGTTTCAAGCCTGGATCGACAAAGTTAAAAACTTGTTTTGCAAAGTCAATACCGGCAATGACCCCAGTGTCTTTGACTAATAGCTTCGCTGACCCTCTCGCATCTTCAGAAATACATGCAAGTGAGCTATGATCGCCTTCACCTATATCCTCGCGAATGGCATTGGCAATTATTAGATCTATTTCTTTATGGAACAGTTTTTCTGAAATCATAGCCTGTTAATTTTAGCTAAAATAATAAAAAGAGTTGGCAGTAGTGCGCTTAATGTTGTCGCCAAAATAAAAAAACAAAAAAATCCTTTATTTTTGGATTATGAAAATCACGCTCATTTCAATTGGCAAGACCGATAACCAACACTTAGAAGTTCTCATAAACGACTACATTAAACGATTGGGGTTCTATGTTTCTTTTACTTTTATTGTAATCCCTGATATAAAAAAAGCAAAAAATTTATCTGAAGTTCAACAAAAGAAAGCTGAAGGAACTGAAATTTTAAAACGAATAATCTCTTCAGACACGCTTATTTTACTAGATGAAAACGGGAAATCTTTAAGTTCAATTGGATTTTCTGAATTTCTTCAGAAAAAAATGAATAGTGGATTAAAAAAATTGGTCTTCTGTATCGGGGGACCTTACGGTTTTTCAGAAGATATGTATGAAAGAGCTCATGGGAAAATTTCCCTTTCTAACATGACTTTTTCACATCAAATGGTGCGCTTATTTATAATTGAGCAGTTATATCGTGGATTTACGATTTTAAAAAACGAACCCTACCATCATCGTTAAAAGAACGATTCAAAAAAAATCGATATAGCCATAAAGAAATCTTAACAGCTATCTTTTATAAAGGCATCCAAAGACAGTCTATATAGTCTGCAATCATGTGAAGAATCAGTCCTATTGCAACGATACGAAGTTTCTTGAACAGTGTCATTAGTACATATATTCCGATTGCAATGTAGCTATGCAGAGGATGAAAATTTATACTGCAGCGATCTGCCATAAAAATTGGGTCGGCGAATAGGTGATCTAAATCCACTAGCATAGTCGCGAGCATAATTAACCAAGCAGTTTTCCAATTATTTCGAAAGAAAACCCAAGCGATTAGTCCAGGCACTAGTAGATGAAGTCCGTAATGAATTAGTTCCTGTAGCATATAAAATGTAGCGATGGAAGTATTAGTTGTTTTCTAAAACGAACAGCATTTGTTTTATTAAATCACAAGGCTTAGTCGTAACTGGAATAAACAGTACTAAGGTGTTGAAAGGGAATAAAATGGTTTATTTTCTATTTCTATTCAATACTCTGTATTCTTCATAGCACTCACTAATAGCGTCAAGAATCTGCAAGTCATTTGCGGTCCGAATAAAATCTGAAGAATAACTGCAATTATTAAGGATCTCGTCGACATCTACCCGCTCTAGCTGCAGCACTGCCATTAAAGTTTCACGATCAAATTTGCTTTGCAGGAGGTTTCGAATATTATCATCCTCTTTCATTTTACGCAACTTCTTCATCTGTTTGGGTCGCTTTCCGAAGACATTATAGAGAAAATCGGCAGGATTAAAAATTGAACTTAAGACTTTATTTACCGCCCCCGGTTGAGAAGCTCCTCCTTCATAACCTGAACCTGGACCAACGATTCGATATCTATAGTTATCATATATTGGTATAATTCTCGCGTCTACTTCGAGGTAACCTGTAAGCTGAACGGGACGAACCACAACCTCTTCCAAGGCGATACCAAGCTCTGTCATCTTCACTTTTACCTCACCGTATTTTAACCAGTCATTAGTCACCCGAACTCGAATCGATTTAAAACCTAAATACGAAAAATAAATGGTGTCGTTTACTGTTGCCCGAATTGCAAAATCGCCCTCCACGGTGGATGTCGTTCCTTTGACGTTATTCAGATTTACAATATTAACATTCTCTAAAGCAGAATCGTCAAAGTCATTGAGCACTTTACCATTTATAACAACGACTTCCTGACCCCAACTTAATGAGGCTGTAAGAAACAGAAAAAAAAGAAATACAAATCTTTTCATAGAATGAATAAAACAAACATACTATTATTGTAGAAGGTTTTATCCTAAAATTTAGTTAAGTATACATTAAAATTTAAACTCTTCGTCGTCGTTTACCACCTGTTCCTTTCGATTCTGGCTTATCACTTCCACCGCGTCTTTTTCCAGAGAACTTTGGTTTATTATCTCCAGCGCCACTTCGACGTTTCTGAAAACCGTCTTTAGAATCTCCTCCAAAATCATTCTCACTTTTACCACGATCTCTTTCTCCTCGGCGATTTTCGCTTCTACCCCTTTCTCCTCTTCTGCCTTGGTCTCCACCTCTACTTCGGTCTCCACCTCTGCTTCGATCTCCACCTCTACTTCGGTCTCCGCCTCTGCCTCGATCTTCTCTTCCTCTTCCGCCACCTCGTCTTCCACCGCCACTGCGTCCTTTATCTTTTGAAACTTCAACAGATACATTCCTACCTTCTAATTGAAAATCACTAAAAACATTTAAAACGAGTTCTTCATGTTCATTGTCGGTATTGAAAAACGAAAAGCTATCCTTTACATCCACTTTATAAACACCGTCCTTTCCAAGATTTAATAAATCTTTTAGGAAGTCTTTTAAAGTCATCCAATCGAAATCATCCTTTGCTCCAATATTTATAAAATATCGAGTACTGTCTTTTTGATCCTCTTCATAACTACTTCTTCCACCCTCAATATTTAGATCTTTAGATTTCTTATAATAATTATTGAAACGTGTAAATTCTACAGAAAAGAACTTTTTAATTAATTCTTCTTTGCTGAACGATTCTAAAACTTCATTTAGTTTCGGGAGGTGAATGTCAATCTCGTGATTGATTTCGGTATTGGCAATATTATTAGCTAAATGGAAAAGTTGCATTTCACAAATAAGATCACCTGAAGGAATTTCTTTCTTTTCAAACTTCTTTTGTATCTTTTTCTCAATACTAGAAATCTTACGAACCTCACTTTTTGAGACAATGACCATCGAAATACCTGTTTTACCTGCTCTTCCCGTACGACCACTTCGATGCGTATAGGTTTCTATTTCATCAGGTAACTGATAATTGATAACATGTGTAATATTATCTACATCAATTCCACGAGCTGCAACGTCTGTGGCAACTAACATCTGTATTTGACGTTTTCTAAAAGAATTCATCACCAAATCACGTTGATTCTGACTTAAGTCACCGTGAATTGCAGCTGCATTATAACCGTCTTCTATTAATTGTTCCGCAACTTTTTGAGTATCTCTCTTTGTACGACAAAATATTACTGAAAATATATCAGGTTGCGCATCTGCCAAGCGTTTCAAAGCTGCATAACGATCTCTTGCATTTACTAAATAATATTCATGAGATACCTGAGAGGTTGAAGCGTTTGCAGATCCTACGGTAACTTCAACAGGGTCGTGCATAAATTTCTTAGCAATATTTGCTACTTCACGAGGCATAGTCGCACTAAATAACCAAGTGCTTTTATCATCTGGAGAATAGGAAAGGATTTCAGTAATATCCTCATAGAAGCCCATGTTTAACATCTCATCTGCTTCATCGAGAACACAGTATTCAATTTTTGAAATATCAATCATTCTACGACCAATCATGTCTTTCATCCTACCTGGAGTCGCTACAATAATCTGAGCTCCCTTCTTAATCTGCCTTGCCTGATCCTGAATGCTTGCACCTCCATAAATAGCAACAACATTTAAGCCTTTTTCATGCTTACCATAGAGTTTTATTTCATTTGTAATCTGAAGACATAACTCTCGTGTAGGAGAAAGAATTAATCCCTGAGTTGTTCGGCTTCCAATGTCAATTTTCTGAAGCATCGGAAATCCGAAAGCTGCAGTTTTACCCGTTCCAGTTTGCGCTAAGGCAACCAAATCGATATCTTTCTCTAAAAGGATTGGAATTGTTTTTTCTTGAACTTCTGAAGGGGTTTCAAAACCCATATCAGTAATAGCCTGCAATAGTGTATCGTTAAGACCTAACGATTTAAATTTAGTCATAAAAAGTATATAAAGTTATTTGTGCATTTAGGAAGTAAAGTCGACACATAATAACCCTATCACTTCTTGCAGCACTACCTCACCCTGAGGATTTAAAATTAATTACAGCACAACAAAAGCCAACCGCAATTTTCAAAGTGCAAAGGTACTATATTATTTGCAACAAAATAGTGTGGTTTATTGAATTGTGAAATATTTGGAGATTTACCGCTTTGACAGGTAATCGATTAACTGTCTCATTGCTCTTCCTCTGTGACCAATCTCACTTTTTTGATCAAGACTCATTTCTGCAAAAGTCGTCTTATAACCATTCGGTTTAAAAACTGGATCATAGCCAAAACCTCCTATACCCTTTTGTTCTTCAACTATTTCTCCTTCGCAAATACCAAGAAACAAGGCTTTTTTTCCTTCAAACACAAGAGAAATTGCTGTTTTGAATCTAGCCGCTCGGTTTTCTTTTTCCGATAAATTTAAAAGGAGTTTTTGGATATTAGCATTGGCGTTATTATCAGGGCCAGCATAGCGCGCACTATAGACTCCTGGTTCATTATTTAACGAGTTCACCTCTAAACCTGTATCATCAGCGAAACAATCATAACCATAGTGTTCTTTCACATACGTAGCCTTCAAGATTGCATTTCCTTCTATAGTGGTTTCTGTCTCGGCAATATCTTCATTGCAGTCAATATCTGATAAGCTCAACAAATCAATATCAGGTGGCATCATTGTCTGAACTTCTAAAAATTTATTTTT
>TARA_B110000503_G_scaffold127394_1_pt1 | contig 10954 bp, 6 predicted proteins | sample TARA_B110000503 | Tara Oceans TARA_B110000503 (sample SAMEA4397472) | marine metagenome | biome: Polar Biome; feature: [SRF] surface water layer (ENVO:00010504); material: water (ENVO:00002006), including particulate matter (ENVO:01000060) such as... | depth 5 m
AAAGAGTATGCCGATTACGCTCGTTAGGATTGATTTCGGGGTGATACTAATTAAACCAAGTTCTAGTCCAGCTTGCCCCGCATATTGTGGAAGTTGTCGAGTGTCACCGCCAAATAGAAATAGGAAGAAATAGCGCAAGAAAATGGCAAGACCTATAGAGATGACAAGCATTGCGATTAAGCCGGTTCCTCGCTTGCGCAACGGTTTCCAGAGATATTTGTCCTGTAAAAGGCCAGAGATAATCGCACCAAGAGCCACAGCCAGTGGTGCAGCAAGCAAAACAGGCAGTTTGACGATGGCGCTTAGATAATAAGTCAGTAATCCTGCAAGAGTAAGAATCTCTCCATGAGCAAAATTTGTAAGTCCCGTAGTACCAAAAATAAGACTTAGTCCGAGAGCGGCGAGTCCGATAACTAAACCTAAAATTATTCCATCAAGAGTGAGTTGGGCAGAGCGTTCTAACAGCGTTGCTTTCACAACCCCAGGTCCGATTGGAAAGAGTAGGCGAAGGTCGACTCCCAACATGAAAAAATTAGCTTTGACCGTGCTCTTCTCAGGATCGGTCAAAGCCTGGCCAGATGGTAGGTCATTCACATTAATTGTGGCGCTAAAACTACCTGTAACAGTGATTGGCACTTCCCATGCACCTTGAGTGTCTGTCGTAACATCTGCAGTAAACCCACTTGGCCCAGTTACGGAGATCCCAATACCCGCAAGCTCGACTCCATCCTCATCGATAACAACTCCGTAGAGTTTGGTTGGAGTATCTGCCTGCGCATGTGATGAGAGTAAGAGTGGGAAAGTGAGCGTGATCATCACCAAGACTGCAGCTCTACCAAGGCGTACCAAATAGGAGTCTTTACGGTACGAATCCGTTTTTAGAACAAGCGCCTTGGCCTTTAGCATTACATTACTCTCCAGCTCTAAGGTCGTCATTTATTAGCTACAAATCTCTTCATTGGGCTTAACTCTAGCCAGAGTAGCTATCCCTCGGCAAGAATCATGCAGGTAATTCGTGCACTACAGGTTCGTTCGCCTTTATCGTTGGTGATGGCAATTTCGTATACGCAGAGAGTCTTACCTAGTGATACGGCGGTAGCAACACCGGTAACAAACCCAGATTGTGCGGATTTATGATGCGTTGCATTAATGTCAATGCCTACTATTCGCCGATTTGGGCCGGCGTGTAGCATAGTTCCGATTGAACCAAGAGATTCAGCCAATACGACATTGGCACCACCGTGCAAAAGACCAATTGGTTGAGTATTTCCCTCAACCGGCATCCGCCCGACAAGACGTTCAGGCGAGGCTTCGAGGATTTCGATACCCATCTTCTTATCTAAAGCTCCGCTTCCGCGCTCACGAATAATCTCTAGGAAATTTGGTTGCGTCATAGTCGGGGAGTTTATACCTAAGATTAGGGACATGGCCAAGAATGAGAAGAGACTCCTTCTTATTGATGGCCATTCGATGGCATATCGCGCCTTCTTTGCCTTACCTGCGGAGAATTTCACAACGGCACAGGGACAGCACACGAATGCAATCTACGGTTTTGCCACCATGTTGATCTCACTGCTCAAGGATGAGAAGGCAACCCATGTCGCTGTCGCCTTTGATGTCTCACGGAAAACATTTCGCAGCGAGATTTTTCCAGAATATAAAGCCAATCGTGCTAAAACGCCCGATGAATTCAGATCACAGATGTCTTACTTAAATGAGTTAGTAAAAGGTTTTGGCATTAGCCAATTTTCACTTGAGGGCTATGAGGCAGATGATTTAATTGCCACAATTGCTAAACGTGCGGAAACCGATGGTTTTGAAGTGCTGATATGTACAGGCGATCGAGATAGTTTTCAACTCGTCTCTGATCAGACCACCGTTCTCTATCCCAAGCGCGGGGTATCTGAGATGGCTCGCATGAGCCCTGCAGCAGTTCAGGAAAAGTACGGGATGTCACCCGCGCAGTATCCTGATTTTGCCGCGCTACGAGGAGACCCAAGTGATAATCTCCCTTCAGTTCCTGGGGTAGGCGAGAAGACCGCTGCTAAATGGATAGTTGATTACGGTTCACTGGCCGAGTTACTTGCCAATGCAGATAAGTTAGGCGGAAAAGTTGGACAGTCGCTGCGCGATAATATCGATAATGTAATTAGAAATCGTGAGCTCACCCAATTAGTTGGTGATGCCCCATTCGATTTCAATCTTGATTTGCTCGAATGGAACGGTGTAATCGAGACGGATTTATCTGCCTTATTTGAGCAACTTGAATTTCGTACTTTAAAAGATCGCTTAAAGCCGATACTTAATGAAAAATCTAATATTCTAAAGCAGGAGAAGTTAGATGAGTTAACTCTCTTTTCTCCGCCTTTAGAGCTTATGGTTTTAACTCCTGATGAGATGAACCTTAAAATTGCATCCCATCAAGGCGCCATAGCGATTTCATATGAGATTAGCGATGAAAAGTTGCAGCGATATGCAGTAGCTCTTTCAATTCAAGAGGCCTATCTTGTCGCATCAGATCGGATGGGGCAGTGGATAACCGATAGCGACATTCCTAAAATCTTGCATGGCGCTAAATCGTTAGCTCGCTTAAACTTGATGCAGGGAGTTCTCTTTGACACCGCACTCGCTGCCTATTTAGTTAATCCTGGAGTTCGCGCACAAGAGTTAAGTGATTTGCTACAGCGATGGGGTGATGGCGCTGTTATTGACTCTTCTTCTGCCGAGCAATCACTATTAACTAGCGCCGCAGCCCTCTTTAGCTTACAAAAGTCGCTGACTACCGAGATGCAAGAGCGGGGTGTCTTGGCTTTATTTACAGATTTAGAGCTACCAATTTCAGATCTCCTGGGAGTTATGGAACATCGCGGTATTGCAGTTGATAAGGATAAGTTAGCTGAATTGGCAGACTACTTTGAGGGAGAGGTAAGTAGAGAGACCGCAGCAGCTCACAGCGCGGCAGGTCGCGAATTTAATGTGGCATCGCCAAAGCAGTTACAGGTCATTCTCTTTGACGAGTTAGGGCTTCCGAAGACTAAGAAGATTAAAACTGGATTTACAACTGATGCCGAAGCGCTCAATTGGCTCTATGAAAAGAGTCAGCACCCGCTACTGGCATCGCTACTGCGGATTCGTGAAACTAAGAAATTGGGTACAACAGTCGAGGGTTTAATAGCTGAGATGGATCAGAATTCTCGGATACATACCCATTTTGCACAGACTGTGGCAGCAACCGGTCGTCTCTCATCCGTTTCTCCAAATTTACAGAATATTCCAGTTCGAACGCAAGAAGGCCGCCAGATTAGAAGTGCATTCGTTGCAGGTTCGGGTTATATCTCGTTGCTAACTGCTGATTACAGCCAGATTGAGATGCGAATAATGGCTCACTTATCGAGCGATGCGGGGCTTTTAGCCGCCTTTGAATCCGGTGAAGATTTACATGCCACAGTAGCTGGGCTCGTCTTCGGCGTTAAAGCCAACGAAGTTGACTCTGAGATGCGCCGCCAAATAAAGGCGATGTCTTACGGTTTGGCATACGGACTCAGCTCTTACGGATTGGCGGCGCAATTAGATTTATCTCCACCTGCAGCGCAGGATTTAATGGATCGGTACTTCCAGCGCTTTGGTGGCATCCGGGATTATTTAAGTAGCGTGGTTGAGCAAGCGCGCAAAGTTGGATATACCGAAACGGTAATGGGGCGCAGGCGTTACCTACCTGATCTCTTGCACGATAATCGCCAACGTCGCGAAATAGCCGAGCGCATGGCGCTAAATGCTCCAATCCAGGGTTCAGCTGCGGACATCATTAAGCAAGCGATGTTAAATGTTCAACGCGCACTTATCCTAGAAAAGTTTCAATCTCGGCTACTTCTTCAAGTCCATGACGAACTTATTTTAGAAGTTGTAGCAGGAGAGCAAGAGCAGTTAACGCAACTTGTTCGCCGTGAAATGGGTACTGCCTATCCGCTTAAGGCTCCGCTGGATGTAAGTGTAGGAATTGGTACAAGTTGGAATGAAGCCGCACATTAACGCTTATAAAAGCAAGTAAAAACTAGGTGGTGCGGTTGCTAAGGTCCTCAATAGCTGCAAGATCTTCTTCATCTGTTGGTAGATTATTTGCTGCGCAGAGTCGCTCCTTTCCAATGGTCAGAATTAAGTATCCAATGAAAATCATGATGGGCAACATTGCAAGGCCATAGCGGGGTGATACATGCTCTGAGACAATTCCACCAACTGCTGCGCCTATCGCCATAAAAGATCCTTCAACGCTCCAGATCCATCCGAGTGAAGCTGTCTGCGAGCCTTTGGGGCGTACCGCTTCGAGTACTTCAAAGTAAAAAACTTGAACCGCGCCGCCAAGAAAACCAATCGACGCTCCGACCAGTGCCATCGTCCAATCTGGATAGGTAAATGTAATTGGAACACAAGCGATTGCCCAAAGTAAGTATGCCCGGCGCAGGGCAGAAAGTGGAGCTAATTTTTTCGAGACTAGCCCACCAAGTAATCCACCGATCACGGTGGCAGTCCCAAAAGCGGCGAAGATCCAAGCTACACGGTGAGGAACGTTCTCGTGAGTTGCAAAGGCAGGAACGACTACATCGAATACACCCCAACCAAATCCAATGAAGCATCCTTCAAACATCAATATCTGAATTGCACGATTCTTCAGAAGCCCTTCCTGTCCCTTTGCTTTCTTCTCGGGAATCCAGTTTCGTGACACAGGTGTCATTGCAATTGCGAATCCACCAGCGAGCATCAGGGCCGCGGTGACATTTAGCGCTAAAGATGGTCGAGAAGAGAGCGCTAGCGATGTGATGACTACGGGACCAATAACTGTTGTTGAACTCATCATTGCAGAGTCAAAGGCATATGCCGTCCGTAAATATGTGGCAGGAACAATCTCCTTCCATAAAGGTCTTACTGAGAGATTAATTGGGGGAGCAGTAATCCCGAGTACAAATGCTGCTATAAGAATGGAACGCGCACTCTCCATTTGATTGAGAGTAAGAATAAAAATTGTGTAACCAGGAACAAGTATTCGCAGCGGCCATTTTTGTCCCCAGCGATCCATGATGGATCCTCTAATGCCGGCAGTTAATGAGCCGGTCAGGGAATTTAAACCGATGGCAAATCCTGCTATAGCAAATGACCCAGTGCTTTGCTCTGCCTTAAAGAAAATTCCAAGAGCGATCATTGCATAGGCCAGTCGGGCTGGAAAGGCTGCGATACCAAGAGAGATAACTTGAGGCAATGAGAATAATTCCTGGTATCGATTCATTAGAGGAGTAGTTTACGCCTGTAAATTTGGGGATTTGCTCTAATAACCTCAAAAACCGTAGGCTTACGCACGTTCACCAGAAAATTTCTGGAGTCCTATTACTTTCTATTCCTACGGAGCAACTTGAGTACAACATCACCAGTCGTGGCAGTAAATGACATCGGATCAGCAGCAGATTTCCTAGCCGCAATCGAAGGCACAATCAGAAACTTTAATGATGGAGACCTCGTTGAAGGCACTGTAGTACAAGTAGATCGCGAAGAAGTACTTCTTGATATTGGTTACAAGACAGAAGGCGTAATTCCATCCCGCGAGCTCTCTATCCGCCACGATGCGGACCCAAATGACATTGTTAAGGTAGGCGATCGCATTGAAGCCCTTGTCCTGCAAAAAGAAGATAAAGAAGGCCGCACAATTCTTTCCAAGAAGCGCGCACAGTACGAGCGTGCATGGGGAGAGATCGAAGGCAAGAAAGAGCGCGATGAAGTAGTAGTTGGAACAGTTATAGAAGTCGTAAAGGGCGGATTAATTGTCGATATCGGACTTCGTGGGTTCTTACCAGCCTCGCTAGTTGAGATGCGTCGCGTTCGTGATCTAACTCCTTACATCGGCAAAGAGATTGAAGCTCGTATTATCGAGCTGGATAAGAACCGTAACAACGTAGTTCTCTCTCGTCGTGCATTCCTTGAGCAGACTCAATCTGAATCACGAACCACTTTCTTAAATCAATTACAGAAAGGCCAGGTTCGTACTGGAGTTATCTCATCCATCGTTAATTTTGGTGCCTTCGTTGATCTGGGCGGCGTAGATGGACTTGTCCACGTCTCTGAGCTTTCATGGAAGCATATTGATCATCCAGGTGAAGTTGTAGAAGTAGGGGATGAAGTAACCGTTGAAGTTCTCGAAGTTGATTTCGAGCGCGAGCGTGTCTCGCTCTCACTTAAAGCAACTCAGGAAGATCCATGGCAAGCGTTCGCTCGTACCCACACAATTAGCCAAGTTGTACCTGGTGTAGTTACGAAGTTGGTTCCTTTTGGCGCATTCATTCGCGTACATGAAGGCATCGAAGGTCTAGTTCATATCTCAGAATTAGCAGAGCGCCATGTAGAAATTCCAGAACAGGTAGTTGCAGTCGATGATGAATTGTTTGTGAAGATCATCGACATTGATCTTGAACGCCGTCGCATTTCGCTTTCATTAAAGCAAGCTAATGAAGGCCACGAAGTTGAGATCGAAGCATTTGATCCAACTCAATATGGAATGGCTGCTCGTTACGATGGCGAAGGAAACTTCATCTACCCAGAAGGCTTTGATCCAGATACGCAGGAGTGGAAGCCCGGCTTTGATTCACAGCGCGAGGAGTGGGAGCGTCAATACCAAGAAGCTCAGACTCGTTTCTTAGCGCATAAGAAGCAGAAGACAGAGGCAAAGGCTGCCGATGCCGCCGCACCAGAAGCGCCAGCTGAAGAAGTTGCGGCTGAAGAAGTTGCGGCTGAATAAGTAATTCAAATAAGAAAAGGGCTCATCTTCGGATGGGCCTTTTTCTTATGCCAAAATCGCAGGCGCAGGTAGAGTTAGGAATATGTTGATAGTGGGTTTGACCGGTGGAATCGGTGCTGGAAAATCTTTAGTTGCTCAGTACTTCGCCGAACTCGGAGCGCGGGTGGTCGATGCAGATCAATTAGCGCGGCTGGCTATCGAGCGGGGAAGTTCAGGCTTTGATGAAGTTATATTACGTTTTGGGGAAAAGATTTTGCGCAACGGTGACATTGACCGTAAAGCGCTAGCTGAGATTGTCTTTACGGACCAAAGCGCAAAGATAGATCTCGAGGCAATTATTCACCCGCGGGTCAAGGCGTTATTTTTAGAAGTTGTCAGTGATTTGGAAATTGATGAAGTCCTCATTTACGAGATACCCCTGTTAGCTGAATATGGAGCAGAAGAGAAGTTCAATTTTATTATCACAGTGGAAGCCGATATTGAGCTTCGAAAAGAGCGGTTACAAAAGCGAGGAATGTTATTGACTGATATTGAGCGCAGGGTGGCTGCGCAAGCAAGCCCAACAGAGCGAACTGCGATTGCGCACTACGTGATTAGAAATGAAGGCGATGAGGATACGCTCCTTCGCGTGGTGGAAAACCTATGGGAGGAATTAATAGTCAAGGCGAAGTAGGCTAGGAAAATGCGCCCAATCTCTGACCTGCAACGTAGAGTGGAGCCGTTCCAGGTAATTAGTGACTATGTCCCAGCCGGTGATCAGCCGCAGGCAATTGAAGAGATGGTACGCAGAATTGCTGCTGGAGAAGAAGATGTTGTCTTGCTTGGCGCAACGGGCACTGGTAAATCTGCGACTACAGCTTGGCTAATTGAAAGGCTACAACGGCCGACTTTGGTTCTGGCGCCAAATAAGACGCTAGCTGCGCAATTGGCAAATGAATTCAGAGAGCTACTTCCGAATAATGCTGTTGAGTATTTTGTCTCCTATTACGATTATTATCAACCGGAAGCTTATGTCCCGCAGACAGATACATTTATCGAGAAAGATTCGAGCGTCAATGATGAGGTCGAGCGGCTACGGCACTCTGCCACCAACTCGTTACTTACTAGGCGAGATGTCATAGTTGTCGCGACGGTCTCTTGTATTTATGGACTCGGAACGCCACAAGAATATATAGATCGAATGGTTCGTTTGAAGGTAGGCGATGAAATTGAACGTAACCAGCTGTTGCGTAAGTTTGTAGATGTGCAGTATCAGCGAAATGATATGGCCTTCGAGCGAGGTACCTTTCGAGTACGTGGAGATACGATCGAAATCATCCCGATGTACGAAGAATTGGCGATTCGTATCGAGATGTTCGGTGATGAAATCGAGAAAATTATGACCCTCCATCCCCTAACTGGTGAAATAATCCGCAATGAAACGGAAATCTATATTTTTCCAGCAACTCATTACGCTGCAGGTCCTGAGACTATGAAGCGCGCAATGGGAGATATTCATGATGAGCTTCAAGTCCAATTAAATCTTTTCGAAAAGCAGGGGAAACTTTTAGAGGCACAGCGATTGAAAATGCGAACCACATTTGATTTAGAGATGATGGAGCAACTGGGTTTCTGCTCAGGTATTGAGAATTATTCTAGACATCTCGATGGGCGCGAAGCTGGTTCTGCCCCTAACTGTCTATTAGATTATTTTCCAGAAGATTTTCTCTTAGTTATCGATGAGAGCCATGTGACTGTTCCTCAAATCGGTGCGATGTTTGAAGGCGATGCCTCTCGTAAACGAACGCTCGTTGAACATGGGTTTAGATTGCCGAGCGCAATGGATAATCGCCCTTTAAAGTGGCCGGAATTCTTAGAACGTGTAGGTCAGAAAGTTTTCTTATCGGCAACTCCAGGTAAATATGAGATGGCTAAGGTCAATGCTGATGTCGTTGAACAAGTAATCCGCCCAACTGGTTTGGTAGACCCAGCCATCATCATTAAGCCGATAAAGGGTCAGATTGATGACCTACTAAATGAGATAAATATTCGGGCAGCCAGAAATGAGCGTGTCCTAGTTACGACCTTGACTAAGAAAATGTCTGAAGATTTAACTGATTATCTGCAGGAGCGCGGTGTTCGAGTTAGATACCTGCACTCAGAGGTAGATACTTTGCGTCGTGTTGAGTTATTACGCGAACTCCGTACTGGTCAATACGATGTCTTAATCGGAATTAACTTACTGCGTGAAGGCTTAGATTTGCCCGAGGTCTCGCTGGTTGCAATATTAGATGCTGATAAAGAAGGTTTTCTGCGCTCTGCCACCTCTTTGATTCAAACTATTGGGCGAGCAGCGCGAAACGTATCCGGTGAGGTCCATATGTATGCCGATAACATCACCAAATCTATGGCGCAGGCAATTGATGAGACCAATCGGCGCAGAGAGAAACAGGTGGCATACAACCTCGAGCGAGGGGTTGATCCACAACCGCTCAGAAAGAAGATTGCAGATATCACAGATACCATCGCGCGTGAGAGTGATGATACGGATGATTTATTTGCAAAATCTAAATCAAGTAAGGGCGGTAAGGCAGAGGTGCCTGAAATTGGCTTCCATGGACGATCGATTATCTCCCTTCCACGCCAGGAGCTACTTGCCTTGATAGGCTCCCTTACTGAACAGATGCGATCATCGGCAGCAAATCTCCAATTTGAACTGGCTGCACGTCTGCGCGATGAAATTCGCGAGTTAAAGAAAGAGCTGCGCGGCATGGACGAGGCAGGAATTTAATTGAGTATCGATAAGTTAATTGTCCGCGGTGCACGTGAACATAATCTCAAAGATGTCTCAATTGAGTTACCTCGTGAATCGTTAATTGTATTTACTGGCCTGTCTGGTTCAGGAAAATCATCACTAGCCTTTGACACAATATTTGCAGAGGGACAACGTCGCTATGTTGAATCTCTCTCCGCCTACGCACGCCAGTTCTTAGGTCAGATGGATAAGCCAGATGTCGATTTTATTGAGGGGCTATCGCCGGCTGTCTCGATCGATCAAAAATCTACCAACCGAAATCCAAGATCTACAGTTGGAACAATCACAGAGGTGTATGACTATCTTCGTCTGCTCTTTGCGCGAGCAGGTCGCCCGCATTGTCCAAAATGTAAAAAAGCAGTATCTCGCCAGAGTCCGCAACAGATAGTTGATCAGATTCTGACTATGCCTGTGACAACAAAATTTCAAGTCCTCGCTCCAGTTATACGAGAGCGCAAAGGTGAATTTGTCGATCTATTCACAGAGTTAGTCACTCAAGGATATTCGAGGGCCCGGGTTGATGGTGAAATAATCTCGCTTTCAGAACCACCCAAACTTAAGAAACAGGAAAAGCATACGATCGAAGTTGTAGTCGATCGATTGACCGCAAAAGCAGAGTCGAAGTCACGTTTAACTGACTCGATCGAAACCGCCCTGCGCCTAGCTAGCGGAATAGTCCTACTAGATTTCGTTGACAGTAAAGGCGCAGAGAAAGAACGAACCTTTAGCGAGCATTTAGCCTGTCATGACTGCAATTTATCCTTTGAGGAGTTAGAACCTCGCTCATTCTCATTCAACTCACCCTTTGGAGCATGCCCAGAGTGTTCTGGAATTGGTACCAAGCTTGAGGTAGATGAAGAGTTAATTATTCCCGATGATTCAATCTCTATTAATGAAGGTGCTATTGCGCCATGGTCAGGTGGACACACTTCAGAGTATTTCTTGCGCTTACTAGAAGCTCTCTCTGATGAGGTCAGATTCTCCTTAGATAACCCATGGAAGAAACTATCCGTAAAGGCGAAGGAGGCAATCCTTAATGGATTTGAATATGAGATACATGTCAAGTATCGCAATCGTTATGGCCGCACGCGTAATTATTCATCTGGCTTTGAAGGTGTAATTCCCTTCATCCATCGTAAACATGATGAGACCGAGAGTGATTACTCACGCGATAAGTATCAGTCGTATATGCGCGAGATTCCCTGCAACGTATGCGACGGAGCGCGCTTAAAGCCTGAAGTCCTTGCAGTAACAGTGGGCGATAAAAATATCTCTGAAATCTGCGAGCTATCCATCGCCGATTGCGCGCAATTCCTAAAACAGATTTCTTTGAATGCACGGGAAGCGCAAATCGCCGAACGAGTAATGAAGGAGGTGCATGC
>TARA_B110000503_G_scaffold14776_1_pt1 | contig 10953 bp, 10 predicted proteins | sample TARA_B110000503 | Tara Oceans TARA_B110000503 (sample SAMEA4397472) | marine metagenome | biome: Polar Biome; feature: [SRF] surface water layer (ENVO:00010504); material: water (ENVO:00002006), including particulate matter (ENVO:01000060) such as... | depth 5 m
GTTTAATTAATAATAGTTTATGAAAATATGGTAATTTATAATCACTCTATAACTAAAGTTCTTAAAATCGATTAAATGTTTATTTAATACGTTTAAAAACAAAACAATTAGTAAAAGGAGAATTAAAAATATTCGATATCAAAAATAGCTGTAAAACAAAAGACCCACAATAAATTGTGGGTCTTTAAAAAGTTCAGTTATGGTCGTTAGTCTTTGGTGACCATATCCATAACCGCATTACTAACGCCCATATTGCTAAAACCGCCATCGTTAAATAAGTTTTGAAGCGTGACGCGCTTAGTAAGATCACTAAATAGACTCACTGTATAGTTGGCGCAGTCTAAAGCAGTTGCATTCCCTAGAGGAGACATTTTTTCGGCATAGGCTATAAACCCATCAAAGCCTTTCACGCCTTTACCCGCAGTGGTGGGAGTTGGCGACTGTGAAATCGTATTCACACGCACGTTTTTATCACGTCCAAAAAAGTAGCCAAAACTACGTGCTATGCTTTCTAAGAGTGCCTTATTATCGGCCATGTCATTATAATCTGGAAACACACGCTGTGCTGCCATATAGGTTAAGGCCACAATACTACCCCACTCATTCATGGCGTCATTCTTATAAAGTGTTTGCATTACTTTATGAAAAGACATGGCAGAAACATCCGTTCCCTTTTGAGTCCAGTCGTATTTTTGATCGGTGTAAGCACGGCCTTTTCTTACATTAATGGACATGCCAATAGAATGCAGTATAAAGTCTAATTTCCCACCCAAGATCTCTACAGATTGTTTAACTAAGTTTTCTAAATCTTCTTCAGAAGTAGCATCGGCAGCAATCACTTGAGAACCTGTTTTTTCAGCGAGCTCATTAATCTGCCCCATTCGCATAGCAATGGGTGCATTGGACAATACAAAGGTACCCCCTTCTTGGTGCACACGCTCGGCAGTGATCCAAGCTATTGAATTTGGATCAAGAGCTCCAAAAATAATTCCGCGTTTTCCTTTTAATAAATTGTAAGACATAATTATATGTTTTAGTGTCAGTGTTTAGTTAATTCCTGGGGCAAAGATAGCATTAATTCAATAACTGCTGCGCATGGGCAACTGCAGAAACAGAACCTTTTTTTCCTCCTAACATTTGTGCAATTTCTAGCACACGCTCCTCACTAGATAACTTCTTAAGAGCAGTTACAGTTGTTTCATCAACATCTTCTTTATAGACTTTAAAGTGAGTCTGCCCTTTGGCGGCAATTTGAGGTAAATGTGTGATTGAAAAAACTTGCATACTTACACTCATCTGCTCCATAATAAGACCCATTTTGTGTGCGATTTCTCCGGATACTCCAGTATCAATTTCATCAAACATAATGGTTGGTAGTTGTTGGTAATTAGATAATATAGATTTAATTGCCAACATAATTCTTGAGAGCTCTCCTCCTGATGCGGCTTTTTTAAGAGGTAAAAACTGAGATCCTTTATTAGCAGTGAATAAAAACTCTAACTGGTCCTTTCCATTGTACAAGTAGGATTCTGATAGGATTAACTCAATTTTAAATCGCGCATTAGGCATTCCCAAATCAGTTAGAATCGTTTCCAATTGCTTAATAAGTTTTAAAACCTCTGGTTTTCTTTGTTTATGAATCACAGAGGCCGTCTTATCTAGTTGCTTTACTTGGGACTCGAGTGCCTTTTCAGCTGCTACAATGGCCGTCTCCAAAGAGGCTAAAGTATCTACTTTTAATTCTAATTCAGCCTGAATATCAATAAGTGCTTGTACCGAATTAACGGAATGCTTAGAAAATAAGTTATGTATTTTTTGAAGGATGGCATCAATCTCAATTAATCGTGACGGATTGGCATCTACCTTTGATTGTTCGGTTTCAATTTCATTAAAAACATCCTCGAGTTCAATAGAAAGACTTTGTATTCTATCTGATAATGACTGATAATTTGAAGAAATGCCAATCAGTTTATGAAACACTTGTTTTAACGTTATTAAATTGGAGGCAATCCCTAAATCTTCAGTGCTAATTAGTTGGTTTGCCAACGTAAGTTCCGCTTGAATAAGCTCCACATTATTTAACGTACTGTACTCTACTTCTAGAGATTCCAAATCGATTGATTGTAGATTTGCCTCCGTTAATTCATTCAATAGGAAAGTATGGTAATCCGTATCTTTCTGGGACTGTAATTTCGAAGCATTCAAATCTATCAATTCTTTTTGTGTAGATTTATAGGTTTTTAATAACTGCTGATACGCTTCAATAGATTTCTTATTTTGAGCCAGGGCATCAAGGACCTGGAACTGAAAATCATCACTTATTAACTCTTGTGTTTGTTGCTGTGAATGAATGTCTATCAATTGCTCTCCTAGGGTTGCTAAAATAGAGAGGTTAACAGGAGAATCATTTATGAAAGCTCTTGACTTTCCAGAAGGTAAAATCTCTCTTCGAAGAATCGTAAGAGATTCGAAATCTAAATCATTGGTTTCAAAAAAGGGTTTGAGATTAAAGGTAGTTATATTGAAGCTGGCTTCGATAATACATTTTTTGGAAAGGTCGTTAATATGTGAAAAGTCAACACGCTTTCCTAGCACTAGTGCCAAACCACCAAGCAATACCGATTTACCAGCACCTGTTTCGCCAGTAATAGTAGTAAATCCACTGTCAAACTGCACCTGAAGGGTGTCAATTAAAGCATAGTTTTTAATAGAAAGTTCTGAAAGCAATGGCTAATTTATTTTTAGGAACTAAGATAATCTTTATAGCAAACTAATTAGAAGTGAAATGAGAAAAGATTTAAAATTTAATATTTTTCCACTTACTTGAATACATAGGAGCCACCTTTGAAAGCATTGAGACTAGGTTTGCAATATTCACATTAGGGCCATCTGAAAAAACATCAGAGATTTCATCTGCTTTAGCATCAAAAAAGACACGTAAAAGAAATGAATTAGGACGTCTTTTATTTAAAGCTTCTAATTCCATGAGTGAATTCACCAGTGCTGTTTTTGCCGCTTTAACGTCTTTAGCCATTACATCAAGGCCATTAAGATGATAATTAAATAAAACGGAATGAAATTCCTTAAAGGTTGGTGAAAGGACATTTTTAATTAGGGCACTACGCGTTTGAGCTCCCCCTGTTGGTGGCTCCCAGCCTTTAAAATTACTTTGTTGAGAGTAGCTCACAATATCACGGGCTTGTTTATAATAGGAGCTCCCGCCATTAAGTTCAAAGGTATCTGCATCCATCCCTAAAATCATAAACACATGAAAGGCGATTACTGAAACTAAATTAGACTCAAACTGAGTGGTATTAAAGTTTAAGTTCTGGTATTCTAAATAATTAAAATTAAAGTCTTTGTCATTGAAATTATATACTGAACTTGCATAAAATGAATTATGAACAGGTCTGGCTGATTGAATTTGAACAGACGCTTGAAAAGCATCTGACTGGTAATTTTGGATATTAATAACCATGCTGCATTCGATTCGCTCTTGAATCTTAAAATTTTTAGAGGTCCAGCGGGTGTTATTTACAAATTCATTTAGCTGTTTTTCAAGTGTTTTAAAAACCTGAACGTTTTCGTTTCCTGTTTGTTGCGCGTTCACAACAACTGTACAGTTAAGCTCCTGAGAACTCATAGAAAATGAGATTAATACAGCAACTAAATAAATTAGGTTACGCATTGATTTGTTTTTGAATTTCAGTCATTATATCAGCAGCTACTTTAGCTTTTGATTTGAGAGGATAAACGGTTTCAACTAAGTTTTTATCAATCAAGGTTACTTTATTAGTGTCGCCTCCAAAACCGGCTCCTACATCATTTAACGAATTTAGTACAATTAAGTCTAAATTTTTGGATTTTAATTTTTTTATCGCGTTGTCTACTTCATTATTGGTTTCTAATGCAAAACCCACAAGAAGTTGATTTGTTTTGATAGCGCCTAATGATGCCAAAATATCTTTTGTTTTCTCTAACTCTAATGACAACGTAGGTTCTGACTTTTTTATTTTAGCGGTCGCGATGTATTTAGGCTTGTAGTCCGCTACTGCAGCAGATAATACAGCCACATCAACAGATTTAAAATAGGAATGTACTTGAGTATACATTTCATGCGCACTGACAACTGGGATTGTTTTTATACGTGAATCAGTTGTCTTAAAATGTGTTGGACCCGTGATGTATATCACTTCAGCCCCTAGAAGCGCTGCTTTTTGAGCAATCTCAAACCCCATTAGTCCGCTCGAATGGTTTCCTATGAATCGAACCGGATCAATAGCTTCATAGGTGGGGCCTGCAGTAACAAGAATTGTTTTACCATAAAATGGCAACTGATTTAACGTATGCGATTCTATGAGACTTACAATGGATTCTGGCTCTGCCATCCTACCCGCTCCAACTAAACCACTTGCCAACTCTCCAGACGTTACAGGGATCATAATATTGCCAAAAGACTGTAGGAGTTCTAAGGAAGATTTTGTTGAAGGGTGTTTGTACATATCCAAATCCATTGCTGGAGCAAAATAAACAGGACATTTAGCTGATAAATAAGTAGCAACCAAGAAATTATCGCTTCGACCTGAAGCCATTTTAGAAAGCGTATTTGCCGTGGCTGGAGCCACCAAAAACAAATCCGCCCACAAGCCTAATTCCACATGATTATTCCAAACAGCACTGTCATCTTCATCTTCTGTAAAAGAAGAAATCACAGGGTTTTTGGAAAGTGTTGAAAGCGTAAGAGGTGTAATAAATTCTTTCGCAGCCGGGGTCATAATAACCTTGACATGGGCACCAGATTTAATAAATAATCGAACAAGGGATGCTGTTTTGTATGCAGCAATACCCGCAGTAATTCCTAATAGAATATTTTTACCGCGTAAGATTGACATGTTTTATACTTCTTGAGAATCGTCTTCTACATTACGGTAGTAAATCTTCTCATTCAACCACTCTTGAACTGCAATAGCATGTGGCTTTGGAAGACGTTCGTAAAACTTAGACACTTCGATTTGTTCTTTGTTTTCAAAGACTTCTTCTAAGCTATCATTATAAGTCGCAAATTCTTCGAGCTTGTCAATCAATTCTTTTCTGATATCAGTATTGATTTGTTCAGCTCTGCGAGATATCACAGAAATCGCTTCATAAATATTTTGCGTGGGTGCATCTAATTTATTTCGATCGTAAGTTTCTGTATTAACGGGTGCGTTTACTTTTTTTAAGTCCATAATGAATATTAACTTTTAGTCGTTGTTGTTTTATTTTGAATTTCTTGTAAGTCTTGATACATCTCTTTTAATTGCTCCGAATATTTAGTTTCAGGAAACACAAATAATAATGAGTTGTAATAATTTAGTGCTTTTTCAACACGTTCCGATTCTTTCCGAGTTACACTATTAGTCGCTAGTTTATAAGCTGAATCGAATTTATAAAATAAGGCATCTTCTTTAAAAGCTGATCCAGGGAATTCAATTAAAAAACTATCAAAAGCTGAAATAGCAGAATTGTAATCTCTATGAAATGGTCCTGTTATGTTATACTGAAGTGCAATATTATATGCTTTTTTCTCTAACTTATAATCTAACTCTCTTACCAATATACTGGCTTTGCTCATATATTCTGAGTTAGGGTATTTATTGATAAAGTCCTGAAGTTTCTCTATGGCTATGATCGTTTCTGATTGGTCTTTAGAATAAACAGGGGATAGCATGTAATAACTCTTGGCGCTTAAAAAGCCAATTTCCTCAACTTTTTCACTTTTTGGATATGCTTCTACAAAACGTTCCATTTGATAGTTGGAGGTGAAATAATCTTTTGTTTCGTAAAATGTATTACAATACATATACATTAACTTCTGAGCTTGAGGCTTGCCACGATACTTAGGAACAATTTGAACAAAAATACGGTTCGCTTTGGTGAATTTTCCAGCATCATAAAGCTCCGTACCTAATTTAAACTTGGCAGCTATGTCTTCACCTTTGAGCACGTTTTGATACTCACTACATGAGTTTAACGAAAAAGCTACTAACAAAATGTATATATAATTCTTCATAAATAATTTAAGAATGTGTGCGAAATTACGGATTTATAACGGATTTAAAAAACTAATATTTCAGCTAATTTAATCTGTTTGGACTCTCAGAGTCCGGGTTTAATAAAAATTTAACTTAAACTGATCTACAAATGCAGCTATTTTTGACTGCAAAACAGGAGATGCTGGAACTAACGGTAAACGAACTAAATCAGTACAGTAACCCATATGTTTGAGAACAGCTTTTATTCCTGCAGGATTATTTTCTTCAAATATTAAATTGATTATTGGCATTAAACGCGCTTCTAAGGCACGAGAAGCCTTCACTTCATTATCTATTCCCAATTGAATCATTTGAGAAAACGCTTTTGGAAACGCTTGGCCTATTACAGAAATTACTCCTGCCCCACCAGCTAAGGTCACGCCTAGTACTAAGTCATCATCTCCAGAGATAACCAAAAAGTCCGTGGGTTTATTTTTTATCAGCTCTAGATACTGGTCCATATTATTTCCCGCTTCCTTGACCGCAACGATAGTCTCAAAATCCGTAGCAAGCCTTAAAATGGTAGAGGCCTCAACATTTTTGGCAGTACGACCGGGAACGTTATATAAAATTATTGGCGTAGTTGTTGACTCAGCGATTGCTTTAAAATGCTGATAAAACCCCTCTTGCGTTGGCTTACTGTAATAAGGAGCTACAGAAAGAACAGCTGCAAATTTAGAAAGATCTGTAGCTTTTAGTTCAGCCACGACACCAGCGGTGTTGTTGCCTCCAATTCCTATCACTAAGGGAACACGACCATTATTAGCCGTGATCACTGTTTGGGAGATGGCTTTTTTTTCTTCAAGGGTTATTGTGGCACTTTCTCCAGTAGTGCCAGAAATTACTAAGTAATTAACGCCATTAGAGATATTAAAATCTACAATAGAAGCTAATGCCTGATGATCAACGCTAAGATCTGATTTAAATGGAGTGATTAGGGCAACTCCAGTCCCTATTAATTCTTTCATTTTATAACCTATTAAGTTGGGTTAAATATTTTAATAATTCTATTCTAAAAACAGCTATTTTTGAAGGTTCAACATCAATTATTAAATCATGTAACCTAGAATCTTCGCTGTTAATTCCAATTTTAAAGTTGGCTTTGGAAAGCGCCGTCACTAAGTTTAGCTCTAACTTATTGGAGCTGTAATAACTAATTAGAAGATCGAAAGGCTGATCCACAAATTCATCAATTTCAATATTATTGGGCTTTCCTAACCAGTCAAAATTTTCTAAGCTGAAAAAAGAATCCCAACTATTAGGTCTGTTTTTTTCTTGGGCTATCATTGCAATGAAACGGATTTTATTTTTCATGACTCCGAGTTCACTAATTAATTCTTGAAAAAAATCATAATTATAATATGACTCGTAATCAAAAATAACTCCAACTGAAGTCACTTTAGCACTTTGAAAGTTCTTAGTGCGAGACTTAAGAATCAATGTGATATTTTTTTGAAGTGAAAGCGTTTTGAATCGTTTAAAAAACATGTACCTTTATTGCTACCACAAATGTAACACAAATGATGAATAAATTCATTCAAATAATAGGGTTTCTTTCTTTGCTTTTATCCTGTGATAATTCAAAAACACTCGCAACAACTGAAGGGGAAAACATATCCATAAACAAAGAACTTAAAGCCGTAAAAGAGATTGAAGATGTCATCGCTCCTTACAAAGTGAACTTAGACAAAACAATGAATCAAGTTTTAAGTTTTTCTGTTGACACTTATTCCAAAAAAGATGGAGACTATAACACTGCCATAGGCAACTTGATGGCGGATGCTGTTTTTGAACTCTCCAGTCCGGTGTTTAAAAGTAGAACCGGAAAAAACATAGACATGGTTTTACTGAACCACGGCGGCATAAGATCTATTTTACCCAAAGGAAATGTCACTACCAAAACAGCCTATAATATAATGCCTTTTGAAAATAGTGTGGTTGTCACAGCTCTTAAGGGTTCTGTTATTTTAGAAATGACCACTTATTTGAAGGCGTTTAAAAAAGCGCACCCTATTTCTGGACTTGAGTTGGTTTTAAATGCCGATAACAGCTATCGAAAAATTCTAGTTGGTGGCAAAGCTGTGGACTCTGAAAAAACGTATTATGTAGCCACCAATGATTACCTTTTTAAAGGAGGGGATCGAATGGATTTTTTTAAAAAAAGTGACACATTGTATGATTTGAATTATAAAATCAGAAACGTATTGTTAGATTATTTTTCTAAAAATGACACGCTTAATCCAACTATAGACCAACGCTTTATAAAGCTAAAAAATTAACGCATGAAACATCCATAAATAGATATGATAACCAAAAGAAATGAGTATGTGGATGTAACATGTGACCGCTTAAAAACAATAAATAAAGACACATGAAACGTAGAAAATTTATTCAAAAAACAGCAGCCTCAACGGCCCTATTGTCAATGACAGGTATTGGATTATCATGTTCAAGATCAAGTGCCACAAAAATAACAATACTACATACCAACGACGTCCACAGTCATGTAGAGGCCTTTGGTCCAAATGCGGGACGAAACTCTAACAAAGGAGGGGTTGCCAAAAGAGCAGCCTTAGTTGATTTGGTACGTGAAGAAAACCCAAACACCTTACTTTTAGATGCTGGAGATATTTTTCAAGGAACCCCCTATTTTAATTTTTACGGAGGTGAACTAGAGTTTAAACTAATGAGTCTGCTAAAATATGACGTTGCTACCATAGGAAACCACGATTTTGATAACGGCATTAACGGGCTTTATGCGCAACTTCCACATGCAAAGTTTGATTTTATTTCAGCTAATTATGATTTTTCAAATACCGTAATGGACACTCATGTAAAGCCCTACAAAATTTTCATGAAAGAGGGCGTTAAAATTGGTATTTTTGGCTTGGGGATTGAATTAAACGGTTTGGTAACCAAGGACGCTTTTAAAGAAACTAAATACTTGGACCCTATTGAAATTGCTCAAGACATGAGTCGTATTTTAAAAACTAAAGAACAGTGTGACTTGATTATATGCTTGTCTCATTTAGGCTATAATTATAAAAAAAATCCTTCTAAAATATCAGATTTAAAACTTGCTAAAGCAACGCAAGACATTGATTTAATTATTGGAGGACATACCCATACTTTTTTAGATGAACCAACCGTTGAAACCAACGCGATTGGAAAAAAAGTACTGGTTAATCAAGTGGGATGTTATGGCTTGTATGTTGGGAAAATAGATTTCTATTTTGAAGCTAACAAACTAAAAGAGAGTATTGGTAGTAAACTAGCGGTTTAAACCCGAGCTTTTTCAACGGAATTTATAAATTAAAAATTATAACTTTAGAATACGCTTCTCAATTCTTTAGGGAATAATAGTATCTTTGCAAAAATTATCTTTTATGTCTTTTTTAAGTGAAATAGAGCGCCGTAGAACTTTTGGAATTGTCTCGCATCCGGATGCTGGTAAAACAACCTTAACTGAAAAACTACTACTGTTTGGTGGCGCTATTCAGGAAGCAGGAGCTGTTAAAAGCAATAAAATTAAAAAGGGAGCCACAAGTGATTTTATGGAGATTGAACGCCAACGTGGAATTTCTGTGGCAACTTCAGTTCTAGCCTTTGAATACAATGGTATCAAAATCAATATTTTAGATACCCCTGGGCATAAAGATTTTGCAGAAGACACCTTCAGAACTCTCACCGCTGTTGACAGTGTCATTGTCGTAATTGACGTTGCAAAAGGAGTTGAAGAGCAGACAGAGAAACTTGTAAAAGTGTGTCGCATGCGAAATATTCCTATCATCGTATTTATTAACAAAATGGATCGTGAAGGAAAAGACGCCTTTGACTTACTAGACGAAATCGAACAAAAACTAAACCTTAAAGTCGTCCCCTTAAGCTTCCCTATTGGAATGGGCTATGACTTTAAAGGGATTTATAATATTTGGGAAAAGAATATAAATTTGTTCACTGGGGATAGCAAACGAGATATTGAAGAAACTATTAAGATTTCAGAAGTTTCTGACCCAGAACTTAACACCCTTATTGGAGATACTGCAGCAGAAACACTTCGAGAAGAGCTAGAACTTGTTGAAGGTATTTATCCGGAATTTAATAAAGAAGACTATTTAAATGGGGACTTACAGCCTGTATTTTTTGGTTCTGCACTGAATAATTTTGGAGTTCGTGAATTATTAGACTGTTTCGTCTCTATCGCTCCAAAACCACGACCAAAACATAGCGAAGAACGCTTAGTAAACCCCGATGAGGACAAGTTTACAGGGTTTGTATTTAAAATACATGCCAACATGGACCCGAATCATAGAGATCGATTGGCGTTTATTAAAATTGTGTCCGGAGAGTTTAAGCGAAACACACCCTATCTTCATGTGCGACACAATAAGAAATTAAAATTCTCGAGCCCTAATGCCTTTTTCGCAGAAAAAAAAGAGATTGTAGACATTTCCTACCCTGGAGATATCGTTGGACTACATGATACAGGTAATTTTAAAATTGGAGACACACTCACAGAAGGAGAAGCTTTAAATTACAAAGGAGTTCCTAGCTTCTCCCCTGAACATTTCCGCTATATTAATAATGCAGATCCTTTAAAATCAAAACAATTATTTAAAGGAATTGACCAATTGATGGATGAAGGGGTTGCTCAACTTTTTACGTTAGGTTTAAATGGCCGAAAAGTAATTGGAACCGTTGGTGCCCTACAATATGAAGTAATCCAGTATCGATTAGAGCATGAATATGGAGCCAAATGTAGCTATGAAAACCTAAGTGTCCACAAAGCCTGTTGGATTGAACCTGAGAGTATGAACCATCCCGAATTTGTTGAATTTAAAAGGGTCAAGCAGCGGTTTTTAGCAACTGACAAGCATGG
>TARA_B110000503_G_scaffold44186_1_pt1 | contig 10949 bp, 8 predicted proteins | sample TARA_B110000503 | Tara Oceans TARA_B110000503 (sample SAMEA4397472) | marine metagenome | biome: Polar Biome; feature: [SRF] surface water layer (ENVO:00010504); material: water (ENVO:00002006), including particulate matter (ENVO:01000060) such as... | depth 5 m
CCCTAAATGTGAACTTGGTCCTCACCTTATGCGGCAGTTGCTACACAGATGTGACAGTGTTTGATGTGAATGCGCGACAGAAGTCCATTCGTTGAATGCTCTAATGGAATATTCAGTAAAAACAATAGATAAAGACTTGCTTTTCTAAAGTTAACAGGTGTAGCCCGAGGCTTTAGACTAAAATTTCTCCAGGGTGTGGGTGGCTCAGGAAATTGAGCGGACTGGCACTAAGACCGTAGGCTCCCGACTGAAAGACGACGATCAAGTCTCCCGGCTCTGCGGCAGGCAGCGTGACTTTGTTGCCCAGTAAATCCAATGGTGTGCACAGCGGGCCTACGACATTGACTAGCTCTGGTGTACTGCTGACGACGCGATTTCCCAGACACAGTGGATAATTTTTGCGAATGATCTGTCCGAAGTTGCCGGAGGCGGCAAGGTGGTGGTGGAGGCCGCCATTGGTCACCAGGAACGTTTCTCCCCGTGACACCTTTTTGTCCACGACCTCGCAGACATAGATCCCGGCTTCTGCAACGAGGTAGCGGCCGAGTTCCATGACAATCTCAGCCTCCGGTAACTGCACGGAGGCGGTCTTGACCAGATCTGCCAGATTGTTGGCGATCGGAGCCAAATCCAGGTGTTGTTCACCCGGAAAGTAAGGTATGCCCAGTCCGCCACCTATGTTTAGCCAGCGCACTGGGTAGGGAGCGGACTGGCTGAGCCGAAAAGCGAGCTCGAAGGTCTTCGTTTGTGCCTCGATGATGGCCTGCCCTCGCAGGTTTTGTGAGCCACTGAAAATGTGAAATCCCATAAACTCCAGAGGCAGGGTTTTCATCGTTGCCATCATGGCGGGTACTTTCTCGGCATCTACGCCGAAAGGCTTGGGGCCGCTACCCATTTTCATTCCCGCTGCCTTGAGTTCGAAATCAGGGTTGACGCGAATCGCAACGCTCGGGCGTGTGCCGCTGGCGTGTGCCAGTGCCGCGATACGCTCCATCTCTCGCGGGGACTCCATATTAATAATGACACCACTGGCCACAGCTGCCCGGAGGTCTTCCTCAGATTTCCCCGGCCCCGCGAAACTGATTCTGCCTGGTTCTATCCCAGTTTCCAGCGCCAGCCTAAGCTCTCCTGCCGAGGCGACGTCCAGGCCATCCGTAATAGTCGCCAGATGTCGGACTACCTCGGGCATGGGGTTGGCCTTCATGGCATAGTGCAGGTGAATATTGGGGGGCAGGGCGGCACGCAGAGCGTCGACCTGGGCGGTTATCACGGCGCGGTCGTATACGTAGAAGGGCGTTTTCCCCATAGACTTTGCGAGATCGGGAAGCGGTTGGCCACCGATTTGCAGGCAGTTGTCGACCACTGCAAATTGATGCATTTTCGCGTGCTGCGGTGGACTCGTGGTGCTTTGCGTATTCCTCATTCCGAGACGACCTGAAAAATATCCCGATACTCCTCAAGGACGGTACGCCGGTCAATTTTGCCGTTCTGGTTGTGCGGCAGGGCGCTGCGCGCGACGATGATACTGGGTATCATGAAATTGGGTAGTTCTCTGCGACAGTGCGCCATAACTGCGTCCTCAAGATCTTTGGTGGCGGTCGCATTTGCGCCGGGCGTGACAACCAGCAGAATCGCCTGGCCCAGCCCCGGATGGGGGAGGCCCACTGCCGCTGCAGCTGCGACCAGGCCGGAGGCATACGCGCTCTCTTCTACTTCTGTAGGGCTCACTCGATAGCCCGAGGTCTTTATCATTTCATCTTTGCGGCTGATGAAGTAGAGGTAGCCTTCTTCATCTTTCATGACTTGATCACCGGACCAGACAGCCAGCTCGGTATGGGGTATTTCCTGGGGTTGCGTCGGGCAGGGTTTGAACCGTTCGGCGGTTTTCTCCGGGTCATTCCAGTAGCCCAGGCTCACCAGGGCTCCGCGATGAACCAGTTCGCCGGGCTCGCGTGGAGCGCACTCCCGCCCCGCCTCATTGATTACCAGAACTTCTGCATTGGGTATCGCCTTGCCCATTGAATCCGGGCGCACGCTGACTTGATCCGGCGGTAGATAGGTGGAGCGGAAGGACTCGGTCAGACCGTACATGAGAAAAATAAGTGTGTGCGGTAGCGTTTTTTGTAACGCGCGCGTGGTGGGCACCGGCATGGCGCCACCCGTATTGGTGATATAACGCAGGGATTGTACTGCCTCAGCAGGCCACTGCAGGTCTTTGAGTTGGTTCCATAAGGTTGGCACGGCGGCCAGGCCGGTTATGCCATAACGCGCTACCGCGCGGATGACATCACGTGGCAGCAGGTAGTCCATCAGGACAGCGGCAGCGCCCACGGAAAAAACAGTGGTCAGCTGGCTGAGGCCGGCGTCAAAGCTCAGCGGCAAGACGGCCAGCACACGGTCGTTCGGTGTATTGCCCAGATAACTGGCGACACTGCGTGCGCCCGCCACCATATTGCGGTGGGACAGCACCACCCCCTTCGGATTGCCAGTACTGCCAGAGGTATAAAGGATGGCAGTCATATCTGTATCGATACGGCGGTGAGAGGTATAGTCACTGCTCGCTGAACGACAGAGCTCTGCGTAACTCACCAGCCTTTGTGGGAGATCGGGGACACTGTCGGCCACTTGGTCTTCCACCACGATAATGGTGTGCAGGTCTGGACACTCTCTAACGACGTCCGCCAGCAATTCCAGACGCGTATTTGACGTCAGCAACACCCTCACATTGCAATGCGGCAGGATGTGCGCCAGCTGGCGCGGTTTTAATAGTGGGTTTATTGGAACAAAGCAGGCCCCGGCTGCCGCCGCACCAAATAGCCCAAACACGGTTTCTGGCTGTTTGGGCAGGTAGATACCTACTCGTTCGCCGGGCCCGATTCCCAACCCCAAAAATGCATTGGCAATCGCCTCTACCTGATGCTGCAATTGCGCATAGCTAAAGCACTGATTTTTGAACAGCAGGGCGGGTGCGTCAGGTGTGGTTTGCGCACTCTGGACGATCAACTGATGAATCAGGTCTGGCATTGTGATGAGGCTAATGGGCTGTGGCTCGCTTGCAGAAGGATGTTATTGTAGCCATATCATTCATGGTCAATTGTAGATTGTGCGATGAATACGGGATTGGAACAATGGCAGGAAGGATGAACTGTGAGTAATTGCACATGAAAAGCAGCTTTGTGTCTATTCGACTGAGCGTTTTGACTTGGCTGATACTGGTCCCGCTGACAGGGTTTGCAGGATTACCCGACCTGATTGAGAAGGTCAGCCCCAGTGTTGTCGGTGTGGGCACCTCGTACCCGCCACGCCAGCCCAATATCAAAGGCAATAGAGTGGTTTACCTGGCGACAGGCTTCGTGGTTGCGGATGGTCGACATATTATCACCAATGCACATGTCACTGATCTTAAGCTGGATTCGGATAACAATCAGATTTTGGCTGTTTTTACCGGACGCGGGGTGAATGCCACTGCCCACCCGGCAATGGTGGTACGTAAGGACGAAGAGCACGATCTGGTGTTGCTGGAAATTCAGGGGTCGAAACTGCCGGCGCTCCGATTGGGTAATTCGGATACCGTGAGGGAGGGGCAGGATATTGCGTTTACCGGATATCCCCTGGGGATGGCGCTGGGCCTCTATCCGGTCACCCATCGGGGGATGATCTCTGCCATCACACCCGCTGCGCAGCCCTCAGCACACTCGGATAAATTGAATTCAGTGAAAATAAAACGCATGCGCAGCGGGTTTGATGCATTTCAGCTGGATGCGACAGCTTATCCCGGGAACAGCGGCAGCCCTGTATTCGAACTAAATAGTGGGCTCGTAATTGCAGTGGTAAACAGCGTTGTGGTGAAGGAAACGAAGGAGACGATGTTAGCCAGCCCATCGGGCATTACGTATGCAATTCCGGCTAAATACATTAAAACCCTTCTCGATGGTGTGGTTTCACCCTAGCTATCGTTGACTGGATTGAATCTCTGTTAGCATGTGCAGCGAATAATTGTGCGGCAAACTGTTTCGCCTGCCGCTTCCCCCGGAGGCCTCTGCTTGAACTTGTTTCAGCGCAAGACCCGCATTTTGCTGGTCTGTACGGAGAATATTTGCCGCTCACCCATGGCTGAAGGGCTGCTCCGGCATCATTTACAGCAATCTGAACTTGGCCGCAAAGTGGAAGTGAGTTCGGCTGGCACTAGAAGTTCGATGCCAGGCTGTCGGCCAGATCAGCGCGCGCAGAAGGTCGCCGCGCTGCGCGGTATAGACCTTACCAGAATGAAAGCGCGCCGCGTTACGGAACGCGATCTGCAGCGCAGTGATTTCATCTTTGCAATGGATGAAGCGAATATGCGGGATCTGAAAAAATTGTGCCCTGCCGACCAACAGTACAAACTCTCGTTTTTGTTGAGTCACCACAGGGGACAACCCTTGATCGAGGTGCCTGATCCGTATTTTGGGAGTGCCGAAGGGTTCGCGCGCGTTTTTCAGATCATTGACGACGCCATGGGTGACGTTGTTATGTATGTCCAAAACAGAATTGAGTGAGTACTCTCTTTGCTCAATACAGGCTTCTCACAACTCTACGTAGCACAGGTATATGGACATCGGCATCCAGAGGGATATTTTGGGCCTCAAGGGGCAGCGTTTTACTCGTCGCTTCTGCCGCATGATCAGCGGTCTGTGCCGCCACGTGAGCATTCAGGCGGTCTGTAGGCATCTGGAAGTACGCTGGGAGACGTTGAAAAATATCGACAAGGGGTATCTTGAGGAAACCCTCCCGGCGCTCGCTCCGTCACAGCTGACAGGCCTGAAGTATTTGGGTGTTGAAGCGGTGGCCATGGGTCCATCCTCTCTTCAAATGCCACTGAAAGCCGCCTGGGAAATCCTTGATACGGATGCTCGTCAATATAGTGAGAGGTTTAGTTACTGATAAAGCATTGGCTGCTTATACACATGTGGCTGCGAGGCGAATGCATACTGTCATTACTGATAGTCGCCCGTCTGTCTTTTCCTGAGCGTTACCACTAGCGCATCTTTTGGGTGGGGCAACGGAACTTGCCTACCGTAAAATCACGCCGAGACAAGTGCTTGGTGCGCCTACCCGTAACACGCTTGCGCCAAACCTGAAAAGAGCGTGGTTTTATTTCTTGGCGCATGAGCGCAATCACTTGAGGCTCTGATAGTCCATATGCGGCGTGAATCGCCTCGAAGGGGGTCCGATCTTCCCAGGCCATTTCAATAATCCGACTGATCTCACTGGCATCCATAATGATGTGCATTTATCCGTTGATAATATTTTGTGGCGATACCTGCTTGAAACGGTATATCAGGCAGGTAAGTGTATACCGTTTCGAGTCTATTTAATGCTTACTTTGTGTGGCGAATTCAACCGTTGATACAACAGATGCAGTTAACTTGGCCGGCTGTATGTTTTAAGGCAGAGATCTTCCTTCGCTTACTGCCCCTTGACTCGCTTGTAAAAGGCAGTAGCCTTCAATCATGAAGCTCCAACCGAATGGCACTGCGGTGGTTAGATTGTCAGACCCTTGAATCTCACAATTTATCATGACCGCCACCTACGTATTTGGGACTATCGGCTAGCATATCGGATTTTCAATACTCAGTTCTGATGGGGCGGTAGTAGCCGTCCGCCCCGTGGCTTTGCTCGCCGTCGTCATCGACCGGCGTGATCGTTGTCGAAGCAGCGTTCGTCCTCGCCTGTGCCTTGTATTTTATTCAGGTCAGCGTGCTTATGCTGATGGAGCGTGGTGATGGCAAGCTGAGGCTGTTCCGAGTGTTTATGACGCTTATGCAAGCCAGTTTTCTCGAGCACTTTGCGCTTTCGGCGCTGGCCATATAACAGCTTAGTGAATAGAGGGGATTAAGTAATGGCAGTAAACACTAGCCCGTTGGGCCTGGAGTATGTAATAACAACGGCACGACAGCGTACTGGGCTGAACGATTTTGGGGAGGATAGCTTTCGGGCACCACTGAAGGTTTTATTGGAAGCGCTTGTCGATCAGGCCGATCTTAACGAGGCCGGAACACATGGGCAGTCCGAAAGAATTGTAGAGATCCTTTGCCAGCGCCTCTTAGCACAGAGCTTTTTCAATAAATACCCTGAAATTCTCAGGGAAGAAATATTGAATCCAGTGGTGATAGTGGGTTTGCCCCGCACTGGTACGACTATGTTGCATAGAACATTGGGTAGTGATCAGCGCTTTTACACACCGTTATGGTTTGAGACCAGATTTCCCTCACCGCCCACAGATTGGGATTTTACCGGTGAAGATCCAAGGCTGGGTGCTGCCAAAGCTGAAATACGAGGGATGCTGGATGCAAATCCCGATTTGGCTGCTATGCACCCTTTCGACGCAGAGGCTGCCGATGAAGAAATTATGCTATTGGAGCAGTCTTTTTACAGCAGTGTGCCTGAGGCTTTTTGTAATATTCCTGACTATGCTAACTGGGTTGATAGTCAGGACAATACCCCCGGTTATCAATATCTGTACAGAGTGCTACAATTTTTGCAGTGGCAGAAAAAACGCAAGGGTCAGGAAGTTCGACGGTGGCTGCTAAAAGCCCCGCATCACATCCACCATATCGACTTATTATTGGAGATATTTCCCGGAGTGAAGGTTGTTCAGACTCACCGTGACCCCTTAGAGACCATACCCTCATTCACTAGTCTCAATTATGGCTTGTGGAAGTTAAATACAGATAATCCCAATGCACAGGCGGTTGCAGATATCTGGTGTACAAAGTTTTCCCGCAGTATGCGTCGAGCGATCGAGATACGCGATCAACATCCGGATTGCTTTTTGGATGTGAACTATAAGGATACAACTCGCAATGCAGATGGAGTTCTGGAATCGATCTATGAATTTATCGATATGGAATTTACCGATAAGGCAAAAGCATCGATAGAGAAATGGCGGGAAAATAATCAGCGGGATGATCGTGCTGTCCATGAATATAGCCTTGAACAGTTTGGCTATACCGAGGGTTTTCTTAAAGCTGAATTCAAAGAATATCGCCACCGTTATGGTTTTGAATAATGTTTATATCCTATGGTACATAAATTTTTAATGTGATAGCTGCTACCGCAGTTACATACTACCATTACCTGAGTTACCTCGCGTTGCGCCGTTGTAAATCAAAAGCTCAATTAAACGATGGTCTTCCGCAGTGTGACTCAGTTTATTCCCCGGGGGCGAAATCGACTCCCTGAGTAACGGCTTCCCAGGCATCCAATGACTGTTTAATAGCGGTCAGTTTTTCTCGATAGGTGCTCAGTACGCCGGCCCCCAGCAACAGCTGTGTCGGTGGCTCGTCCATATAGGCTAGATCAAGAAAAACCCGTGCGGCCTGCACAGGGTCACCCGGTTGTTTTCCGTTCATCTCACCAATCATATCGAGACGGGATCCCACATGCCCGTAATAGGCATCAATTGGCGTCCGGGTGCGTTGCAGCGAGCGGCCCGACCAATCTGTGCGAAAAGCGCCAGGCTGAACTGAACACACCTTGATGCCGAATGGGGCTACTTCCTTTGAAAGCGCCTCCATCAAGCCTTCAAGAGCGTACTTGGAAGCACTGTAATAGCCGGTACCCGGGTTGGCCATTAAGCCCGCCTGAGAGGAGTTGTTCAAAATGATGCCGGTGCCACGCTGTCGCATATGAGGCAACACCGCCTTGGTCAGCGCCAATATACCAAAGAAATTAGTTTCAAACAGCTGGCGTACCGCCGCTTCTTCACCTTCCTCAATCGCACCCACATAACCATAGCCTGCGTTATTGACCAACACATCGATGGCTCCAAAATGGTCTATTGCCGAAGACAGTGCTGTTTCGATTTGCTGTGCGTTAGTTACATCCAGTGCCAGCGCCAGAGTTTTCTGTGGATATCGCGCACATATATCCTTGATTGTTTCCGCGCGTCGAGCGGTGACAACAACATTGTCGCCATGCGCTAGCGCGGCGAGCGCAATGTGTCGCCCAAAGCCGGTAGAACATCCGGTAATAAACCAAATCTTCGGATTCATCTATGTTCCTCCTGCGAGCCGCCAAGCATAGCTGGCGGCTCGTTCTTTACTTATACGCTGGCGTTGGTCTGCGGAAATCTTTTTGTTTTCAGGCAAGGTGGTCTGATACTCAGCCAAGTTGACTAGCGACGAGGTCACACCCAGACTATCGGATGGTTTGCCACCCATAAATTCTGCCCAACGCAAGGTCAGGATGCCCTCGTGCATATCGGTGGGGTCCAGCCAATTGTGTACGCCAGGGTCAGTCACTGATAGAACGAAGGTGTAACTACCATCTGCATTTGCGAACGACTGCGCACTGTTCATGCACCCATTGCGTTCCGTAATATTATTAGTGGTACCCCATATATTGGTAATAGGGGCGATAAAATAGTCAGCCCCACCCATGTCTACTTCCAGTACAATAGCGTGCTCGGAATCGGGCAACTGGAAGTGGCCCATGATATAGATCTGCCCAACCTGGGCGCCATCGTCTTCTCGATCAATAACGAAACTAAAGTCGTTGGGTTTTTTCTGTAGCGCCTGGTTGTTCCAACGATGGGAATTGGTTGCGAATTTGCGCATGTATTGGCCAGCTAGTTTAATCAGCTCCTCACGCCCTCTCTGATCTTGCGCGGGTGTAGGCCCCAAGCGTTCAACCTGTAACTCGTTTACACGGTCCTCAGCCCAATCAAATATGACATCACGAATATAGAATTCAAACGCGCTATCGTCGGTCTGAACATGATTGGCGCGGTCACCCGGTGGTCGGTTGTCTACAGTTATTTCGAACCGACCCTCCTCGTCCAGCACCAGGTCTTTGCCATTGACAAGGCCAACGGTACGCATATTTTTGTCCCACAGGGTGAAGTAATTCTCCACCAGGCGTTTTTTTTGCACCCGACCGCTAATCAGATACTGCTCGGAACCCTGCACAGGAATCACCCGGTACACGCTATCCGGATTATCAATGCCCCAGCGCGAGCCAGGAATACGCTGACCACATAAATCATGAGACAGGCGACTGATGGTAATAACTTTCGGGTGGAGTGGATCCTGGTTTAGCGCCCAGACTACTGCACCAAACATGACTTCCCTAAACGCTCCATCGAAACAGGCTCGCATATCAGGTGATGGTTTCGCCAAGTCGAGCCAGTAATCTCTGACTTGCGCGTAAACGGCCTGTAGCTCAGGAGAATTAAACAATTCCAGGGCCAGTAGTTCATGCTCTCTCTGTTGAGGTGTATCGATAGGGTTGTTGGCCATATCCACGATGAAACTCCTTGTGACTGAACACAGCTTGTTAAGTTTATGCGTACGATCACTTCACACAACCCATCATTATAAATTTAAATAATGAACGTGCCAGCTAGCCCAGATACATGTACTGAGCTTGTCATCGGCTCTCGCCAAATCCGGTTATGGAGGCGACAGCTATGCTGACACAGGCGGTTACCGTGCTTCCGTCTCATGGTCTGTCAACTATGGGCTCCTGAAAACGCATGGCCGTGCATTAGTAATAGCTCTTTCTCAATAGAAACACATTCAGCATGGACTTAGATGTCAACATTTGAGATCCTGTACGCAAGAATTGATATAGTTAGAGCCACTTCAGCACAGGCAAAAACGTTCTCGATTAGTGCATTGCAAAGTCAACTCTCAATTCCCTTCCAGCAAATAACTCTCAATCTTCAATGGCTTACCTTCGGCCAGTAAGGCGGTGAACGTGAATTCAAGATACTCAACTTCTAAGCAGCCCGCTTATATTAAATTAATAAACCGCATCGGGGAACAGTTCAAAACAGCCGGCTACAACAAACCAGAATTGAATACAGGCCTACTCATCAAGCAGGCGCAAAAAAAAACCGGGCTGCACGACTTCGGCGACGAGTCATTCAGAGATGGACTGCAAATACTAACAGCCGAGTTGAATGAGCAGGCGCAGCTGTCACAAATCGGACAGATAGCAGCCTATTTTAATTTACTGGATTACCTTTGCGTTCGACTGCAGCTGATAGCCTTTCGAGGTCATCGGCCGCAGGTGGCGCGCCAGATTATAAAACGACCACTATTTATTACAGGGCTGCCACGGACCGGCACCACGATACTTTATGAACTCATTGCGCAGGACCCATCTTTTAGGTCGCCCGCCAGTTGGGAGGTTACAAAACCAATTCCACCACCAAAAGAGATATCTTATGCTAGCGATAAAAGAATTCGGAGTGTAGACCGGCAGCTGGTTTTAGCTGAAAAGCTGTCTCCAGGATTCAGGGCAATCCACGCCATTGGCGCGAAACTACCGCAGGAGTGCGTTTACATTCTTGCCTCTCATTTTATCAGTGAACAGTTTGGTTATATGTACAATATTCCAGAGTATAGGAACTGGGCGCTAAACCAAGACATGACCGCCTCCTACCGATGGCACGCTAATTTCCTTCAGCATCTACAAGTCGATTTTGGCCGTGAACACTGGGTTCTGAAAGCTCCGGCTCACCTCGCATATCTGAAATATTTGGTCGCGCAATATCCGGACGCGGCGATAGTATGGACCCATCGCCGTCCTCTTGATGCAATCACCTCATTCTCAAGCCTCGTATGCACGCTACAAAGTGGCTTCAGCAACGTCATTAATCCGCTCGCTATTGGCAAGCACGAGGTTCAACACTTTTCAAAAATCGTGAGCAAGGGAATGTCAGACCGCAGAGCTTTGGGTCACCGTCAGATTTTTGATGTGAATTTTAGTGCCCTGTGTTCCGATCCGATTTCTATCATCGCGAGTCTATACGAGCATTTTGGAATGCAGTTAAGCAACGAAGCAGAAAGCCGAATGCGTAAATACCTGATACAACGTCCGAGGGACTTGTACGGCGAACACACATACTCGCCTGAAGATTTTGGATTAGATGAGATGCGAGAGAAAGAACTATATTCATCATA
>TARA_B110000503_G_scaffold131548_1_pt1 | contig 10944 bp, 9 predicted proteins | sample TARA_B110000503 | Tara Oceans TARA_B110000503 (sample SAMEA4397472) | marine metagenome | biome: Polar Biome; feature: [SRF] surface water layer (ENVO:00010504); material: water (ENVO:00002006), including particulate matter (ENVO:01000060) such as... | depth 5 m
CAAGTTCATTTAGATTTATTAACTTCAGAAATTGATTTGAATGGATTAAGTAAAAAAGGAAATATAAGTAACAAAGGGCAAGGGGAATCTGTTAGTAATAAATCTAAATTACCTTGGTCTAAAGAGAAAATTGATTTATCTTTTTTAAATGCATTTGATGGAATTTTTACAATATCTATTCCACGATTGATTAAAGCGCCTTTAAATATAGATAAAATAAAATCTAAACTTCAACTAGCGAATGGTAAGCTTAGCCTTGAAACTTTTTCAGGACATATTTATGGAGGTACCATAGCAGCATCTGGATATATGATCTCTAAAACAGGAGAAGTGCTTTTAAATACAGAGCTAAAGGATGCAAAACTTAAGGATATGGTTTCAGACTATAAGGAAATTAAAATTACTGAGGGAAATTTTAATTTTTCCTCTAAATTACAATCATTAGGTACTAGTGAATCTAATTATGTAAACAACCTCTCTGGCAACATTAATATGCTAGGTACAGAAGGTAAAATAAATGGAGTAAACTTACAGAAAATACTAAATTCTTTAAATAATATAAATGATATTTCTAGTTTCGTGAGTTTATTGGATACATCATTTGCTGGAGGACAGACGGCATTTAATAAATTAGAAGCAAATATTATAATTGAACAAGGGATAGGTACAATAAACCATTTTAAACTAGAATCTCCAGAAGTAGAAATGAGTGCAGAAGGAAATATTAATCTTCCAAAATACTCTGTAGATGTTAATTCTACTGTAAAGATAGATAGACATAAAATTCCTCCTTTTAGTGTTCATTTCTATGGTTCGCTTGATAATATTCAGCGTAAAATAGATGCTAAAAAATTAAAACAATATTTAGTAAAAAATGTTGTGACTAAAGCTATAGGTAAAATTAAAGGTGATAAAGGTGGTGCAGGAGATATTTTAAAAAATATTATAGGTAGCAGTCAACAGTCAGCTCCATCTTCGCCTCTTGAGAATAATATTGGTGAGAGTGAGAAAGAGAAGAATAGTGACCCATTAAAGAAAGCAGCTGATAAGCTTCTTAAAAAAGGTCTTGGAGCTCTTTTTTCACAGTAAATATTTTACAAACTTTAGTCTGTAGATATTCTATTTCTACATACTATATGTATATTAATTAATTCCGTTTTTATATAGATAAGTACAAAATTTGCCCAATTCATTAGTCTTTTATAAGTTATATAGAAATCTGTTTTAAAACTTCATCCAAAATATTTCTTATGCAATATTAACTCTATTATTGCAGAATATTTTCCCAATTTCTCGATAGTTTAAGGGGTAGCATTTTACATATACATTACTACTATTTAATTTAGATAAAATATTTTAATAATAAATGCTAGATAAATCTAAAAGATAGCAAGATCCAAGTCTGCTAATAGTTGTGGAAATCAACAGGAATAAATTGTAGAGAAATGGTGCCGGATGTCGGATTCGAACTGACGACCGACCGCTTACAAGGCGGTTGCTCTACCACTGAGCTAATCCGGCAATATAGTGCATATTGCACTAAATGTAAGGGTGCTTAGAAATAATACGCACCCTTAGAAACTATTTAGCAGCTTTTTGTTCTTTTTTAGATGGCTTAGTTGTTTGAGCTTTTTGCTTTATTAACATTTTTTTCAAAATAATATCTGGTAATTTAATACCAGCTGCTTTAATGAAATGTGCAACACGCTCAGTTGGTTGTGCACCTTGAGCTAACCAATGTTCAATACGATCTGCTTTGAGAGTAACGCGTTCACCATCTTCTGTTTTAAGCAAAGGGTTATACGTACCAATTTTTTCGATGAAATCACCATCTCTTGGCGCACGTGCATCTGCTACAACTACTCTATAATAAGGACGCTTTTTAGCGCCACCTCTTGCTAAACGAATTTTAACTGCCATATATACAAAACTCTACTTAATTTTTTCTTCCTTAAATTCAACATGCTTGCGTACTTTAGGATCGTACTTCCTAAAAGATAACTTTTCAGTTAAGGTTTTAGGATTACGCTTCTTCACAAGGTAGTATCCGGTGCCTGCTGTGCTAACTAGTTTCACCAGAAGATTTTTACTTTTTTTCTTGGACACAGTTTTTAACCTTTAAAAACAATTTTTTATAAAATATCATAGGTAAAATATAACTAGAAGCACCAATAGTCAAGAATAAAGTTATCCAAACATACAAAAGTGATTATTTTTTCAATAATATGTTATGTATTTTAAAAAAATAGCCTAACATAGCAAATATTATAAGGGAAAAACCTATGGTACCAAGTAACATTCCAGCTTTAATAATAAATCTATCATTATAGAAAAAATCATTAAAATAACATTGTATTATTGCAATAAAGCCAACCATAAAAATTGAACAAATTATTATTTTTAAAGAAAATAATAACGTATCAAAACTTATATGAAAATTACCATATTGTTTAGCATGTTTATTTAATAAATAAACATTGAACCAGGCTGCAATCGAAGATCCCAAGGCAATACCTATATGTCCAAAAGGAATCATGAGTAATATATTTAGAGTAACGTTGGTAACAATAGAATAGATAGTGATTTTAAAAGGGGTTTTAGTATCTAGATTTGCATAAAAAATAGGTGTTAAAATTTTGCTTAAGGTAAAAGCTGGTAACCCAAGCGAGAAGGCCATTAACGCATGCGCAGTTTGTTTTGTATCGTTAGAGCTGAATTGACCGCGTTCATAAATAAAATGTATAATCGGCATGGCTAGTATAAATAGTCCAAACATTGCTGGAATTGAAATTGCTGCAGCAATTTTTATAGATTTATTTTGTAAATTATTAGCTTCTATATATTGTTTCTTCTTATAAATACGTGATAATTCCGGCAGTAATATAGTACCAAATGTAACTCCTATTAGGGACATAGGCAGCTGATATAATCGGTCTGCATAAGATAAGATAGAAACAGCGCCCGGTAAAAAACTTGCGATAGATTGAGAGATAAATAGATTTATCTGCTGCGCGCCAGAGCTCATGGTTGCTGGTCCCATCTTTTTAAGTAATATTCTAACATCTTTATTTTTTGGTTTAAATAATAATGGAAAATTAAGCCCCGCGAGCACTAAGCAATAATACATAAAGGCAACCTGCAAGATACCAGCTATAATTAGTGCATAAGCAATGCTAAAATGTGCTGTATATCTATCTTGTATTAAAGGGGTGATAGTGATTATGCTAATATTCATTAGGATAGGTACAAAGGCAAAAGCTGCAAATTGTCTTATAGAATTAAGCATGCCTCCAAAAAGTGCTGTGATAGATACAAAAATCACGTATGGAATAGTGATTCTGCATAAGGTGATAGCTAAATCAAATTTTTCATTACTCACAAAGAATCCAGGAGCAATCACTACCATTAAATAAGGCATGGTTATTTGTAGTAATATAGTCAAGATAATTAAAGTTAGTAGCAAGAGGCTAAAGACTTCGCCACTGAATTTTGTTGCATCTTCTTTTGATCCGACAAGTTTTTCACTGAACATAGGAATAAATACTACGGATAGAGCTCCTTCACCAAAAATTCTACGAAATAAATTGGGAAATTTAAAAGCAACATTAACGCAGTCAGCTATAAAACTAGTGCCAAAGGTGGCTGCAATAAAAAGCTCTCTAGCTAGACCAAAAAATCTAGATATTAACGTGAAAGAAGCAACAATAATTCCTGACCGTAATAACATTTTATCCTAAATTTATCTTTGTAATTATAATACTAACATTAGTGCAATAATTCCATAAAAGCTGAGCATTTTTAGAAATTTAAAGCGTTGTGTACAAATAGATAATATTGTTAGTATAATTAGCCCTGGGTACGAAATATTTAATAAGGGGCTTAGTATTGCTGCTATACCATCAAAATTAAGTAGTGATATAATTAAGGCAATGATTGTTGTTATAAACAATATAATCGGGAAATTATTCTTACCAATTATCTTAAATGAGCATAAATAGTGTGCATAAATACTATTTAATGCTACTGCAGTTGTAAGGCAGGAGATAATAATAATTATTGCGATAATCAAAGCCCCATGTGCTCCAAGTAGGTGGTTCGCAATTGCTGGTAACATTAATTCGCCTGGTAAATCATGCACAAGAAATCTGTAATGCGATCCCAAATATACAAACCCTAGATATACGGCGCATAACAAACTAGCTCCAAATATACTCGGTCCTAGTGCAGCCTTGAGAACATTTTCTCCCTTAGTTTCATCAACTAATTTTTCTATTTGTTTGAATATTAGGCTGGAAAAAAAGAATGAGGCAAATAAATCCATCGTAGCATATCCACGGAAAAAACCATCTAGAAAATTATTATTGAACGATTGATTATTCATTTCTAGAGGTTGCCCATTATAAAAACCAACAATAATTAATATGACCAAAAATAATAATAATATAGGTGTAAGGAATTTACCAACTATAGAGAACATTAGTTTGTCATTTAAACAAATAATAAAACATGCCGAGCAAAATATTATGCTAAAGGTCAGTAATGAAATATCATGAGATAAAAATTCAAGCCCTCCATGAGCAACAGCTATACAGCGTGGTATAACACCAAATGCTCCAAGCAGAGAAAGAGTAAATAGAGGAATAGCAAATTTGGCAACGCCACCCGCTTCAGCAAAAAAACTTGTATAGTTTCCTTTGTGTAGTTTGATTACAAATAATCCTAAAAATGGGAGTATAATTCCAGTAAAAAAAAATCCCAAAAAGCCAGCAATCCAATTATCAGCGTTTTTTACTCCGACCATTAAAGGGAATACTAGGTTACCGGAACCAAAAAACATCGAAAAAATAGAAAAGCCGTATAAAAAAGTATGTCGTTTCATAATTAGTAATAATTTGTGATAACACCTAATGTAATACTAAAAATACACAAAAAAGGAGATGTATGTGATTAAACCACGACTAAAAGGAAGAATAGGTGAATATAGCAGGTAAGTTGTGCATAATAATAAATGGTAAATAAAAAAGGAAGCCAACCAGAGTGACTCCCTTTTATAACTATATTAGTGTGAGTAATACTCAATAATTTTACCAAAATTGGCTTCAAATGGATAGGGAATATCTGAAATCATTGGAGTTCTAACAAAGATACCAGACATTGTTCCTGAATCCATAGAAAGATATTCGGGGACAGTTCTTTCTTGTTTCTGAGCTGATTCCATGTATACGACAACTTGTTTTGCAGAATCCTTTAGTTCAATATTATCACCCTCACTTAATCTTTGGCTTGGAATATTTACTTTTTTACCATTTACTTTAACATTACCATGCGACACTAATTGCCTTGCTGCAAAGATAGTAGGAGCAAGATTCATTCTATAAACAATCATATCTAGTCTTTTTTCAAGTAAACCTGCGAAGTTTTCAGCAGTATTTCCTTTCATTTTATTTGCAAGTATAAAAGTATTTCTAAATTGTTTTTCGGTTACTCTACCGTAGTGAGCTTTTACAATTTGCTTAGCATGTAGGTGGTCACCATAGTCAGAAGTTTTGACTCTACCTGTTGGTCCATGTTGACCGGGACGGTAATTTTTGGTGTGGAAAGGATCTTTTCCATCTCCCCAAATACTTGTTCCCAGTCTTCTACTAACTTTATATTTTGCCTTAACAATTTTTGTCACTTAAATATACCTAATTAAAGTTTAATTTTTGATATTAATTTACATATAATTTAAAATGCAAATTAGCATGAATTGGTAGTATATAAATAGTTGATGAAAAAGTCAAACCCATTTTTTGTTAAATTCATTTTGTTTTACAATCTATTTGTTTGTTGATGGTGGTGTAAGCCGCCTTAGCACTTCTTGGTATGCTGACATTACCTTTTCCGGGTGATCTTTAGCTATTTCGTAGCATAATTTTTCATTAGTTTCCATATCCCATAACCGGCATGTATCAGGTGAAATCTCGTCTACAAGCATAATCATGAAGTCTTCTCCATTAAAAACACTTCCAAACTCTAGTTGAATATCCACTAAGCGAATCTGCAAGCTCGCAAAGAGCCCAGAAAGAAAATCATGCACTCTTGTTGCTTGAGTTTTTAGATTTTTTATTTCTCTTTTACTAAGCCATCCAAAGCTAATAATTTGTGATTCATTGATGATAGGGTAGTTTAGCTCTTTATTCTTAACACGAAAATCAATTACTGGCGCTTCAAAAACAAAACCATCTTCCATGCCAAAATCGGTGACGTAACGTCCACAAGCTATAGTAGAAATATGAATTTGAATAGGATATACATCAACAAATTGGACTAATTGCTGACGCATATTAGTTTTATTGATTAAATGATTATCTATACCAATCATGTCAAGCTTTTGCATTATATAAGACGAAATACTATTATTGATAACGCCCTTACCACACACTTCTATAGAGTCTTGTCCTGGTATTTTTAAAGTATCATCAAAAGACATGATCAAGGCATAATCTTCATCTGCTTGATATAAAGTTTTGCTAGAGCCTTTGTATATTTTTTCGTTCATTATTATTTAAAAAATAGTATAAAAAAGATATTTTATTGCCATCCAACTAGCAATCATTGCACTTAATGCAATGATTAATCCAACTATAGATGTAATAAAACCAGCAATAATAATAATACCATCACGATTAAGCAAACCAAGTGCCATAATGGTAATGCCAAGAGCTGGTATAGCATTAGTTAGTGGTATAGGTAGTGCAACAGCAAATGCAGCTATGAAGCAAGCTAAGCCAATAAATTGTTCGCAATAAACTGATTTTGCAAAAGATAATCTAGGTTTTATATATTTTTCAATAGATTCAACAATAGGTACGATCTTGTCGCTGATCATTTTTAGCGTAGAGTTTTTGATTTCATAATCATTAATTTTTTGAGGCAAACGAACCTTTTTGCTGCCTAATAACATTTGAATGGATAAAATCATCAAAGGCACTCCCATGATAGTTGTAAATCCAGGTGGATAAGGAAGTGGAATTGCTACTGGTAGAGCAAAAAAAACCATAGCTAATAAAATACCGTTTTCATGAAAATCTTCCATGATTTCAGAAATTTTAGTCTTACCGTCTTTGCTCTTAAGTGAAAGCTTTTGTAAGCTCTCTGAGGCTAATGTTGCATCAAGTAATTTGGGCTTATTTTTAGGAAACATATAAATATATTTTATATAATTATTCAGTATTAAAAGAGTATAGTATTATAATTAAGAAAAATATAGTCATTTTAATAAATCACTTTTTATACTAGCAAAATCAAAATTATCTAAAGCAGATCCAACAATGGAAAGGGTTGGATGGGTAGAAAATATTTTATTAGCACTTTTCATTAAGTCGGATATAGTTGTTGTTTTTACAATATCCATAACTTCTTTTGCTGAAAAATACCGACCAAAGAGTGCAAAGTTTTTCCCTACTTCTTCTGATTTATATTCGGACTTTTCTTCTGCCATATAGATATTTGATTCAATTTGTGCTTTGGCGCGAACCAGTTCTTCTTCTGTTATATCTGTTTTTATTTTATTAATTTCAAGTGTTATATTCTCTAGTAATAGAGTTACATTATCATGGTCAGCAGAGGCGCCAATAGTAAAAATACCACTATCACTGAAAGCACTTGCCCAGCTACCCACGCTATAAGCAAGACCTAATTCTTCACGTATTCTCTGAAATAAACGAGAAGAAAGGCCGCCACCTAGAATTATTGACAAAATTTGGACATGGTAAAATTCTTTTAGATTATTATAAGAGGTACTTTCAAAGCCTAGAGCAATTGTTGTTTGCTCTAATTCTTTTTCTTGCAGAGCAAACCCACCAACATATTTTGCTGGTACATAAGTATTTTCTTTTGCTGGGTTTAGGTTTAAGAACAGTCCTTCTATTAACTTTACTGCTTCATTATGTTCAATATTTCCAGCTATAGAAATAAAAATATTGTCAGTAGTATAGTGCTTAGCCATATATTGTTGAAAGGCTGCTTTGTCAAAATTAGAGATATTATTTTTGGTGCCTAATATAGACCTACCTAAAGGGTGCTTATCGTAAGCTAGTTCATAGAATTTTTCATAAGCTAAATCATCTGGACTATCTTTTCCTGCAGCAATTTCTTGCGTGATAACACTAAATTCTTTTTTTATATCATCTTCATCAAAGATAGAATTAAGTAGGATGTCAGCTAAAATATCTAGAGCTTGCGCAGTGTGTTGGCTTAAGATTTTCGTATAATATACCGTTTGTTCACGACCAGTATAAGCATTGAAATGCCCACCAATAGCATCAAATTCTTTGGCTATGTCCGCAGCACTACGAGTTTTAGTTCCTTTAAAAGCCATATGTTCTAAAAAGTGAGAAATCCCTGATTCATCTAAGGTTTCATAACGACTACCAACTTTTACTATTATATTAATAGCAACAGAATTAATATGTGGCATAGAGTAGGTTACTACGTTTAAGCCATTTGATAATTTACTTGAATTAAAACTCATTTTATTGCACCTAATATTTCTGATAATTGTTTTGAAACTACTTTAATGTCAAAATTTTCTTTTAGTCTGGCATGCGCAGATTGGGCTAATTGCTCGGTTTTTTTATGGTTGTTTATAGCATATAATAATTTATCAGCTAGATCTTGGCTAGATTCAATCTCCGTTAATAAACCATCTAGGTTATTGCGGATAATTTCTTCAGGACCTCCAGATTTAGTAGCAATAATTGGTTTAGAATGTTCCATTGCTTCAAGTAAAATAATACCAAATGGTTCTATAGTTGAGGGCAAGCAGAATAAATCTATTTTTTGAAAGAAAATATCTTTATCATGCACCCAGCCATAGAATTTTATACATTCTTCTAGTTGTAACTCTTTGGTTTTTTGTACTAGAAAATCCTTTTCTGGTCCATCTCCTCCTAAAAGTAGTTGTACATTATGATTATCTTGTTTTAGCAATTTTATTGCTTCAATAAGGTATATAAAGCCCTTCTTATGCACGAATCTTCCAAAACTTCCAATGATTATCGGTGATTTATAGGTAGGAGATGCTTTATATTCATGCATTACTCTAATCATATTAGGTATGCTTAGCAGACGTTGTTTATTAATGCCATGCTGAATTAAATGCTCTTTAAGCTTAGAGGTTAATACTAGAATATAGTCACATTTATATAAATGTTTGTAGCTATAATTATGAGATACGCCAATGATGGAAAGGTTTTTCTGTTTATACGCGCTAGCAAAAGAAACCGCGCGATTGCCATGACAGATAATTAAATCTGGTTTATGTATAATTGCTAATATCCACAAATATAATTTTGAGATAAAACACCAAGGAGCTATATTTGGTAATGAATAATTATTAAGAAGCTGCTTATTGATCTGCGCAGATACACTGGTTATATTTATAACCTCATGTTTTTGCATTGTTAAGGCATCATTATAATCAATATATGCTTGCTGGATACCCCCTAAATCTCTTGACATCATGACGTTAAATATTCGCATATATTTAGTTTTTTAATAATTCAATTAGCTTATTAAGCGTCACTTCATTTTCTATTTCAGCATCTAGATCTTTTATTTTATAAGTTTGTTTCTGCATTTCATCTAAACCTATAAAAATTATATGGCTGGCATTTGCCGTTATGGCATTTTGCATATTTTTATTTACTTTTCCATCTAGTGATAAATTTGTATTGATATTGTTTTTACGCATAATATTGGCAGTACTAATTGCATAATCTATGCATTCAGAGCCAATAGGTATTATCATTATAGGGCGAGCTTTGGAAGGCTGAAAATCATTCATTAAAGCAAGGCGTTCTACTCCAGCTGCAAAACCAATAGACGGTATTTCAGATTCTCCCATTAAAGCAGTTAGACCGTCATAACGACCACCCGCAAGCACGGTTCCTTGAGCGCCAAGTTTATCAGTAATAAATTCAAAAGCTGTATGCGAATAATAGTCAAGTCCACGTGCAAGTTTAGGATTTATAACGTACTTAACTTGCATTTTATCTAGATAATATTTTACTTCTGCAAAATATTGAGCAGCTGATTCTGTATAGTAATCTGTTATAATCGGAGCATTACGTACAATTTTTTTATCGGATTCATCTTTAGAATCTAATATCCTTAATGGATTTTTTTCTAAGCGCTGTTTGCTATCTTCAGATAAGGCGTCGAAATGGTCCTTAAAATATTTTATAAGGGCAGCTTGATAATTTTGCCTAGATTCAGCACATCCAAGTGAATTTAATTCTAAAGTTACGTCTTTTAAGATGTTTAAATTATCTAGAATGTGCGCGGCTAAACTAATTGTTTCTGCATCTGAATAAGCGCCACTTGCTCCTATATATTCAAAATTTAATTGATGAAATTGTCGTTGACGACCTTTTTGTGGTCTATCATAACGAAAAACTGGTCCACTAGAAAATAATTTTAAAGGTAATTTTTGTTTCAGACCATTGGAAATAAAAGCACGTATTATACCGGCTGTAAATTCCGGTCTTAGAGCAATTAAATCCCCGCCTTTACTAGTAAAACTATACATTTCTTTTGAAACAACATCAGAGCTATCTCCAAGTGTACGGTCAAAAACACTAACATACTCTAGTAGTGGCGTAGAAAATCCTTCATAACCATATAATTTTGCAGTATCAAGCGCTATTTTTTCTATATGTTGATGTATACGAAAATCATCGGGCAAAAGATCTTTCATGCCCCGCAGAGGTGCTAGTTTAATTGACATAAAGGTAGTTCCTAATTTTCTTGATTGTCCTTTTTAGGCATACCCTGAAGAAACTTTACTACACGTTGGTCACTTAGTATGTCAAAAAATTCCTTATCATTAATTTTAAAATCAAAATTTTGTGTATTAAAAACAAAATCAGCCGTTAAAATATCATCTTCTTGCAACTCTTC
>TARA_B110000503_G_scaffold68947_1_pt1 | contig 10919 bp, 9 predicted proteins | sample TARA_B110000503 | Tara Oceans TARA_B110000503 (sample SAMEA4397472) | marine metagenome | biome: Polar Biome; feature: [SRF] surface water layer (ENVO:00010504); material: water (ENVO:00002006), including particulate matter (ENVO:01000060) such as... | depth 5 m
CTATGCCAGCTATCCCCCCTGTATATTCTCAAGTGCTGTCCAGTTATAGCCTCAACGATCAAGTTGATATGCTGCAAGCAGGTGGGCATGAATTCAAATTAGCTTGTCGATATGAATATCAACAATGCTATCTCCGAGCCCAATTTTGGTATCAAACTGCAGCAAAAAAAGGTCATTGCCAAGCGCAGAATAATTTGGCGGTAATGTATGCCTTAGGGCGTGTAGAACTTGCATCACCTGTAGATGCTTTGGATTGGTTTTTGAAAGCTGCCGAACAAGGCGACGAAAAGGCTAAGCGTAATTTAAATTGTTTGCAGCTTGAAAGTGACCTTTTGGGCAAGCAACACTTTGTGATCTAACTTTCCTTATCCCTTGTTCGGGGCTAACGCAGGGCTAATGGGCAGTGTATAATGTGTCTTTAATTTGTCACAATAGACCCAAGCAATGCAAGCCAAACAACGCGTGCTCACAGGCATTACCACGACCGGAACACCACATCTAGGTAACTACCTAGGCGCTCTCAAACCTGCTGTGGCTGCGAGCCAAAAAATTGACACTGATAGTTTTTATTTTTTGGCTGATTATCATGCCCTTATTAAATGCCAAGACCCTCAAACGGTACATCGTTCTGGTCGTGAAATTGCGGCCATTTGGTTAGCGTTAGGTTTAGATACTGACAAAGCCACCTTTTACCGTCAATCGGATATCCCAGAAATCCCTCAGTTGGCATGGTTTTTAACCTGTATGACAGCTAAAGGTATGATGAATAGAGCCCACGCATATAAGGCTTCTGTAGACGAAAATCAGCGTCAATCTAGCGTCGACTTAGACCAGGGCATTAGCATGGGTTTATACAGCTATCCCATTCTGATGGCCGCAGATATCCTCATGTTTAACGCTCATCACATCCCAGTTGGCAAAGATCAAATTCAACATATTGAAATGTGTCGAGACATTGCTATGCGCTTTAACCATACCTATGGCGAGCACTTTGTGTTGCCAGAAGCGATGGTTGAAGAGGGCGAGCCAAAGGTTTTGTCAGGTCTTGATGGCCGTAAAATGAGCAAGAGTTATGGCAATATCATTCCTTTATTTGCCCCTGCTGATGAGTTACGAAAACTGATCTTTCAGATTACCACCAATAGCCTGCAGCCTGGCGAAGTAAAAGACCCCGACACCTGCACTTTGTTTGAAATATACAGTGCCTTTGCCAGCCCAGAAGAAACCATGGTGATCCGCCAAGCCTATGCAAATGGCATTGGCTGGGGAGACATGAAAGGCCAGTTATTTGAGTATCTAAACGACTACTTAAGCCCTGCTCGAAAACGCTATGACGAAATTATTACCGACCCCGCCTATATTGAATCAGAACTACAAAAAGGCGCAGCTAAAGCACGTGCTCACAGCGAACCCTTTATGCAGCGTCTGCGTTCAGCTGTAGGTATTATGTCTTTAGTAGGGGATATGGGGTCTAAGAAGCAATCCACTAGGGTTAAAAAAGAACTCAATCAAGAAGAGCAAGCTAAGGTCGATGCGGGCAAAGCTAAGGCCATGGCAATTGCCAAACAAAGGGCTGACGAAGAGGCACAGCAACTGGCGATTAAGGTTGATGAGCTGCTTAAAACTATTGCAGCCAGCAGTCATCCTAAAGCTGCAGGTGAAGACATGCTAGAAGCCTTGCAAGTCCAGATGGATGGTGCCAAAAAGAAAGCTAAGAAAAGCCTACAACAAACCTTTGAATTACTTAAACAACGGTTAACCAGTTAACCGAGTTAATAAAGTTAAGGAGCTGCCTTTGGCCAAGCACATCGTTATTGTAGAAGATGATCGGGACCAACGAGATAACTACCAATTTGCCTTAGAACAACGCGGCTATCGTGTGACTGCATACGCTGGTAAAGACCAGGCCGAAGCAGGCTTAAAGCTACAGCGACCTGATCTAGTCATACTTGATATTATTATGGATGAAAATATTGATGCGGGATTTCAGTTATGCGCTGCGTTGCTAAAAATTCATCCTGAACTACCAGTCCTGTTTCTGACTGAGCGGGTGGGCGAAATTGACCGAATTTTAGGCCTAAGGATGGGCGCGTGGGATTACCAACCGAAGCCTGTTTCTCTGGATTTTTTAGCAGAAAAAGTAGCAACGCTCATTCGTCTTAGCGACATTAGGGTAGTGGCAGCAGAAATAGATGATCAAAATGTACGGATTATAGGCCGTTTGCAACTGCTGGAAGAAAGTCGTCAGGCTAAATGGTGTGACCAGGTCATAGATGGACTGACGTTAACCGAATTTCGTATGATAGAGGCCCTTACCCGCAGGCCTGGTCATATTTTAACCTATGACACTTTGGCCCAAGCCACACACCAGCATTATGTGTCTAACAACACCATAAGCACCCACATTCGTAATATAAAACGCAAACTAAAAAACATAGATGCTCAATTTGATGCCATCAAATCTGAATATGGTATGGGCTATCGCTGGTCGGAGCATTAATGCCTTTCACTAATAGGGGTCTAAGGTTTCGATTGAATACCCAGATCTTGGTTTTTGCTTTGGTGCTAATCAGTATTCCATGGTTATCTTATCGCTTTGTAGCAGAAACTCGTGTGTTCATGATTGAAGGCCAAACCCAGGCTCAAGAACAGTTAGCCCGAGGTATTGTTACTTTATTTCAAGGACGTGATGATCTGTTAGCTGAATTACCTTATCTGGACAGCCAGCAGGTGGTTTTTAGCCACCCCTTATTGGGCCCAGCTAAGGTCGATGGATACATCAGCGAATGGTTAGATTTTCAACTATTTGCTAACCATTTTGGTGCCGGTGACGAGAGTGAAGACGGCTATAGTTTATTATTAGGGGAGAAGGATGATCGTATTTTTGGCCTGGTGCGTATCCAAGATGATAAAACCGTTTTAAAAACCAAAGGCGCAGCCAAATTAGACTTGAGCGATCATTTACGACTCTCATTGCCGGATCGCAATGGTAATGAAAGAAGGCTAGTGATTGTTGCCACCAATGCCGGCGCTATGGAGGTGTGGTACGTTAAAGAAGATTGGGCCACCCCGCAATATCGAAGCCCCTCATCATCGTTTATTATTCAAGCGGTAATGCGCCCTTTGGTTGATGGGTATATGGTTGAATTTGCGTTACCAAAATACTTTTTGAATGAACGTCAAGAGTTTGGTTTAGCGGTGGCTGATGTCGATAGCGAAGATGGCACCATGCGTCATCTGAAAACCTTAGTCGGCGCCGATACCACCATTGAAAGCCATTTTAACCTATTGGCCATGCGGGCACCGGAGGCTAATAAAATCCTGTCAAGCCTAAGTCGTTCCGATTCGCAAATTGTGATCTACGATAACAATTTGCAAGTGCGTGCTAGTGTAGGTCAAGTGAGTCCTCCTAAGCCTGAGCAGATTAAGCCTGAAGATTTTCTAGAAGGCATTCAAAGTTGGCTTAACCAAGGGCTAGATTGGTTTATCGCTATTCCAGACTATTTGAATCCAATTCAAGCCGCTAGCCAAGAGCGTGATTTACTTAACCGTGCCTTAGATAAGAAGTTTGCTAGCGGGCGCTGGCATAAAAGCCCTGCGGAGCAGGTGCTTGCCGTTGCTGCACCTATTCTAGACCAAGAAGGTGAGTTACTTGGGGTGGTGTTAATCAAACAGTCGACGGCGCAAATACTGGGTTTGCAGCGCCAAGCTATGGAAAACATTGCCTTACTTAGCTTATCGACCATGCTGGTTATTTTATTGGTTTTATTGTTATTCTCATGGCGCCAAGCCATGCGCATTAGGCGTTTGGGTAGAGAAGCTCAGCAAATCGTTGATGCAGATGGCAGGTTAAGGACAGACCAGTTGTACAACGAAATGCGTGCGGGTGACGAAATTGGCGATTTAGCCCGAAGTTTTTCTGGTGTGGTGGCTCGGTTACACGAACACCAAGAGTTTATGAGCACCATGCCACGCACCCTGCGCCATGAGGTTAACAACCCCCTCAATGCCACAATGACCTCCCTAGAAAATATGCAAATGCACGGTGTATCAGAGACTCAGCAACGTTATATTGATAGCGCTCAAAGGGGCTTGGTTAAGATCAGTGCCATTGTTGAAAAGCTCGCTGATGCTGCTAATTTGGAAGCTGCCTTGCATGAGGATGAGTTGGAACCGTTGGACTTATTACATTTGTTAAAAACCTACGTCCATCATCAAAATCCGGCCACCATGGGTGGGTCGGCAGACGTCGTATTTGAGGCAAATCATCAGTCGTTGTATGTTGCAGGTGTTGACTATCGTATAGAGCAACTGCTGGATAAATTACTCGACAACGCGAGAGATTTTCGCACCGACACTAGTCTGATTACTGTGCGTTTATATCAGCAAGATTACGATTGCTACCTAGAAGTGGAAAATAATGGCCCCAGCATCCCCCCAGAGTTGATGGCTGGGATGTTTAACTCAATGGTCTCAGCGCGCGCCGCTGGCGCTGGTCACGCCCATTTTGGCTTGGGCTTATATATTGTAAGATTGATAAGCCAATTCCATGGTGGCAGTGTTTCGGCTCATAACTTGATACAACCAGAAGGTGTCATGTTTAGGGTTAAATTACCTATATTATTGGTGTAGCTCAATGCGTAAAACCACGTCTGTTTTAGCCAAAGCCTTAATCGTGTTAGTTAAAGGTTACCAATACCTATTAAGCCCGCTGTTGGGCAGCAACTGTCGCTACTCTCCTTCGTGCTCTAGCTATACGATAGAAGCAATTCAATTACATGGTGCAGTTAAGGGTTTTTTAATGGGTGCATGGCGTATTATGCGCTGTAATCCATTTTCTAAAGGCGGCTATGAACCAGTACCTGGCAGTTGTGAACATGCCCAAATGTCTGCTCAGGATCAGTCATCAAAGTAATCAGCTAGGGTGGTTTATTGAGCAGCTATCAACTCGGTTCAGCTTAGTTAAGCTGAACCGAGGGTAGACTAATCTAACCCAGCGAAGGGAAATTGGTCGTCTTCAGCTTGCCAGCCACCGAGCTGCTTCCATCGGTTGACGATAGTGCAAAATAATTCAGCAGTTTTTTCTGCATCATAGCGGGCACTATGGGCGTCTTGATTGCTAAACCGAATATCAGCTGCCGCACAAGCCTTGGCTAATACGGTTTGACCATAGGCCAAGCCTGCCAATGTTGCCGTATCAAAACAGGAAAATGGGTGGAACGGGTTGCGCTTTTGTTGGCAACGATTAACCGCTGCATTAATAAAATTCAAATCGAAAGCTGCGTTATGGCCAACTAAAATAGCACGTTTGCATTGGCTAGCTTTCAAGGCTTTACGAATGGGTTTAAACAGTAGGTCTAATGCCTCACGTTCACTAATTGCTTGGCGCGCTGGATCTGCAGGATCGATGCCGGTAAATTCTAAAGCCGCAGCTTCTAAGTTTGCACCTTCGAAAGGTTCGATGTGGCAATCTATGGTTTCTTTTGCGTACAGCAAACCCTCTTCATCCATATCAATAATCACTGCTGCTGCTTCTAGAAGCGCATCTGTTTGGCTATTAAAACCTGCGGTTTCTACATCTACAATAATAGGCAAATAGCCCCGAAAGCGATCTTTAATCACGTTATTATGCCTCCATTTTCCAGTTAAGGGTTTCGCCAGCACCTAAAGGGATGATGATGTCATCGCCAAAACTTAGGCTAGAAGGAACCTGCCAGCTGTTTCGGATTAAGGTGATGGTGTCGCTATTATGTGGCAAACCATAAAATTTAGGGCCGTTTAAGCTTGCGAAGGCTTCCAGTTTATCCAGAGCATTAAAAGATTCAAAGGCTTGGGCATAGAGCTCAATGGCAGCGGGTGACGAATAACAACCGGCACAGCCACATGCACTTTCTTTAGCCCCTTGAGCGTGAGGTGCGGAATCTGTGCCTAAAAAGAATTTTTCACTGTCACTAGAGACTGCGGCCTGCAACGCTTGCTGATGAGTGTTGCGCTTAAGGACGGGAAGACAATATAAGTGTGGTTTAACACCCCCCACCAATAAGTCGTTGCGGTTATACAGTAGGTGCTGTGGCGTAACGGTTGCGGCAACTCGATCACTGGCGTCAGCAACAAACTGAGCAGCATCACTGGTGGTAATGTGTTCAAACACACATTTGAGCTTTGGGAAACGTTGTAATAAGGGTGCTAAATGTTGATCAATAAAGCTTTTCTCACGGTCAAAAATATCCACATGAGAATGAGTAACTTCCCCATGAACCAGTAATGGCATACCCAGCTGTTCAAGCTTTTCTATAGCGGGGTAGATGTTTTCAAGGTTGGTGACACCGGCTGCAGAATTAGTTGTGGCCCCTGCTGGGTAGAGTTTGACTGCCTTAACAATACTAGAATCAAAAGCCCGCTGGATCTCTTTCGCACTGGTGTGATCTGTTAGATAAAGTGTCATTAAAGCGGTTAAAGAACTATTTTGTGCATCCAAACGTGCTTTATAGGCTACAGCCATGGCGGTATCAACCACGGGTGGTGTGAGATTTGGCATAATCATGGCACGGCCAAATTGTGCGGCGGTGTCGGCCACTGTGCGCGTCAGCACGGCACCATCACGGAGGTGCAGGTGCCAATCGTCAGGGCGGATTATAGTCAGTGATTGCATGGGAAATTCTCGAGCCCAATGGCTAGTTGGTTGGATCAAACAATAGACTCCATTTTATCAGTAGTGGGGTTAATAAAATACTCACAATCGGGTAATTTTTGCCTGCTAATGCTGTGCAGTTACAAGCATCCATGTATAATTTATTGATACAATAGCGCATTATTTTTGTTACAAGGATTTCACTGCTATGGCAGACATCAAGAAAGTAGTACTCGCCTATTCTGGTGGTTTAGACACCTCAGTTATTGTCAAATGGTTGCAAGAAACCTATCACTGCGAGGTGGTGACCTTTACCGCCGACTTAGGGCAGGGTGAAGAAGTTGAGCCCGCTCGAGCTAAAGCCGAGGCCTTAGGTGTTAAAGAAATTTATATCGAAGACTTACGAGAAGAATTTGTCCGAGATTTTGTTTTCCCTATGTTTCGTGCCAATGCAGTGTATGAAGGCGAATACCTTTTAGGTACATCCATTGCACGCCCATTAATTGCCAAACGTTTGATCGAGATCGCTAACCTTACTGGAGCCGATGCAATTTCCCACGGTGCCACAGGTAAAGGTAATGACCAGGTGCGTTTTGAGTTGGGTGCTTATGCTCTGAAGCCTGGTGTGGAAGTGATCGCTCCATGGCGTGAGTGGGACTTGAGCTCTCGTGAAAGCCTTATGGAATATTGTGAAAAACATAATATTCCAGTGGACTTCAAAAACAAGAAAAGCTCACCTTACTCCATGGATGCCAACTTGCTACACATTTCCTACGAGAGTGGCATGTTAGAAGACCCTTGGCACCCATCAGATGAAGATATGTGGCGTTGGACTGTGTCCCCGGAAGCGGCTCCGGATAAGGCCACCTACATTGAATTAGATTACCAAAAAGGTGATATCGTGGCGATCAATGGTGAATCCATGAGCCCTGCAACGGTGTTGACTGAGCTTAACCGTGTCGCTGGGGCAAATGGTATAGGGCGCTTAGATATCGTTGAAAACCGCTATGTAGGTATGAAAGCGCGGGGCTGTTATGAAACCCCAGGTGGCACCGTTATGCTCAAGGCTCATCGTGCCATTGAATCGATTACCATGGATCGTGAAGCGGCCCACCTTAAAGACGAAATTATGCCACGCTATGCTAAGTTAGTTTATAACGGTTATTGGTGGTCTGAAGAGCGCCATATGTTACAAGCGCTAATTAATCGTTCGCAAGAGTATGTCAATGGTACGGTCAAACTGAAGCTTTACAAGGGCAACGTGGACGTCGTGGGCCGTAAGTCTAATGATAGTCTGTTTGATGCAGCCATGGCGACCATGGAAGATGATGCTGGAGCATATAATCAGCAGGATGCGGCTGGTTTTATTAAATTGAATGCCTTACGAATGCGCATTGAGTCTAGTAAGGGTCGAAACTTACTAAAGTAGCATTGAGGCCAGCACCATCAAGCACAAAACCAAGCCATTGCTTGGTTTTGTGCTGTTTAGGCGCGACTAACCAAAAGATCCATTATTTCTCCATTATTGGTGCAATGTTTATCCATCTTCCCAGTCCTTAATAGACAGTGATGATAACAAGGAGTCCCCAATGCAATGTTTCATTCCTTTTTCTGAAGAAGTTTTAGAGCAACACCCTGATTTACTAGCCAGTGGGTTAGTGCCATTTCGTGAAGAATATTTACATTACACAGTGGAACTTGAAGTTGTGTCACCAGATCGAGCAAAGAATTTGGCGCCAACAGATTTCTCATTTAATGAAAAAGGTAATCGTAAGGTTCATGCGATATAAATTGTGAACTTTTAAAGTTAGCGTTGGTCTTAGTTGTACATTGAGTAAAAACCCGTGCCCTATACAGGTAACCGCTTCCCCTTCGGTTAACTTGTAGAGGGCATTTTTTTGCTGTTTTTTTGAGTCCACTATAGAGCCGCCGTGATGGCGGCTTGCTAGAGACTAGCGAGCAGGGCGCTTGCTAGGTCCGTTGGATTTACGCCAAGGGTTATTTTGTTTAGCCGGTTGGGCATCTCCGGAAGCAGATTGAGGGGCTCTGCGTTGGTTCGATGTAGACAAGGCCGACTTGACCTGTGGTGTTCTCTTTCTAGGAGCCTGTACAGTCAATTGTTCAGACTTTAGCTTAGGTTTTTTGGGTCTCTTGTTTTTTAGTGCGCGCAAATCTTGTGACGGCGGCAATTCATGAACAGGAATAAAGCCCTCAATATAGTCCCGTTCTATGTGCGTTTGAATGAGGTGCTCAATGGATTCTAAAAATTCAATTTCATCGGCACACACTAAAGAGATCGCTTGACCGGTTTGGTTGGCACGACCAGTTCTGCCAATGCGATGAACGTAATCTTCGGCAATATTGGGTAAATCATAATTCACCACTTGGGGCAATTGATCAATGTCCAATCCACGCGCGGCGATATCTGTTGCCACTAAGACTTTAACTTCGCCTGCCTTAAACTGAGCTAAAGCGCGAGTACGGGCACCTTGACTCTTGTTGCCGTGAATGGCATCCGCACTAATGCCTCCACCTACAAGCCATTTAGCCAACTTATTACAGCCGTGCTTGGTGCGGCAAAACACTAATACTTGTGACCATTGTTTACTCACGATTAGCTCCTGCAGTAACGCAGGCTTTTGTTTTTTATCGACGGGGCACAGCCACTGCTTAACCGTGGGTGCTGTGGTGTTAGCAGGGCTGACGTTGATCTCTACAGGATTGTTCATCAGGCCCTTCGCGAGGGACCTGATTTGATCTGCAAAGGTGGCTGAGAACATGAGGTTTTGGCGGTCTTTTGGTAAGAAAGATAAGATGCGCTTTAAATCATTAATAAAGCCCATGTCCAACATGCGATCAGCTTCATCGAGAATGAGCACTTCAAGTTGATCAAATCTAACTGCCTTTTGTTGAAATAAATCCAGTAGGCGACCAGGAGTAGCAACTAAAACATCTGCGCCACGCCTTAAGCGCATCATCTGTGGGTTAATTTTAACGCCACCAAATACCACCGCTGAAGTTAATGGCAGGTCTGCGCCATAGGTGGCTACACTTTCTGCTACCTGTGCGGCAAGTTCACGAGTAGGGGTGAGCACCAAGGCGCGTACTTGGTTGGCGTTGGCTCGCTGGCCTTTTGCTAGTCGTTGCAACAGGGGTAAGGTAAAGGCAGCCGTTTTACCGGTGCCGGTTTGGGCTGCAGCCATAACATCGTCGCCCGCCAAAATAGCTGGAATAGCTTTCTCTTGGATTGGGCTTGGAACGGTATAACCCTTGCTCTCTATAGCGGTTAATAGGCGTGGCTCAAGACCAAGTGCGGCAAATGACATGGGGTATCTCAGTAATAGGGGTATTAGGGCGCTGGATGATACAGTAAATGGGTTAAAAACGCCATTTAAAGCGTCTATTTTGGCCTTCTCGTACAATCGTATAATGGGCAAATTAAACCCGTTACGTTACAATTGAATAATCTTAGCTCACCTATTGCAGCGCCCCTAAAAATGCCAAGTAAACAGTTTCTGATTGAACCCGAAGAACAATTCGTAAACTTCCTTAATGCCCTCGATGAAAGTGGGTTTTTAGGTGAAATATCGCCTCATCAGGCGGATCGACTGATTGCATCTACCGACAACAGTGTCTACCAGTTGCTACCTCAAGGAGTGCTTTACCCAAAGCATGAAGAAGACCTGAAAAGCATCTTTACCCTTGCCGCCCAAACAAAATTCAACGACATTTACTTTGCTCCACGTGGTGGTGGCACCGGAACCAATGGCCAATCCTTAACGGATGGCTTAGTCATCGACTGTTCAAGACACTTGAACTCGATCCTTGATATTGACGTGGAGGCGGGTTGGGTCAAGGTGCAGGCCGGCGTTATTCGAGACCAACTCAATGATTACCTACGTCCATTGGGTGTGTTTTTTGCCCCCACACTGTCTACCAGCAATAGAGCAACACTAGGGGGCATGGCTAACACTGATGCCTGTGGCCAAGGTTCTCGTATTTATGGCCGCACCAGTAATCATGTGCTGGGGTTAAAACTTGTGTTGGTCAATGGTCAGCAAATCAGCAGCGAAGCCATGTCTAGTGAGGCGTTACGCTTAAAAATTGAAACTGGTGGTGAAACCGCGCAACTGTATCAACAGGTCAGCGATATGATCACCCGAAAACAGGCCCTCATTAACGCCCGTTTCCCTAAACTTAATCGTTTTATGACGGGATATAATTTGGCCCATATTCACAACGAACAGGGGTTTGACTTAAGCAAACTCATCTGTGGCTCTGAAGGTAC
>TARA_B110000503_G_scaffold47323_1_pt1 | contig 10915 bp, 10 predicted proteins | sample TARA_B110000503 | Tara Oceans TARA_B110000503 (sample SAMEA4397472) | marine metagenome | biome: Polar Biome; feature: [SRF] surface water layer (ENVO:00010504); material: water (ENVO:00002006), including particulate matter (ENVO:01000060) such as... | depth 5 m
TAGTCATTATCGGAATATGGATATTCATTATGCGCAGAATGTCTTCAGGAGGCGGCGGTGGTGCCGGAGGACAGATTTTTAACATTGGCAAATCTAAAGCGAAGCTTTTTGATGAAAAGTCAGAGGTTAAAACATCTTTTAAAGATGTTGCAGGTCTTGAAGGAGCTAAAGAAGAAGTTCAAGAAATTGTTGATTTCTTAAAATTTCCAGACAAATATACTGCCTTGGGTGGTAAAATTCCAAAAGGAGCTTTATTAGTAGGACCTCCAGGAACAGGTAAAACATTATTGGCCAGAGCCGTTGCTGGAGAAGCGCAGGTTCCATTTTTCTCTTTATCGGGTTCCGATTTTGTTGAAATGTTTGTTGGAGTTGGTGCTTCGAGAGTTCGAGACTTGTTTAAGCAAGCAAAAGAGAAATCACCCTCTATCATATTTATCGATGAGATTGATGCCGTGGGTCGTGCGCGAGGGAAAAGTAATATGTCAGGTTCAAATGATGAAAGAGAAAACACATTAAATCAATTATTGACAGAGATGGATGGTTTTGGAACCAATAGCAACGTTATTGTTATTGCAGCAACAAACCGTGCAGACGTTTTAGACAAAGCGCTTATGAGAGCTGGGAGATTTGATCGACAGATCTATGTTGACCTTCCCGATGTTCGTGAGCGAAAAGAGATTTTTGATGTCCATTTACGTCCAATTAAAACGGAGGAGACTTTAGACATGGACTTCTTAGCAAAACAAACGCCCGGTTTTTCTGGTGCAGACATCGCTAATGTTTGTAACGAAGCAGCTTTAATAGCAGCAAGAAACGAAAAGAAATTTGTTGACAAGCAAGATTTTTTAGACGCTGTAGATAGAATAGTAGGTGGTTTAGAAAAGAAAAATAAAATAATCACTCCAGCAGAGAAAAAGGCTATTGCCTATCACGAAGCAGGACATGCTACTGTAAGTTGGATGTTAGAACACGCAGCGCCATTGGTAAAAGTTACTATTGTTCCAAGAGGGCAATCATTAGGAGCAGCCTGGTATCTTCCAGAAGAGCGACTCATTGTTAGACCGAATCAAATGCTTGATGAAATGTGTGCGGCTTTGGGTGGACGTGCAGCGGAGAAAGTAATTTTCAATGAAATTTCTACAGGGGCATTAAGTGATCTTGAGAAAGTGACAAAACAGGCTAGAGCTATGGTTACGATTTATGGCTTAAATGAAAACATTGGGAACCTGACCTATTATGAATCTGGAGGGCAATCTGAATATGGTTTCACAAAACCATATAGTGAAAAAACTGCTGAAATGATTGATAAAGAAATCTCAAAACTCATAGAAACACAATACCAACGAGCCATCGCTTTGCTTGAAAAGCATAAGGATAAATTGACCGAACTTGCAGATGTTTTACTTGACAAAGAGGTAATATTTAAAGATAATCTTCAAAAAATATTTGGACCTAGACCGTTTGAAACAAAGAAGGAAGAAGAGGTGACCACGCCATCAAAAACATAATATAATATTTCGTTTTATCATAACAACATTTTAGTCTAGATTTTATATATTTGAGATTGGTATTTTTTTTTCCAAAACTCCTCAAAAAAATGTAAATGAGTCTGTTTAAAAGACTATTTAAGACAAATTATAAGTCAGATGAAAAAGCTAAAAAAGCTAAGGAATCTGATCATGGTAAGTATTTCCCAGAGAAAAAAGCGCCCATAGACGAAAAGTTTACCTACTATTTCAACAAAAATGGCGGTAAATTTCTTTATTGTGAAAACATGGAAGAGGTGCTGGAAGCCTTCGATAATATTTTATTGGAGAATGATTGGTATGAAAAAGAAGCTTTTTGTTTTGACGAAAAGCTCGTTTCGAGATTTGACGGATTTAACCTGAATTTCGTCCAAGATGCAAAAGCAGCGTTTTTTCTTTCCCCATGTGAGGCCTTGGTTTCCAAAAATGGTTCTATCCTCCTTTCTTCGAATCAGGTGAAAGAAAAAAGTCTAAAAGAACTCCCTTCTAATTTTATCGTATTTGCTACAACCAGCCAACTCGTAGAATCTATAAGTGAGGGACTGCGAAAAATAAAAAATCAAAGTACCAACTATATTCCGAGTAATATCACGACCATACAAGACTTCCAACCAGAAAAAGAAAAGGACTTTATGAGTTATGGAAGTAGCACAAAAAACCTATATTTGCTCCTCTTGGAAGATTTGTAATATGAAGGAATTGATTGTGCGAACTATATCCGGTGTTTTATATGTCGCCATAGTTGTTTTTTCAATGTGTACCTCACGCGAATGGTTTCTCGGACTCTTCTTTCTCCTAGCCATTATTACACTAAAAGAATTTTTAAAATTAGTTCGCCTTACCAGCTACCTTTCTTATCTTATTCTGGCATTCTTCATGTTTTTTTTGAGTTATAAGCTTTTAGACATAAATGCGATACATCTGTTGCTCATTTTATCCTGTTTTGTTAATCTATTTCTTTTTAAAGATTTACTAACGGTGGGTAAAATCCCAATGTTTGAAAAGAAAAAGTACATTGCCGTTGTTTTTTATATCATATGCGGATTTGTTTTTCTAACGCTTATCCCGATACGCGAAGGAGAATTTAAACCAAATATAATCATAGGTGTTTTTATACTCATATGGGCTAATGACACATTTGCATATGTGATTGGAAAGAGTTTGGGTCGCAGGAAACTAATGGAGTTGGTTTCTCCTAAAAAAACTATTGAAGGGTTTATTGGAGGTCTTGTCGGAACCATTTTCGCCAGTTTTATTTTATTTAAATATATCGGCTATTTCGATCTATCCATTTGGATTTTACTCGCAGTTATAGCATCCGTATTTGGGACTGTTGGAGATTTAATACAGTCCAAGTTTAAACGTCAGGCAGGCGCAAAAGACAGTGGTACTTTGATACCGGGTCACGGTGGTTTTTACGACAGATTAGATAGTATTATCTATACAAGTCCATTTATTTATGCATTATTAGAATTTATAGAATATGTTTCATAAAGAAGGTTTTAAAATACTATTAATTGCACTTACTTTATGCCTTGGCCTATCGCTAATGGCCAACAATTATATTGACAACAGCATCCTCAAAGGAGGCATCATTATGTCACTTACAGCGATGTTTTTATTGATTGCACAGTTCTTTAGAAATCCCAAAAGACCTTTCATTCAAAAGGATTCGCAGCTACTTTCGCCTGTTGATGGGAAAGTGGTTGTTATTGAAGAAGTATTTGAAAAAGAATATTTTAACGAAAAACGACTGCAAATTTCCGTATTTATGTCTCCATTGAATGTTCATGTAACACGATATCCTGTGACCGGTAATGTTGTGCTAAGTAAATATCATCCCGGTAAATTCTTGGTTGCATGGCATCCTAAATCATCTGAAGAAAACGAGCGGACAACTGTCGTCGTAAGGTCAAAAGAATTTGGAGACGTTTTGCATCGTCAAATCGCAGGAGCCCTTGCGAAACGAATCGTAAATTATGCCAAAGAAGGGGATGCTGTAAATCAAACAGACGATAGTGGTTTTATTAAATTTGGCTCTAGGGTAGACGTTTTTTTACCTTTAAATACAAAGGTGCATGTTTCTCTAAACCAAATGGTGAAAGGCGGTATTACAACACTAGCTGAAATATGACCTCAGAGGAATTAAATATTGAGTTTTTGGCCGCTGTAGATAGCGTCAATGCGCATACGGAAGCTTTTCCTGCAGATTTTCTGCTGCGATTATATGCATACTATAAAGTAGCCACAAATTCGCAAGACCAACCCACCAGTCGGAATCCATTGATTGGCGCATTCAAAACAAACGCGCTTTTTCAAATTCGGGATTTAGAGCCAGATCAGGCAAAAGAACATTATATTGAAGTTGTTAAGCTCTATTTTCTTTATAGAAAATAAACCCTATTTTATTTTAAAATAATAGCATTACTGCAAGCTCGCTAAACTTGTTTTTATCGTTTCTATTTTTGCCAAGGCATCCGCCTCTTTTTGACGTTCTATCGCAACAACCTTCTCTGGCGCACCGCTCACAAATCGTTCATTTTTGAGTTTTCCTTGCACACTTTTTAAGAACCCTTCCGTATACTTCAGTTCTTCAGATAGCTTTGCAATTTCTTCATCTATGTTGATTGTCCCGGCAATTGGAACGAAGTATTCATTGGATTTATTCCTGAAAGTCAACGCACCTTCTATCGCTTCATTAACATAATTTATTTCAGAAAGATTTCCTAATTTCGAAATAACCACATCAAAAGATTCTGATGCTTTTTCCTTATTAATTACCGACAGTGCAATGGCCTCTTTATACGAAATGTTTTTCTCTTTTCGAATGGTTCTAATTCCTGAAATCACTTCCGAAGCAAATTCGAAATCAAGACCAATTTTCGGATCAAAAGCCTCAATCGTTGGCCATTCAGATACAATCAAGGCCTCGTTCGGATTTCTAGGTTGTATGTGCTGCCAAATCTCTTCAGAAATAAAAGGCACAAAAGGATGCAATATTTTTAAGTTGTCTTCTAATATTGAAATAACCGAAGCATAGGTTGTAGCTGCAATAGGCTCTTCAAAACCTGGTTTCACCATTTCCAAAAACCACGAGCAAAAGTCATCCCAAATGAGTCTATACGTCGCCATTAAGGCATCACTTATGCGATACTTCAAATAATGGTCTTCGATTTCAGCCAGCGTTTTTTGAAATTTTCCCTGATACCATTTTATTGCAATTGCCGCTGTTTCTGATTCGGGTATGGTATCAGAAACACGCCATCCATCAATTAAACGATAGGAGTTCCATATTTTATTAATAAACCCACTCCCCTGTTTGCAAAGATCTTCTTCAAACATCAAATCATTTCCGGCAGGTGAGCTTAAAAGCATGCCAACACGCACGCCATCTGCTCCATATTTCCCCATCAAATCTATCGGATCTGGTGAATTACCTAAAGACTTGCTCATTTTTCGGCGCTGCTTATCACGCACGATACCTGTGAGGTATACGTTATTAAATGGCTTTTCACCTCGGTATTCATAGCCCGCAATGATCATACGTGCCACCCAAAAGAAAAGGATTTCAGGTGCTGTTACCAAGTCATTGGTCGGATAATAGTAATTTATTTCTTTATTATCTGGTTCTAAAATTCCGTTAAATACGCTTATTGGCCATAACCAAGATGAGAACCAAGTATCAAGAACATCCGAATCTTGCTTTAAATCTGAGAATGAAAGGTTTTTATTAGCCGTTTTCTCCTGAGCCTTTACTAATGCATTTTCCATGGAGTCGGCTACCACAAAATCATTCGTTCCATCACCATAAAAATAGGCTGGAATCTGTTGACCCCACCATAGTTGTCTCGAAATATTCCAATCACGAACATTCTCCATCCAATGACGGTAGGTATTGATAAATTTCTCTGGAACAAGTTTTACATCTTTGTCAAGAACCGAATCTAAGGCAGGCTGAGCCAGTTCTTTCATCTTTAAAAACCATTGATCACTCAATTTCGGTTCTATAACGGCTCCGGTTCGCTCACTAGTCCCTACTTTATGCATATGTGTTTCAATCTTAGAAACAACACCCATCTCCTGTAACTCCTTCACTATTTGTTTACGAACAACAAAACGATCTTTCCCTGTGTAGTGTAAACCGAAACTGTTCAAGGTAGCGTCGTCATTTAGAATATCAATTACCTCTAAATTATGTTTTTCTCCTAAAACTTTATCGTTTTCATCGTGGGCTGGAGTCACTTTTAAGCAACCAGTACCAAATTCGATATCGACGTAGTCGTCCTCAATAATCGGGATTACTCGATTACATATCGGCACAATCGCCTTTTTTCCTTTTAAATGACGAAACCTATCATCATTCGGGTTTATACATATCGCAGTATCTCCCAAAATTGTTTCAGGTCTGGTGGTAGCAATTGTCAACACATCCTTACTCCCTTCGATCTGATACTCTAAATAATAAAGGTTTCCTTGCTTCTCTTCATAAATAACCTCTTCATCTGAAAGTGTCGTTTTCGCTTCAGGATCCCAGTTAACCATTCGAAAGCCCCTGTAAACATTTCCTTTCTCATAAAGATCAATGAATACTTTTATAACCGATGCAGACATGTCGTCATCCATGGTAAACTTGGTTCTTTCCCAATCACAAGAAGCTCCTAACTTCTTCAATTGCTCAAGGATTATTCCACCATGTTTGTGTGTCCAATCCCATGCATGACCTAAAAATTCTTCCCGAGATAAGCTCCCTTTATCAATGCCTTCCGCTTTTAATTTTGCGACTACCTTGGCTTCCGTTGCAATCGAAGCATGGTCTGTTCCAGGTACCCAACAGGCATTGAGTCCTTTTAAACGTGCACGACGTATTAAAACATCCTGTAGGGTGTTATTTAACATATGGCCCATGTGCAGAACTCCTGTTACATTTGGGGGAGGAATTACAATAGTATAAGGCGTTCTTTCATCTACTTCTGAATGGAAATAACCATGCTCCATCCAATAGCTATACCATTTATCCTCAACATTTTGCGCATTATATTTTGCTTCTAAAGCCATTTGTGGTTTAATTTTTGAAAGTAAGAATGCAAAAGTAGGTATAACCACAGGATTATGAAAATGAATAACTTATTTTGCACTTTGTACGAAAGTTGTCTACTTTAGCGTTATAGTGGCACACAATACTGCATTCCTTAACAAAAATAATTATGAAAAAAATAGTTCTTATTGCCCTTATGGCGTTCGTAGGTTTTGCGGCAAATGCCCAAGCTGAGATTAGTTTTAAATCAGAAACTGTCAATTATGGAGAAATAGCCAAAGGTAGTGATGGGGTTCGTGTCTTTACCTTTACCAATACCGGTAATGCGCCACTTATCATTTCTGAGGTCAAGTCGAGCTGCGGTTGCACAGTTCCTAAAAAACCGGATGGACCTATCGCCCCAGGTGAATCAAATACAATTCAGGTGAAATATGACACCAATCGTGTTGGTCCGATAAGAAAAACAGTCACTGTTTATTCGAATGCAGAAGAACCAGTCAAGGCTCTTAAAATTAAGGGAGAAGTTTTGGCGGCAGGAAAAAGTGTCTTAGATAAAACTGAATAAAAAAAACAGTGTTATAAATAATACCAATCCCGACCATAGTGTTGGGATTTTTTATATGCGCTTTTTTAATGTAAATACTGCTCTAAACAATAGGCTGTTTCGTTTAACCTTTGGAGTTACCCTTTTACCAGTATTAGATAAAATAAGGTGTTTATCTGCGTAAACTTTAACCCTTACCTGCACCAAATTACTTAAGAACTCATAGGATGTTTTATCTTTCTTAGACATCTTGGCCATGATAACGACTCTTGGGAATAGCCATAGCCATTCTAATGGAACAGCTAATGAAGACTTATGCCATTTTACCTTCCTATTTTCAATTAAATCGAGGCATAAAAAAAATAAAAAATGTGATGCTTGCCGGTACTGAAATATAAAATATATTTTGCAAATTTGTTAGTAAATAAATTAAAGTATGCCTTCTATATCTCTCAAAGGTCAAAAAATGCCCGAATCGCCAATTCGCAAGCTAGTTCCCTATGCTGAAAAAGCATACAAGGCCAACAAAACAGTGTATCACTTAAATATCGGACAACCGGATATTAAGTCGCCACAATTGGCAATGGATGCCGTTGCAAATCATTCGCTAGAAATACTGGCATACTCTAGATCTGAAGGGTCTCAAGAATATAGAGAGAAGATTGCAACCTATTACAATAAGAATAACATTCCAGTTGAAGCAAATGAGATTATTGTAACGACCGGAGGAAGTGAAGCCTTGCTTTTTGCAATGGGGAGTATTGCAGATGCAGACGACGAAATAATTATCCCAGAACCTTTTTATGCAAATTATAACGGATTTGCAACTGCGTCAGGTGTCAAAATTGTTCCTGTAATTTCAAAAATTGAAGACAACTTTGCCCTTCCTCCTATTTCTGAATTTGAAAAGCTTATTACGCCAAAGACAAAAGCAATCCTAATCTGTAACCCAGGCAACCCTACTGGTTATTTATATTCAAAAGAAGAAATTCAAAAACTAGCTGTGATTGTAAAAAAACACGATCTTTTTTTAATAGCTGATGAAGTCTATAGAGAATTCACCTATGACGGCTCAAAGCATTATTCAATTTTAGAAGAAGTTGGTTTAGACGAAAATGCGATAATCATCGATTCTGTATCCAAGCGATATAGTATGTGCGGGGCTCGAATTGGCTGTCTGGTTTCAAAAAATAAAAAATTAATAAATACTGCCCTGAAGTTCGCTCAAGCACGCTTGAGTCCACCCACATTTGCTCAAATCGCAAGTGAAGCAGCCCTGGAAACACCACAAAGTTATTTTGATGAAGTCATCGTTGAATATCAAGACCGAAGAAATACGCTCGTAGAACACCTGCAAAAAATTCCAGGCGTAAAAGTAGGCGTGCCAAAAGGCGCCTTTTATTGTATTGCCGAATTACCAGTAAAAAATAGTGATGCCTTTGCTCAATGGCTGTTAGAAGAGTTCGATTTAAATGGCGAAACCATTATGGTAGCTCCTGCAGCCGGATTTTACTCAAGTCCTGGCGTAGGCCTAAATCAGATACGCATTGCTTACGTACTAAGGAAAGAAAGTCTTATTAAGGCTGTTGAGATACTGAGATCCGCTCTGAAAATATACAACGACTAATGCTGATTGAATCAAATAAATCGCTAAAAGAATACAATACCTTTGGCATTGATTGTAAGGCGAAATACTTTGTTTCAGTTACCACAAGTGACCAACTCATAGCGGTTCTCTCAGATAAAAAATATGACGCCCATTTTCTTTTAGGTGGCGGTAGCAACATTTTACTTACCCAAGACATTAACGCCTTAGTTATTCATCTAAATTTAAGAGGAATAACGATCCTTTCAGAAACTGAAGAGCAGGTTCGAATTGAGGCAATGGCAGGCGAAAATTGGCACCAATTCGTTTTGTCATGTATAGAAAAAGGCTATGGTGGACTTGAAAACCTATCTTTAATTCCAGGCAATGTAGGCACAACACCTATTCAAAATATTGGCGCCTATGGGGTAGAATTAAAAGATACTTTTGAAAGCTGTAAGGCGATAGAAATTGAAACAAAAACTGAGGTATTATTTTCCAAGAAGGCTTGTAATTTCGGATACAGAACATCTGTCTTTAAAAAAGATGCCAGAAACAAATATATCATCACCAGCGTTGTGTTTAATCTAACGAAGGTAAACCACAAAAAAAGCACTGCTTATGGTGCCATACAAGAGCAATTATCTAACAAAAACACTAGTGACCCAACTCTAAAAAACATATCGGATGCTGTCATATCGATTCGCGAGTCAAAATTGCCAGATCCTAAAAAACTTGGCAATAGCGGCAGTTTCTTTAAAAACCCTGTGATTGACGCAGATACGTTTCAACTTTTTAGATCGTATTTTCCTGACGCTCCATTTTACGAAGTTTCGCCCACAGAATTCAAGATTCCAGCTGGTTGGCTCATTGAGCAAGCTGGCTTTAAAGGAAAACAATACGGTGACGCAGGAGTCCATAAAAATCAGGCCTTGGTTCTTGTGAATTATGGAAATGCGACTGGTGGTGAAATTTGGAACCTCGCTCTCAGAATTCAGAAAGAGGTAAAAGAAATATTTGGAATCCATATAGAGCCCGAAGTAAACATAATCTAGTTTACGCCAAGAACTGCATCTAGCACATGCACAACACCATTGAAACCTTTAACGTCACTTTTTTCAACCTGAGCAGATGCTCCTTTAGCATCAGTTAAAACAACAGTTGTACCCTCTAAGGTAGCTATATAGATAACACCAGACATTGTGGTTATTTCATAGCTTCCGTTTCCGTCTTTTATTTTTTGAGTAAGCGTTTCAGTATCTAGGGCCCCCTCAATAAGGTGACTTTTAATTAAGAGAACTAATTCATTTTGATTGGAAGTATTTAATAACGCTTGTGTTTTCAATTCCCCCAGGGTAGCAAAAGCATCATTCGACGGGCCTATTACTGTAAAGGGACCTTCATTTTTTGCTAACATATCTGCCAATCCAACGGTTACTAGCATGCTGCTAAACGTCTTTAAATCTGGCGTAACCATTGACTTTAGCATCACACTATTCATCTGGTTTTTTATGTCTTTTGATTGCTCTTTTGGTTGTTCTTTTGGTTGCTCTTTTGGCTGCTCTTTTGTTTGCTCTTTCTTTTCGGAACTCGAGACAACCACCATTTCCTTCAGGTCGTTATCTGCATTTTCTACTATTCGCTTCCCTTCACTTTTACAAGAAATAATTACTGATGAAATGAAGATAAATAAAAAGACTTTGGAGATAAAATTCATAGTGTTGTTTCTTACGTTAAGGGCTAAAAATAACCAAAATACTTAGACAACAGCAAGAAAGATTGTACTTTTGTGAAATATATTATTGTCATGGGAATTTTTGTTATCACTATCATACTACTACTTCTTGCAGTTGCTGGTATTGCCATTAAATTATGGGCTAAAAAAGATGGAGAATTTGCAGGTACCTGTGCCAGTCAAAGTCCTTTTTTAAATAAAGACGGAGCTGCCTGTGGTTTCTGTGGAAAAACACCAGATCAATTTGAGAATTGTAACGAAGAAGTACATAATTAATGTTTCTTCTATCTGCCTTTTCTGTAGTAATTTTCATTAATTGTTGCTACTACTTACTTTTTACAAAATTTTCATTCCTCAAAATCTCAAACGAGAAGCCAACGGCCTTACAACCAATCTCTCTTCTTATTTGCGCCAAAAATGAAGCTGAAAACCTAAAAATAAATATTCCTTTCTGGCTCGATCAAGACTACGATAATTTTGAAATTATTTT
>TARA_B110000503_G_scaffold50377_1_pt1 | contig 10912 bp, 11 predicted proteins | sample TARA_B110000503 | Tara Oceans TARA_B110000503 (sample SAMEA4397472) | marine metagenome | biome: Polar Biome; feature: [SRF] surface water layer (ENVO:00010504); material: water (ENVO:00002006), including particulate matter (ENVO:01000060) such as... | depth 5 m
AAAATAAAAGAAATTAAAAAGACTTTATGAAACAATTGATGTTACTTTTCTCATTTTCATTGCTTTTCACACACTGCAACTCGTCCTATACAAAAAAGAAAAAAATAGGTTTGATCGTCCAAAAAGCAATGGTTGTCTCTGCAAAGGTAGAAGCTTCAAAAATTGGCTCAGAGATTCTTAAGAAAGGAGGAAATGCATACGATGCGATGATTGCGACACATTTTGCTTTGGCAGTCGCATATCCTGTTGCGGGTAATATTGGAGGCGGTGGCTTTATGATATACCGAAACAATGACGGTACAAAAGGAGCTTTAGACTTTAGGGAAAAAGCGCCCATTAGTGCACACAAAAACATGTATTTAGATAGCGCGGGTACTATTATTAAAAATAAAAGTACGCTGGGTGCAAATGCTGTAGGAATTCCGGGCTCTGTTGCTGGTGCTTTCAAAGTCTATGAAAGGTTTGGAAGCATTCCTTTTAAAGCGTTGATACAACCTGCAATTGATCTGGCAAGAAATGGCTTTAAAATCACAAAAAAACAAGCAATATCTTTGAATAATACTGCTAAAAAATTCCAAAAGGTAAATACGTACAAAACACTCTTTGAAGCGAAATGGAAAGAAGGTGCTCTTTTAAAACAAGAAGAACTCGCACAGACCTTAGAACGTATTCGTGACTTTGGAAGGGCCGGATTTTATGAAGGGAAAACAGCGGAATTATTTGTAAAGTATGTTGCCCAATTAGGAGGGGTTATTTCCCGCGAAGATTTACAAAAATATACGGCCATTTGGCGTAAACCCATTACGTTTGAATACAAGGATTATCAAATTACATCCATGACATTGCCCTCGAGTGGTGGAATCTGTTTGGCTCAAATTTTAAAATCAATAGCCCCGTATAACGTATCAGACATTGAACACAATTCTACCAAATACATTCAACTATTAACAGAGGCTTCTCGAAGATCTTATGCAGATAGAGCTCACTTTTTAGGAGATATTGACTTTGTAAATGTTCCGATTGATAGTTTGACAGCCACGGACTATATCAACCAAAGAATGCAGAGTTTTTCTTGGGATAAAGCAACGCCATCTTCGGAGGTTTCTCATGGAAAAATTCTAGGACATGAAAGTGATGAGACCACACATTATTCCATTATAGATCAATTTGGCAACGCCGTTTCTGTAACCACTACTCTAAATACAGGTTATGGATCTAAAGTTGTTGTCAAAGGTGCTGGCTTTATTTTAAATAATGAAATGGACGATTTCTCCAGTAAACCTGGAGTGCCAAATGTATATGGATTGGTTGGTTCAAAAGCAAATGCTATTGCACCAGAAAAAAGAATGTTAAGTTCAATGACCCCAACTATTGTAGAAAAAAACGGAAAATTAAAAATGGTTTTAGGAACTCCTGGAGGTTCTACAATTATTACTTCTATTTTACAAAATATTTTAAACGTTGTAGAATATAATATGGGAATGCAAGAATCTGTAGACCAGCCAAGGTTTCACCATCAATGGTTGCCAGATATTATTCGCATGGAACCAGAAGGTTTTAACAGCAAAACAAAAACAACATTAAAAACATTAGGCTATACAATTTATGAAAAAAAAACACTTGTTATTGGTAAAGTGGATGCTATTTTAGTGCTGCCAAATGGAAGTTTAGAAGGCGGCGCAGATGCGCGTGGAGATGACGCTGCTGTGGGGTTTTAACCGATACCTCTTCATAAATATTCACTATAACACAACATCTTTTAAAACTAAAAATTATGATTCAACCGTTTCACTTCGCGATCCCTGTTCAAAACTTAAAATTGTGTAGAGATTTTTATGGGCGTATTTTAAATTGTAAAGAAGGTAGAAGTACGAAAAGCTGGGTTGATTTTGATTTTTTCGGGCACCAGCTTGTCATCCATCAAAAAGAAGGTTTTAAGCCCCAAAGAATATCAAATCCTGTCGATGGTTATGATGTTCCCGTGCCACATTTCGGGGTTGTTTTAACTTGGAAAGATTGGCATACTTTAGCAAACAACTTAAAAGAAAGCAACACCACTTTTATAATTGCTCCTTGCATTCGTTTTCAAGGGGAAATTGGAGAACAGGCAACCATGTTTTTTAATGACCCAGAGAAAAACGCATTAGAATTTAAAGCGTTCAAGGATATCGGACAACTTTTTGCCAAATAATGATACTTATAGAAAGCCATACCGCACCAGTATTAGAGCATCCAATTCGTTTTCAAGAATATGGAGTTGGAATTTTTAAAACGATCCCTACAAAACCTGGCATCAAAAAAGCCATTAAGAAAAAGCTCATTTTTATTGACGGTATTGAAGCCACTACTGCAAAATATATTTTGGCAGAGAAAAAATAAGTCTTTTTACACCGAAAGTATCCTTTGGTTTTAAACGATTAGAATTGCCCCTAGAAGTGCTATTTGAAGATGACTATTTCGCTGTAATAAACAAACCTCCTGGTGTGCTAGTGAATGGTCATAAGTTTATAACCATTGCAAACGGGCTGGCTTAAAACCTTAAAAAAAGTACGCAATCAGACGCTCTAAGCCCACAACCTGTGCATCGCTTAGATAAGCCCACAAGCGGAGTGTTATTAATAGGAAAAACGAGTGCGGCCATCCGTGCTTTAACTGCGTTATTTTTGACAAAAATCCAAAAAACCTGTGTCGCCATTACCATTAGCATCATAGACACTAAAGGGGTCATACAGCAAACCATTGAAGAAAAAACTGCTCATACAGAATTTGAAGTATTACAGACGATACCTTCTGAACGATTTGGCTATTTAAATCTCGTAAGATTGCAACCAAAAACAGGAAGAAAGCATCAGTTACGAAAGCATATGTTTGGTATTGGCAATCCAATATTAGGAGACCAAACCTATTTTAACGAGGGATTAGTCTTAAAAGGAAAAGGATTGTATTTACATGCAGCAACACTTTCATTTATACCTCCTTTTAGCAAAGTTGCAGTGCGTATTACAAAAGCACTTCCTAAAAAATTTAAAACTATTTTCCGAGACGCGCTCATACATTAAGCAAAAGAGAAACGTCTTTGCTTCTTTATAGGACGCTCAATTAGGACTGCAAATTAAAGAGCACGGATGCACTGTCAAACTTTTTTCAGCCCCAATACTTTCTCTCAGAATACGTGTATTTACAATATTAAGAGCTAAACTTCTCGTTTCTTTCTTTAAAAAAGGATATTTTAGCTTCAGAAATTTCAGAAATCCTACATGAAGAACTTTTTTAAAATTTTAGGAAGTATTCTTTTCGTATTATTTGCAGCTGGAGCTGTCTTTTACTTTGCGAAAAACGAAGCGCTCCCTCAAGGAAAACAAGGAAAAGAAGCCGATGCCTTGGCCATGAAAATGCTAAATGCGCTAAACTATCAGGCCTATAAAAATACTGAGACAATCGCATGGAATTTCAGAAATAAGCATTTTTATAAATGGAACAAACAAGAAAATATTATTGCGGTCTCATGGGATAATAACAAGGTAATTTTACATGCAAAAAACCCTAAAAAAACGGAAGTTTTTATTGCTGATAAAAAAGTAGAAAATAATAACATTTTAAAAAAAGCAACAGACTTTTACAACAATGACTCCTTTTGGTTGGTTGCTCCTTATAAAATATTTGATACAGGAACAGAGCGCCGCATTGTGACTCATAAAGGTCGTGCAGCACTTTTAGTTACCTATACTTCTGGAGGTTCCACTCCCGGAGATTCATACCTGTGGATTTTAAATGAGCAGTACTTCCCTACCTCCTTTAAAATGTGGACAAAAATTATTCCTATGGGCGGTGTTTCCGCAACTTGGGAAGATTGGAAAGTCACTGAAAGTGGCGCTTTATTATCCACAAGTCATCAATTTTCTATCGGAAATAAATTCTATTTAGAAAACGTAAAAGCATACAACGAATGAACTCAAAACCCATCACAAACGAAATTTTAAAAGCCTTTGGAATCTTGGGTGGAATACTCCTGTTAGGTGCATTCTTATTCACAATTCAATCGGTTATTTTCTATATTATTATCGCTGCTATTTTATCTTTAATTGCACGGCCTATTATTTCACTGCTTAATACTCAATTAAAATTCCCAAATACTATTGCCGTTATTTTTACAATGCTCTTAATGTTGAGTTTTTTATCAGGTTTAATTATCCTATTTATTCCGTTGATTGCCGAACAAGGTAAAAGCTTGTCTTTACTAGAAGTAGACGCCTTACAGGCGAGTGTACAAGAAATATATGCCCAGGTCAATAGTTATTTCTTATCAAAAGGAATCGACGTATTGAATGAATTAAAAAATGTAGACCTCCTTGCTTCATTTCAAGAAATTCCCAACTTTTTAAATGCTATTTTAGAAGCTGTAGGCTCTTTAAGTGTCGGTTTATTTTCTGTATTATTCATCTCTTTCTTTTTTATGAAAGACCGTCATTTATTAAAAAATGGTATGATGACCCTTATTCCAAATGGAAATGAAGGTAGATTTTCTAACTCTTTAGAAACCATTAATAATTTATTATCTCGATATTTTATTGGTTTACTCTCACAAATTACCATTCTCTTTGTGTTATACACCTTTATTTTACTGATTTTTGATATTGATAATGCCCTTGTCATTGCCTTTTTATGTGCATTACTTAATTTAATTCCCTATGTTGGTCCAATGATTGGTGCCGTAATTATGTTTATTTTATCAATGACCAGTAATATTGGTTTAGACTTTCAGACAGAAATATTGGCGACCTCTTTGTGGATATTGTTCTGGTATTTAATGGCCCAATTGGTAGACAATTTTGTCAGTCAGCCCCTTATTTTTTCCAAAACAACAAAATCGCATCCTTTAGAAATATTTTTAATCATTATCATTGGTGGGTTACTTTTTGGTATTGTAGGGATGATTGTAGCAGTTCCTTTGTATACCGCTTTAAAAGTTATTTTAAAGGAATTTTTATCAGAAAATAAAATTGTAAAATCTTTAACTAAAAACATTTAATTTCTTTGAACTCACATCTTCTAAACGCTGATATTCAAAAATTTATTTGTAATCATTTAAAGTCAGATCTCACAAAAATTATTTTAAAAGGAAGTCCTTTTAAAGAGGTTTCTATTCAGGAATTAGCACATCAAGTGGTTGCAAAACAAAAAGCTAAAAAAAAATTACCTACCTGGTTTTCTGCTGAAAAAATTTACTATCCTCCGAAGGTTAGTATCGAACAAACCTCATCAGAAATCACTGCCAACTATAAATCTAAGCTTCTAAAAGGCAACACGATCGTAGATATTACGGGTGGTTTTGGGGTTGATTGTTATTATTTTGCAAAACATTTTAAAGAAGTAATACATTGTGAAATTGATGCAGAACTCTCTAAAATTGTGGCCCATAACTACCAACAGCTCCAACAACAAACAATTGTTACACATTGTGGAGACGGCATCGAGTTTCTTGAAAATAGCCCGCAGAGTTTCGATTGTATCTATATTGATCCATCGCGAAGAAACGATCTTAAAGGAAAAGTCTTCTTATTAAAAGACTGTCTTCCAAATGTGCCAGAACATCTTGATTTTTTATTTAGTAAAACAAACCAGATACTCCTAAAAAATTCTCCAATACTAGACATTACAAGTGCCATTAACGAACTCAAATATGTACGAAAAATACAAGTTGTTGCCGTGGATAACGAAGTCAAGGAGGTCTTGTTTTTATTAGAAAAGGGCTATTCAGGAGCCATTCCCGTGAAAACAATTAATATTCTTAAAAATAAAGCTCAAACATTCAGTTTCGAATGGAACGAACCTGCTGAATCTGAGTATTCTGAGCCACGCTCCTATTTATATGAACCAAATGCTGCGCTATTAAAATCTGGTGGATTTCACCAAATATCAACACAGCTCTCCGTTTTTAAAATACACCGACACTCGCATATTTATACGTCTGAACATATAGTACAATTTCCAGGGAGAACGTTTAAAATTGACAAGGTAGTTGGATACGATAAAAAAAAATTAAGTAAAATCATCTTCCGAGAAAAAGCAAATATTACCACAAGAAATTTTCCAAAAACGGTCACACAAATTCGAAAAGAATTAAAAATTAACGAGGGAGGTTCCCTTTACCTATTTTTCACAACCAATAAAGACAATCAATTAATCGTTATTTTTTGCTCAAAAGAATAAGAGTCCCCGTTAGCAAAGACAGCTCCTTTTCATCCTGCTTTCTTGCCGCTGGTATCTTTTCAATATTTTTAAATTAGAACCTCGCTATAGTAGAAGGATTTTACTCCTTTTATTTTCTTTGACGGTTACTTTTTTAGTAAATTTGTGAAGAAGGCTTAACGCGCTAAGGTATGCAAACAGGAACCTATCAAGGACTAAAAATAACAAACCATCAAAAAGTAGTTGTAACCGATGCACTTGTGGTAGAGGCTCCACTGCAAATTAACATCAATAATAGTGCATATACCGTTGTTATGCGGACACCGGACAATGATAAAGAACTTGTAAGAGGCCTATTATATGCTGAAGATATCTATAAGAATGGTTCCGATTTTATTTTTGAAGTACTTCAAGAAGCCTCTCAAATTCCTACCATTATTAACGTGCGTATTCGAAAAGAAGATTTAGGAAAAGGCTATTTGAATAAAAGAACACTTCTGTCTGTTTCTTCCTGTGGAATTTGCGGAAAACAAGAACTAAAAGATTTAGAAATTGCAGGCGAAAAGCTCTTATCAAATACTTATTTTTCATCTGAAATAGTACGTGCTATGTTTTCTAAGATGCACCTTTTTCAAAAAACTTTTAAAACTTCTGGGGGAAGTCATGCCGCTGCAATTTTTGATGAAAATCAGGAATTATTGACTGTTAAAGAAGATCTCGGGAGACACAATGCGGTAGATAAAACGGTGGGAACACTCTTGCTTCAAGATGGTTTGAAAAAAGCAAAATACTTACTCGTTAGCGGACGCGTATCTTACGAGATTGTAACCAAAGCATTTATTGCTAAAATACCTGTTATCATTGCTGTTTCTGCCTGCTCATCTTTAGCCGTAGATTTCGCAAAAGAATTTGGAATTTGTCTCATAGGATTTACACGCGAACATAAAATGACTATTTATTCAAATCCTGATTTTCTAAAAAATGTAGCAGATGTCTAAAGAAAGGAATGCACAACCCCCAGAAAAATTAACAGGAATTCAGCTCAAAAAAATTCCTGCTACTGCTGTAGGGTTTCCTGCAATTGTATCTGCGTTAACACATATAAAAAAGAAAGTTGGTGTGCTCAAGGGGATTCGTCTGCTAAAAAACATCAATCAAAAAGAAGGATTTGATTGCCCTGGTTGTGCGTGGCCAGATCCTGACGCGAAACGCGCTTTCTTAGCTGAATATTGCGAAAACGGTGCGAAAGCCGTTGCAGAGGAAGCCACCAAAAATAAAGTATCTCCCTTATTTTTTGCCACGCATTCTGTAGCAGCACTTTCGAAGCTCTCGGATTATGAAATTGGCAAAAGTGGCCGTATTACACACCCCATGTATTTACCAGAAGGAAAAGACCACTACGAAGCAATTTCTTGGGAAGCTGCCTTTGCACTGATTGGAAAGGAATTAAACACATTAGCATCTCCAGACCAAGCCGTTTTTTATACTTCCGGACGAACCAGTAACGAAGCTGCATTTTTGTACCAGTTATTTGTGCGAGAATTTGGCACCAATAACTTACCCGATTGCTCGAACATGTGCCACGAATCTAGTGGAATTGCCCTTTCAGAAACACTGGGAATTGCGAAAGGATCTGTGACTTTAGATGATTTTAAGCATACCGAGGTAGTTATTGTTATTGGACAGAACCCTGGAACAAATCACCCCAGAATGCTGTCTGCTTTGGGAGAAACTAAAAAAAATGGCGGTAAAATAATTACGATAAACCCCCTACCTGAAGTTGGATTAATAAATTATAAAGACCCTCAAAATCCATTAAAATGGATTGGAAAAGGACAAGATTTAACCGATGTGTTTCTACCCGTAAGAATTAATGGAGATGTTGCTTTGCTTAAAATTATTTTAAAATTGATGAAAGCCGAAGAGATTAAAAATCCAGGAAGTGTTTTTAATCATGTTTTTATCGCTAAAAAAACGAACGGAGTTGATGCCATGTTAGCAGATTTAGACACCTATTCATTTGAAGAGCTCTTGCCACAAACAGGCATTGCAATGGAAAAAATAAAAGAAGCCGCAACCCTAATTATCAATAATAAAAAAATTATTATTTGTTGGGCAATGGGTTTAACTCAGCATAAAAATGCGGTAGATAATATTCAAGAACTTGTTAACATCCTCTTATTGAAAGGGAGTATTGGAAAAAAGGGAGCGGGTACTTGTCCAGTGCGCGGACACTCGAATGTACAAGGAGATAGGACTATGGGTATTTGGGAAAAACCAAAAGCTTCTTTTCTAGATGCACTGGAAAAAGAATTTCATTTTAAAGCACCAAGAGCGCATGGCTTAGATGTGGTTGCTTCCATTGCAGCAATGCATGCCGAAAAAGCAAAAGTTTTCATTGGAATGGGCGGAAATTTTGTTTCTGCAACTCCGGACACCGAATTTACTGCTACCGCTCTAAAAAAATGTCAGCTTACCGTGCAAGTCTCTACAAAACTGAATAGAAGCCACTTAATTCATGGTAAAAAAGCATTGATTCTGCCGTGCTTAAGTCGTTCAGAAAAAGACACACAAGTTTCCGGATTGCAATTTATAACCACAGAAAATTCTATGGGAGTTATTCAGCAATCTCATGGTCCTTTGCATCCACCTTCTGAAAATTTACTAAGTGAACCTGCTATTGTTGCAGGAATGGCCAATGCTACTTTACAAAATACACGCACTAGTTGGAATCAATTCATTGGTAATTATGATTTTATTCGTGCAAAGATTGAAGCAACCATTCCTGGTTTTAAAGATTACAATGCGCGTGTTCGCAGAAAAGGAGGCTTTTATTTACCTAATAATGCAAGAGAAAACGACTTCTCTCCTACCCATTCTGGAAAAGCGAATTTCACATTAAACATACCCTCAGATATCTGCCTAGCAGCGAACCAATTTATTATGATGACGCTTCGAACACATGACCAATACAACACAACTATCTATGGTTTAGATGATCGGTATAGAGGTGTGTTAAACGAGCGGCGCATTGTTTTCATGAATTCAGAAGACATGAAAACACAAGGGTTAAAGCAATTAGACCTGGTGGATTTAACCAGCCATTTTAATGGTGAAGAAAGAACTGCTAAAGGTTTTTTAGTGGTTTCTTACGAGATTCCAAAACAGTGCACGGCTACCTATTTTCCTGAAGCAAACGTATTGGTGCCTCTAAACAGTGTTGCTAAAAGAAGCAATACTCCAACGTCTAAAACAGTAATTATTACTATTCAAAAAAGAAAAACAAAAAAATAACCTCCTATTTTTATAAGTAAAGCTAATTTATTTTAAACCGCTTTAACCTCGCATAAATTTTCAGAAAGAAAGCCTAAAAATGCTTACATCTTTTTCGAGGTCTTCTTAACATATACTAAATAGTATTCTTGAACAAAATTAACAGTAAAAAGCCATCAATATTCATTACATTTGAAATAATTAATAGATTAATCTTAAAATATCAACAACATGAAAAAAGTATTATTATTTGGATTGCTACTCTCAGTAGCAGCCGTATTTGGACAAAAAAAACATGTCAACGGAAAAATATATGATGCACATCCCGGAATTGAACTCGTGAATGAATTTACCAAAGCATTTGTTGCAGGTGACGAAGAAAAATTAAGGTCTTTAGTTACAGAAGACTTTAAGTGGTGGCAAATGAATGCGATGGATACAAAAGAGTTGACCATGGAGGGTTTGGTTAAGCGCTCTGCTTACCTAAGTAAAAATGTTTTAGGCCTTAGTATAGCGGACAGAGGAAGCGCCTATTCCGATGCGATGGTATATGGAAAAGACAACCTCAATGTATATACCTATCAAATGTTAAAAGGATTTGATAAGAATACTGGATTTAAATTTGAAATTCCAAGAAATTCAATTTTCTTTTTTAACAAAGGTGGAAAAAAAATCAGTGGTTTATCAGTTGCCGATAGCCAATTGAAATGGAAAAAATCGTACGACGCTTGGCAAACAAGAAAAAACGGTGTGCTCTATAAAGACCACCCTATGATTGCAAAAGCAAGGTTGTTATATGCCTATTTGGAATTGGGCGACCTTACTGCAATGAAGGCGCTATATGCAGAAAATGCGACGATCTCAGATGTCATGAATTCAGAAATGAATACATCAAAATCTGTAACGGAAGAAATGGAGAGTCTTGAAGAGTTTTTAAAAAGCTATGATGTTGTTAATGTTAGTGAAAGTGGATACCCCGATGTACTTGAATACGAAGGTGCAGAAGGATCTCAAACGATTATCTCTTGGTGGAATATTACTATGAAAAACAAAAAATCAGGAACGGAAAAAGAAGCAGTACATCATTCACAAATAACAGTAAATAAAGAAGGGAAAATTGTCAATGAGCAATACTACTTCAATGCCTCACAACTTCCTGAGTAATTGAAGCGTAGTGCTATTTTTGTATGCAATCCTTCGATAGGACAGGCAGCACGAATTGCTTTTTTAAGATACAACAGACCCGCTGTATTGCGGGTCTGTTCTTTTGATAAAAGGCCAACATTAAAACCTAAATCAAACACCTTCCTGTCTGATTCCATGAATCACACTACCTTGCAAACTGCTTCCAATCCTATCGTATTTAAAACACAAACATTACTATAAGTTGTCTTATTACAACTACAAATCGGATTGTATTTTGAAATATAGAAAGCCTCTTTATTTAGCA
>TARA_B110000503_G_scaffold106893_1_pt1 | contig 10908 bp, 9 predicted proteins | sample TARA_B110000503 | Tara Oceans TARA_B110000503 (sample SAMEA4397472) | marine metagenome | biome: Polar Biome; feature: [SRF] surface water layer (ENVO:00010504); material: water (ENVO:00002006), including particulate matter (ENVO:01000060) such as... | depth 5 m
TAACAGTCACCATCAAGCCGCTCTGGTGGATTGCATAAACGGAGCCCATTATTGCTGACGGTTAAAAGTCGAGCTCACCAAACTCTTCACGCAGCCGCCGACGCTCCATCATCTCTTCGATTTTTCGACGAACATCGTGACGCTGCATATTGGGGCTCAATTCAATTGACCCTGCCGATTCATCAAAATCGTTGGCGCTATCAACCGTGTCGATATCAGCATCGATATCAACATCGATATCAACATCGTCAATACTTAATGCATCACTCATGACCTTCTCCTAAAAATCATCCACTGCACAGAGACTCATCCGTTACCGCTGGTAAAATAGCCTGGCTATTTTTCGCGATTTAAAGCCACATATATCTAAAGTTACAGCAAATGATTTTATCCATGAAACAACAATATTTTTTACAAGCTGCTTCGGAACAGGAATAGTACGTGAGGAAAAAGCGACGTGCCACAGCACCTTATGCTGCAAGTTAAGAGACCAAGTACTTAATATAATACGAGGACAAACGAGAGCATAAGATCGACAAATCACTATTTTATGGCGATAGCCCTGCCCCCCCAGGAGCAGTCGCGAACGAGCAGGCCAGGGAAGGTCACTAAACGGGGCTAGATGAGCAATGTTCTTATAGGGGTTTGTCTTACCATAGGAACGTTTTCACCAGTTACTTGCCTTTTTCTAACAACTTAACTATGTCGCTGAGCAAGCTTTCGGTAGTTTTTTTGCTGAAGGAGTCGGCTAAAACGTTGGTGATTTCCTTATTCATGGATGTATTGTTTAATTTTGCGTTACGTTTAATCTTTTTGTGCATTGCTGGGGTGAGACGCAATACAAACTTCATTTGGTCTTCTACAGACATACTCGCTAACCTCTACAACTGTTCTGTTTTTATGATGTGCTTTTTTTGAACAATAACGGTGTCGACCATAACAGCCTATAGCGTGTTATAGCCACATAAAACGTACAACACTTTTAAAAAAGGACATCACCGGCCACGTCAAGAAACCATAGTTCTGGTGTTATGATCATCCTTCTTCACCTGGAGTTCGCCTTTGAACAGCCGCCGCGGCCTTTCGCGCACCACCATTATTCATATCGCCTGGCCAATCATTCTGGCGAATCTGTCGACACCATTACTGGGCTTGGTTGATACGGCGGTGATCGGCAATCTTGGCGACCCGGCACTGATTGGCGCGATCGCTGTCGGCGGCATGATCTTTAGTTTCCTCTACTGGGGTTTCGGCTTTTTGCGCATGGGGACCACGGGACTGGTTGCCCAGGCAACCGGTGCGAATCTGCCTGGCGAGGCTAAAGCGACGTTCTATCGCGCCCTATTTATCGGCACAGGTATCGGTGCCCTGCTGTTACTCTTGCAGTACCCTTTGCTCAGCCTGGCCCTTGGTCTGATTGACGGTAGCCCCGCTGTCGAGTCTGCCGCATTAAGTTATTGCCAAATTCGCATTTGGGGCGCCCCCATCAGCTTGGCCCATTTGGCCGTGATGGGATATTTACTGGGCATCCAGCAGACTCGCGCGCTACTCGCTTTGCAACTGATTTTAACCGGCACCAATATCGTCCTCGACCTGCTGTTTGTGGTCGTCTTTGATTGGGGCGTACCCGGGGTTGCGGCGGCAACGGTGATGGCCGAAATACTAGCGATGGCGGCGGGTCTTGTGATCGTTCGAAGACACCTGCTCATGCAAGGGGAATCGCTATCTATACCGTTGGCTCATCTGCTGGACTATACGGCGCTGACTAAAATGCTGATCGTGAATCGCGACATTATGCTGCGCACGCTGTGCCTGATTTTTGCCTTTGCCTGGTTCACTAACGAGGGCGCAAAATCTGGCGACGTACTGCTGGCGACGAATGCGATTCTAATGCAATTCGTCAGCTTCTCAGCATTTTTCCTGGATGGTTTCGCATTGGCCACAGAAAGTCTGATCGGCCAAGCCACAGGTACTCGAAGCGCTCAGCAGGTGAATCAGATTCTGATCTATAGCGCCGAGCTTGGTTTTGCTACGTCCTTCCTCCTGACATTGGTATTCTGGCTGACCGGCAGTGTGATTATTGCGGGACTCACCAATGTTGAAGCTGTCAGAGCCAGTTGCGAGATCTATTGGCTCTGGGCGGTGTTTGCGCCGCCAGTGTCGGTGGCCTGTTATTTGTTAGATGGCGCTTTTATTGGCGCCACGCGCACCGCCGAGATGCGCAATGCCATGATCGCCTCACTGGCGGTCTATCTGACGGCGTGGTGGGGCTTTGAAAGCCTAGCCAACCATGGCTTATGGCTCGCGTTGTACATCTATTTCATCGCTCGCGCTGTGACTTTGCTTGCTTACTTGCCGAGACTGAAACTCTTTACTGGCACCCCCTGACGTTAATTATTAGACTCAAGCTTTCATCCTTATTGATATTCCCCCGCCTCAAACAGGAGATTCCATGAAACTTGCTACTAGCATGCATTATTCCTCAAGCTTTATCGGTGCCACAAAAGAGCTAGTCGAGCTCGAAAAAGCCGGGCTCGATGTTGTCTGGATTCCCGAGGCCTATTCCTTTGACGCCGTCAGCGCCATGGGCTATGTGGCGGCGAAAACCGAACGGGTGATCATTGCCTCAGGTATTTTGAATATCTATAGCCGAACACCCACACTGTTGGCCATGACCGCCGCCGGGGTCGATGCCCTGTCGGAGGGCCGCTGCATGCTTGGTCTTGGCGCCTCTGGGCCGCAGGTGATCGAGGGCTTTCACGGCGTTCCCTATGACGCGCCCTTGACCCGTATCCGCGAGATCGTAGAAATCTGCCGCATGGTTTGGCAACGGGACGAGAAACTCAACCACCAGGGCAAGAAATATCAGATTCCACTGCCCGCTGACCAGGGAACCGGTCTCGGCAAGGCCTTAAAAATCATCAACCACCCGTACCGCAACGAGATTCCCATCGCCCTTGCTACCTTAGGTGAAAAGAGTGTTGAAATGACCGCGGAAATTGCTGATGCCTGGCTACCGGCATTCTTTATGGCTGAGGGTGCAGACGCAGTCTGGGGAGATGCATTAAGAGCCGGCAACGCCAAGCGTGACCCAGGTCTGCCGCCATTGGAAATCTATGCTGGCGGCTCTGTCGCCGTGGGCCAGGGTCTCGAGTCCTATCGGGATATGGCACGACCGAATATTGCCCTGTATGTTGGCGGCATGGGCGCCAAGGAGAAGAACTTCTACAATCAGGTATTTCGCAAGTATGGCTACGAGGATGAAGCTGAAGAGATTCAGAATTTGTTTTTGGCGGGTCGTAAATCGGCGGCTGAAGCAGCCATTCCCCAATCGTACTTGGATGCTACGTCCCTTGTGGGCGATGAGGGCTTTATTCGAGATCGTTTGCAGGTATACCGCGAAGCAGGTGTGACGTCGCTGAGTGTCGCGTTTCTGGGTACGACAACGGCTGAGCGGGTAAAGAACTGTGATGCTTTGAAAAATATCCTCGCGAAGATTTGAAGCTATGAGCAATACCTGACAGATAAGCGGCGCGATGGCTTTCTGGCAGACGAAACGGGGCATTCGGGCCGGATCAGGCCTGCCCTTAGCGCCTTGTGAGCCCCAGATAAAGCTCTGGGGCTCAAGGGATTGCGTGACGGCCCATAACTCGCGTCGTTCAAGGCGCATTCATGCTTTCCCCAGCATATTGGTATAACATACGGGCTCGTTCATTAAGGTAACCCGGCTATGATGTCCAAAGAAATACACCTCAAGTCTCGCCCCACTGGCCTGCCTACAGCAGCTAACTTCACCATGGTCGAGCGAGAAATCGGCGAACCCGGTGCCGGCGAAATCCTTATCCAGAATCATTATATGTCCGTGGACCCTTATATGCGCGGCCGCATGGCAATGGCTTGGCCGTTAGGTGAAGTCATGATCGGTGGCGCACTCGGCAAGGTGGTCACATCTAACAATCCTAGCTTCCAGGTCGGCGACTATGTCACCCACGGTCTTGGCTGGCGCGAGTACGCCATCTCTAATGGCGAAGGTGTCAATCAGATTGACCCAGAGCTTGCCCCCCTGTCTGCCTATCTGGGCGTGATGGGCATGCCTGGCTTGACCGCATACGGCGGCTTATTGGTGACCGGTGAATACAAGCCCGGTGAAACCGTGTTTGTATCAGCCGCTTCCGGCGCAGTAGGCAGTATCGTTGGGCAGATCGCCAAGATTCACGGCAGTACCGTCATTGGTAGTGCCGGTAGTGATGACAAGGTCGAGATGCTGAAGGCGTCGTTGGGCTTTGACCACGCCTTCAACTACAAGACGGCCGACCCACTGGCAGAGTTGCGGAAAGCGGCTCCCGAAGGCATCGACATTTACTTTGAAAATGTCGGCGGACCACAGTTGGAAGCCGCGCTGACGCATATGCGTCTCTACGGTCGTATTCCGATCTGCGGCATGATTTCCACTTACAACGATGGCGCGACAGCGACCCCGGGACCGCGCAACCTCACAGAAACGATTTACAAACACATCACCTTGAAGGGATTTGTGGTTTCTGCTTTTGTCGACCAACAGGCACAGTTTTTGACGGATATGAGTCGTTGGATCAAGTCTGGGGAAGTGAAATACAATGAAACTATCTTCGATGGCATCGACAATGCAGTAACTGCATTCGAAGGCTTATTCCAAGGCGCCAACAACGGCAAGATGCTGGTAAAGCTTGTTAGTGAATAAACCTTAATCGGTTAGCAAAGCTAAAAAAGGCCTCTTAACGAGGTCTTTTTTTTGTATCAAGATAACGGATCTGCGCGCAGCGCTACCATTGACCGCGCGCTCAGGCATCAACCGCGACAGATTAGCGCGCGACTAAAGTTTCAACAGGCTGCCCTCAGCAGCCTCAAGCTAAAGGTTCTAACGCCACCCTATTGTTTAACGCTCAAGCGACTCTTCGAGACTCGATGCGGCGCTTGGCCCTCGATTCCTGCACGCTACAATTGCCAGCCTTAATCTGGCAGGTTATAAACTAGCCTGTTTTCGTCCGTGGACGATACCCTTTGATGAAGTTAAGCAGGCGAACGCAGCAGTCATGATTGACCCACCCGCTATGACAACCTGGGAGATGTACCGCTCCTTATTATTCTCGGTGTATTTGCCCTCGTTCTTGATGTCTATTTGCCAAGGCAGCGTCCTGTTGGTGATTCCGCTCTTTGCTCTTGATATGGGGGCCAGTGTGGGTGTTGCCGCGCTGGTGTTCTCCTTGCGCGGCTTGGGAAATATGACGGCAGACATTCCGGCAGGCTACGCCGCATCAAGGCTCGGTGATAAATACACCATGTTGATTGGCATCGGCATCATGATCGCCTCAGGGCTGTTGGCAAGCCAAGCCGAGACAACCTTCGAGCTGGCTATCTCCGCGTTTTGCTTTGGCGTGGCTGTCGCAACCTGGTTGCTGTCCCGCCTGACCCATATCAGTGAAGCAGTTCCCCTTCACCAGCGCGGTAAGGCGGTTTCAACCATGGCCGGCTTACAGCGCTTCGGCAACCTCCTCGGGCCTGTGGCAAGTGGGTTGGCGGCGGATCAGTTCGGTTTTGCCTGGGTTTTCATCGGCATCAGCATCGTCGCCTGCCTGGCGTTCGGCTTGATTGTATTTGCCGTCAAAACTAACAAAACCAGCCATCACGCCGAGTCGCCGTCTATGGTCACGCTGCTACCGCATATCGTTAGGGCTCACAGGCAGGTTTTTCTGACGGCCGGATTCGCCATCTTATGTCTCACCGTGCTGCGCGCTGGGCGTTCGTTACTCATTCCATTGTGGGGGGAATCCCTTGACTTGAGCGTGACGGATATAGGATTGATTGTTGGTGTCGCGGCTGCCATTGATATGACCATGTTCCCTTTCGCTGGTTATATGATGGATAACTGGGGGCGCAAGTATGCGGCAGTAAGTTGCCTGGCGTTATTGTCTATCGGCCTGTTCAGCGTGCCATTCTCAACCGGTCTCTGGACTCTGGTAATCGCCGCTATGATCGCGGGCGTTGGTAACGGCTTAGGTAGCGGTATCAATATGACCTTAGGTGCTGATTTCGCGCCACCAGCGGAGCGTGGCGAGTTTCTTGGTGTCTGGCGTTTGATGAGCGATGTCGGCGCCTTCGCGGGGCCGCTTTTTATGGGCTATATCGCCAATCTGTTCGTCCTCGCCACCGCGTTCTCGATGACCGCGTCAATCGGCCTTATAGGTGTCTTGATCATGCTTTTCACCGTTAAGGAAACCCTGGTCAAAAAAACCTAGGCGCAGTCCACTTACAGCGCCACCAAACCCAGTATCAGAAAACCGCTCAAAGCGATTCCACCATTGAGTAAGGCGTAAGGTAGCTGGGTTCTGACGTGATCGATGTGATCCGTCGCCGCAGCCATTGAGGCCACCACCGTCGTATCGCTGATGGGTGATGCATGATCACCAAACACAGCACCTGACAACACCGCAGCCAGAAACAATGATGCCGACAGCTCTAGCGGTAAGGCGATCTGCATCGCCAGTGGGATCATGATCGCAAACGTCCCCCAGCTCGTGCCGATCGAGAAGGCAATCACCGCAGAGACTAGAAACAGTAACGGCAAGAGCAGAAAGATGGGCAAGCTGTCCTGGACTAGCTGGGCAATATAGATGCCTGTCCCGAGCAGACTTGCGACATCGCCCATGGCCAATGCCAACAGCAAGATCACCGCCACCGGCAGCAGGCCACCGGCACCACGCAGAAAGATCTGCATGAGTTCCGTTACTCCGTATTTGCCCTGCGCCAGCACCAACACCCAGGCCATCGCCAATGCCGCAACCACTGCCCACAAGACGGCTGTGGAGCCCGAGCCTGCCCGCAAATCACCGTCACCGGTCACATAGAGACCCAAGGGCATACCAACGACCATCACCAGGATGGGTAACAGCATGAAACGCGCCTTATCCGTGTCACTGGCAGCCTCATGCTGGCCGATGATCGCGGGATCGACCATCGGCGTGGCGCCAGGCCAGAGCATCAGCCCATTCTCGGTGCGGCGCTGAGCCGCTTTCATAGGGCCGATATCAATATCACGCCAAATTACTAACGCCGCCACGCCAATCGCCGCGAGCGCATAAAAATTGAATGCGATCGCACCCACAAAAACCTCAACGGGGTTCTCGATGGCTGAGGAAGCCAACAAACTGATAACAACTGCACCCCAGGCATTTAAGGGAATCAAAATACAAATAGGCGCAGAGGTAGAATCAATAATATAAGCCAGCTTTTCCCTTGAGATTTTATACTTATCAAACAGCGGTCTAGAGATCGCCCCCGCCACTAGCAAGGTAATGTTGGACTCGATAAACACCACAACACCAATCAGAAATGCCAGCCACTGGGCATGCTTGGCTTTGCGAACCCAACGACGGCGCTGCAGGAAATCAATAAAGCCTCTGACACCACCGATTTTTTCGATAGTCGCAATGAGACCACCAATCATTAACGTAAACATAATGACTTTGGAATCACCCGCGTCGCTGAACACCGCGACGATACCGTCAAGCGCATAAGCGACACCGGTGAGCGGCTGCACGCCTTCCAATAAACAAAAACCCATCCATATACCCACACCCAAGGATAAAATAACCTGGCGCGTCGAAATGGCTAAAACAATAGCCAATACTGGCGGTAATATTGACAGCCAATTAGGCTCGTACATAGCAGATCCTTTGAATGATTCTCGACCAGTCTACCTAATTAGGGCAACGAAGGTTATTAATGGTGCCTATCACTAGCCTAATATATACTCGCCGCAACTGTTCAAAAGTTAAGCACAAAAAACCTAACTAGGCGTACCTAACCCGCAGCAGAGAGCTCGTTTCACTCATTCAGATGTAGATGCACATGAAACCACTGAATTACTATTTTATAGGCGCCGGTAGCTGGTTTCTAGCATTTGGTATTCAATCAGTAGTCTTCGCCTGGATGGTGACCATGGTGCTGGATGAAACTGCTGACAGGGTGGGTATAGCGCAGATGGCGTTTATGCTACCCACCATGTTCTTTATGTTGCTGGGTGGCAGCCTCGCAGACCACTATGGTGGTAAACGTATTGCCATCATCGGGCACATATTGGCGTCCATTGCTCCATTATTTCTCGCCATTACGGTCCTAACGGGAGAGCTCACTTATCAAAGCGTCATTATCTTCGCCGTCATCATGGGTACCGCCCAAGCGCTGATCACCCCGGCCAGAGATGGGCTTCTGCCATTGGTGGCTGACGGTAAGATCCAACGTCTCGTCGTTCAGGCGAGCATGATCCAGTTCGGCATCCAGGCCTTCGGTTTTTTGATCGCCGCATATGCAGATGAACTAGGCGCCGCGACCATGTTGCTGCTGCAGTTCACTGCATTGCAAATCGGAATGTTGGCATACATTAAACTCAAGCTCCCCTACCAACGGCCTGCGCCGGTGAACCAGCATCCATTCAGGCAAATCAGCGAGTCGGTCCTAGAAGGTTTTCGAACCGTCAAAGCGTCCCCCTACCTACGCGCTGTCGCATTTCAAAACGTGGCAATGGGCACATTTTTCATGGGCTCCTACATCGTCACTATTCCCTTACTAATCCGTGAACTCTATCAAGGCGGATCGGTAGAATTGTCGTGGCTCAATGCCGCTAACTCGTTTGGCATAGTCGTCACCATTTTATATCTGATGCGCATCGGTGACATCCATAGGCAGGGCCGAGCGTTACTATTAGCTCAAGGCGTTGGCTCTGTTGCACTCGCTTGTGGCGGTTTGGGTCTCGGCTTTTACTCTTTACTCGGCAGTATTTTTCTGTGGGGAATGTGCGGCGGTTTCGCACTAACGATGTCACGAACCATCATGCAGGAAAGGGCGCCAGAAAAGCAGCGTGCGCGCATTATGGCCTTTTACTCATTCTCTTTGCTGGGTGCAATCCCCATCGGCGCCTTAGTCAGTGGTTATCTGGTAAAGTGGCTGGGCGCTTCCGACGCATTGATAACGTCATCTATTTTGATGTTCATATTCGTTATCTTCGTTTCGCTAAGCTCGACCCTTTGGAGTCTCGACGCCAAGCCAGCATCTCATCCAGCAGAATGACCTCAGACTCAAAAGCACTAACTCGCCTGCGTGATTTTATCGCACAACACCGGCGTTTATTAGTGCTAACCGGCGCTGGCTGCAGCGCTGCATCCGGCATTCCAACCTATCGTAACGATAGTGGCGAGTGGCAACGCAATCAGCCTATACAGCATGCTGACTTTATCCACCTAGCGGCCTCCAGAAGACGTTATTGGGCACGCAGCTTGGCAGGCTGGCCTTTAATTGGCCTTGCTCAGCCCAACGCCGCGCACCGGGCTCTCGCCGCCATGGAGGCTCGCGACCAAATCAGCATGCTCGTGACTCAGAATGTCGACCGACTCCATCAGCAAGCTGGCCATCAGAATGTTGTCGATTTGCATGGTCGCCTGGACCAGGTTATCTGCCTAGCCTGTCACCAGGTTATCGAACGTGACCATATGCAGCAGCAATTATTATTGCTGAACAACATCACTAGACCCATAGCATTAGCCCTTGCGCCAGATGGTGATGCCGACGTCGAAGAGCAGTTGACTCGAGAGCTTAAGGTGCCCGACTGCGAGCGCTGCGGCGGCATACTCAAGCCGAATGTTGTATTCTTTGGTGGTGCCGTGCCAAAAACGACAGTTGAAAACATTTTTTCGCAACTCGATCAGGCAGATGGACTGCTGGTTGTCGGGTCATCACTCACCGTCTTTTCCGGATTTCGCTTCTGCCGCCACGCCCACAAAAAAGGCCTACCCATTGCCGCGATTAATCAAGGCAAAACTCGAGCCGATGATTTATTTTCAGTCAAACTAGAAGCTGATTGCGTCGCAACATTGGCGGCGCTTGAAAGCACTAACCACTAGCGGTCTCGACGGGGCATCAGTCAGTGATGGCACCGTAGATGATGTTTTTCAGCTGCCCGCGGAAATTAAAGGTGTTGGATGGCATCAACTGCGTCATGAAGATCACCGACAAATCTTCCACCGGATCAACCCAAAAAATCGTTGAAGCCGCACCACCCCAATAATAGTCTCCTGAGCTTGGACCGCCAGTCGCTACCTGGCCAAGTGTTGTGGCAAACCCTAAACCAAAACCAACACCTTCGTAGGCGGTCTCGGAAAAGCTACCGATCGCCATCTGGGTTAGATCCTGCCCATTTTTGAGATGATTCATATGCATCATCGCCAGCGTTCGCGAGCCGATGATCCGCACACCATCGAGTTCACCGCCACGACGGAGCATCTCGGTAAATCGATAGTAATCAGTGATTGTCCCGGTCAAGCCACCACCACCAGAGGAAAAACTGGGCTTTTTCAGGTAGTCGCTGGCTTGTGGGTCATCAATCAAGCGCAGGGTCTTGTCTTTATTACGGCTGTAGTTCGCCGTAAAACGGGATTGTTTGTCTGCCGTTACCCAGAAACTGGTGTCCTCCATGCCGAGGGGCTGAAAGATATGCTCATCCAGATATTCATCAAATGGTTGACCAGAGATAATTTCGACCAAAGCGCCGCAGACATCGGTGGATAACGAATACAACCACTGTTCGCCGGGCTCATAGCGCAACGGTACGCTCGCGAGCTTTTCGATAAAGCTCGTGATCGTCTCACCGGCTCCACGATTCACTTTAAGCTGTCGGTAAACCTTATCCACCGGGTGAGATGTGGTGCCATAAGTCAAACCACCGCTGTGGGTCAAGACATGGCGCATGGTCATAGGCTGGTTGGGAGACTTGGTACGCATATCGGTACCTTCGCCAGAGACCCAGACCTTTTGGTCGGCCCATTCGGGAATATAACGGGACACAGGATCATTCAACTGGAAGCAACCCCGCTCGTA
>TARA_B110000503_G_scaffold995_1_pt1 | contig 10906 bp, 8 predicted proteins | sample TARA_B110000503 | Tara Oceans TARA_B110000503 (sample SAMEA4397472) | marine metagenome | biome: Polar Biome; feature: [SRF] surface water layer (ENVO:00010504); material: water (ENVO:00002006), including particulate matter (ENVO:01000060) such as... | depth 5 m
TGATGAGGAACAATGGTAACAAATTTAATGCAGCGCTTCACCCAATGCGGGGCGCTTTGGCCGCAGCAAATCAAATTGTTTGCGCAACTCAATTAAAGGTTTGAGCCCGTGATCTAGCGGATCTTCTGGCAAGTCTAGCCAGTTAACACTATGAATTCGGGTCATCAGATCGTATTCGCCCACAATTGCATCTAGGAACATAAGCGCCGCATCAGTTTGAGGGGCGTCATCAACGATGGGCAGATCATCTAGGTATAGATCTAAATGTAATTCTTCACCAATGTTGCGCAAACCAAAAAATAACTCATTCAGCTCTAACACAGCATCACCAATTTCTATGGCTTCTGGAATATTTTCTATCCTTGGGTTAAAAGCAAGAACTTTGATCTGACTTATTTTTGGCGCTGCAGCCACAAGAAATAAAACCGTATCAATACTTTGACTATACCCATCGCAACCAAATACGAGCTCTATGCCAGTTCCAGACTCGTCACGCGCACAAAATACCGTCAAGTGAGGATCTATGTCTGACAGTTGATGCTGCACTTCTTCAAGTAACTCATGAGCCAATTCTGATTCTTCATCCACTAAACTTAGCAATTGATCGGCATTACCGCTCACAAGTTGCCAAAAGTTCTGTACCGGGGAGTTATTCATAACAATTTTTCACATACTCAAACAAGTCTCTAGTTAGCACTTTTGTCAACACAAAAGGCGGCACAACCAAGACGTAACGTAAAAGGGAGCGCCGAAGCACTCCCTTTTTAAAGTACAGATTTTAGTCGCTTATTGCTTACCCATCTGCGCCTTAATCAAGTCACCAATAGTAGTAGGACCATCAGCAGTCACATCCATTTCGCGAACGTCACGAATGGCTTGCTTCTCGTCTGCTACATCCTTGGCCTTGATAGACAAATTAATGGAGCGATTACGACGGTCAACAGCTATGATCTTAGCTTCAACACTGTCACCAACCTTAAGTTCGTTGCGAGCATCTTCGATTCGATCGATGCTAATTTCAGAAGCTTTTAAGATGGCGTCGATGCCTTCAGCAAGCTCAATGACGGCTTCTTTAGCTTCAACAGACTTAACGATACCATTAACAATGGTGCCACGCTCATTAGCCGCTGCATACTCGCTAAATGGATCACTTTCTTGTTGCTTGATGCCCAAAGAAATACGCTCTTTCTCAGAGTCTACAGACAAGATCACTGCACTCACTTCATCACCCTTCTTATAGTCGCGAAGGGCAGCTTCGCCTTCCACTTCCCAAGAAATGTCAGACATGTGAACTAAACCATCTAGATCGCCTTCTAGGCCAACGAAGATGCCAAAGTCAGTGATGGTTTTGATGTTGCCAACAACCTTGTCACCCGCTGCATACTTCTCAGCAAATTCAGCCCATGGGTTACCCACACATTGCTTGATGCCAAGAGAGATACGGCGACGTTCTTGGTCAACATCCAAGATCATCACTTCCATAGCGTCACCAACATTAACGACTTTAGAAGGATGGATATTCTTGTTAGTCCAAGACATTTCAGACACGTGTACCAAACCTTCAACGCCATCTTCAATAGAAGCAAAGCAACCGTAATCGGTTAGGTTAGTTACAGTGGCCTGCACACGGTGGCCATTCGGGTAGCGGGCTTTAATCGATGCCCATGGATCTTCTTGCAACTGCTTAAGACCTAAAGATAAACGACCACTGTCTTTGTCAAATTTGATAACACGAACAGTAATTTCGTCTCCAGGGTTCAACATGTCGCTTGGGTGCGCAATGCGCTTCCAAGCCATATCAGTAATATGCAAAAGACCGTCAACACCACCTAGGTCTACGAAAGCACCGTAGTTGGTTAGGTTTTTAACGTATCCTGTGACGTCCATACCTTCTTCAATGCTCGCCAGCAATTCATCGCGTTGTGCGCTATTCGCTTCTTGCATGACTGCCCGGCGCGATACAACGACGTTATTACGCTTTTGATCCAGCTTAATCAGCTTGAATTCAAGTTCCTGGCCTTCTAAGTGATCAACGTCACGTACTGGACGCACATCGACTAAGGAACCAGGTAAGAAACCCTGAATGTTGTTGATGGCAACAGTAAAGCCACCCTTAACCTTGCCGTTGATAACGCCAGTAATGGTCGCTTCTTCGTCAAAGGCAGTTTGCAATTCATCCCACGCTTCGGCGCGCTTGGCCTTTTCACGTGAAAGTTTGGTCTCACCAGTGCCATCTTCAACACTTTCTAAAGACACCTTGATTTGATCGCCGATCTTCACTTCTATTTCACGAGAATCGTTGTAGAATTCTTCAATAGGAATGATGGCTTCAGACTTAAGGCCTGCGTGTACTGTTACCCAGTCACCGTCGATGTCTAACACGGTGCCCGTAAGAACGGCACCAGGACGCATTTCAACAGCTACTAAGGATTCTTCAAATAGATCTGCAAAGCTTTCGCTCATGTTTTATACCAGACGTTGGGCAAGTCAAAAAAGCTCGCGAAACAACGCTCGTTTAGCCTGAAGGTCAGTTGCAACAGGGAAGTTAAATGGACGCGATGTGTCAGGAACTGACGCCTAATATGACACTAACGAATTTTGCGCGCGCGGTATTATACATTTTCCCTTGATATACATCAACTCGAGATAGGACTTGCTCAATTCCCAATACTCCCTTTACTTAGGCCAAGTAGGGTTTAAAAACGAGTCACCCCAGCAAAGACGCTTTAAGCCATAAACTTGGGCTGATGTTATTTAGTCAGACAGGGACAATACTGAGAAATTCGAGGCCAAGGCTGCAACCAATAACGAGCCATAAAAAAGTGATAGACTCGTGTTTTAAAACTATAAATCTATTCTTTTATCTAACTCTTTTTAAACTAATGACAATACAATGATCAAAATTATAGCGCTTGCGTTTACGCTCTTGGGTATTGCATTACTCGCCCAATCCTTACGACCCGCCTATATTATTTATAAGCGAGAGTTAAGCTGGGGTTGGCTTTGCCTTATTATCCTCATCAGTTTTTTTATTCTGGGCTACGGAATTATGACGATAGCCGTCTATTATAAAGTCGTGGCTAGTATTTTTGACCTTGTCGTCGCCACGATATTACTAGGTGGCAGCATATTTGTGACCTTGGTGATGCAATTCAGTTTGAGCAGTATCAACAAAATTACTCACATGACTCGCCAACAGCATGCAAGTGCTTTACTAAACGAGCGTAATAATGAACTCATAGCACGGCTCCCTAGTGCAATCACTGAAACCGAATTTGAACTTCACTATCAGCCCTTAGTTAGCGTTCATAATAATACAGTGCAGGGGGTAGAGTGTTTAATACGCTGGCCTCAATCCGATGGCAGCGCTATTGCTCCTTTAGAATTTATAAAATTAGCAGAGCAGTCTCACGTGATTGTGGACATTACCCATTGGGTCATTGAGACCAGCCTCAAGCAATTGGGCCAGTGGCACAGCGCTGGTAATACACTAGCCTTGCAAATCAATATTTCGGCGCGTGATTTAGATGAACCTGAACTGGTCACATACATCACTCAACACCTGCAAAAAAATAACATCGAGGCTCACTTTTTAACCCTTGAAATTACTGAAAATTTGGTTATGGGGAATCCCACTGAATGCATTACCATTTTACAAAAGCTGAGAGACTTAGGAGTTGGCGTCAGTTTAGATGATTTTGGCACAGGCTATTCTTCGATGACGTTGCTCAATCAACTGCCTTTGAGCCAAATAAAAATAGACCGGTCTTTTGTCTTGGGCATGGAGCACAACAGCAAACACATGAGCATTGTGCAGTCGACCCTAGATTTAGGAAAAAACATTGGCCTTGAAATTATTGCTGAGGGGGTGGAAAATGCCCAACAAGCACTGCTACTAAAACAAATGAATTGCACGCTGATTCAGGGTTATTATATTGCCAAACCCATGTCAGCTGAAGAGCTCGAACATTGGCTTATGCGCAGATATGCCAACTCAGCACCACAACGAAAACACACACCAATTAGGAACCAAAAAATGTCAAATGAACGCGCAGTACTGGCAGGAGGTTGTTTCTGGGGAATGCAAGATCTGATCCGCAACCTACCCGGCATTATATCAACTCGAGTCGGTTACACCGGTGGAGATGTTCCCAATGCGACCTACCAAAATCATGGTTATCATGCAGAGGGGATTGAAATTATTTTTGATGCCCAAGTCACAAGCTTTCGCACATTATTAGAACTCTTTTTTCAAATACATGATCCAACCACAGCCATGAGGCAAGGCAATGATATGGGGCCGTCCTATCGGTCGGCTATTTACTTTGTTTCACCAGAACAAGAACAGGAGGCTCTGCGCACTATTAACGATGTCAATGCATCAGGGTTGTGGCCAGGTAAAGTGGTGACTGAGGTTGAGCCTGTGAGTGCCTTTTGGGAAGCTGAACCCCATCACCAAGATTACTTGGAGAAAATACCCAATGGCTATACCTGCCATTTTCTAAGAAAAGACTGGGTGCTACCCAAGACCTAAGGTAAACCGATAACGCATCCAAACCAAAGCTTAAAGAAAGTGTTTTTCCAGACAAACAACAAAAGCTAAATTTGGGTATCTGGGGGTAATATATGCCCCTACTGAACGACAACTATTAAATAGGGATTAATGACATGTTAAAGGGGTTATTATTAAGTTTCACTTGCATATTTTTTGCGGAATACACCATGGCTATTGAAGAACCCAAATACACCGTTATTGAAGCCTCTGAAAAATTTGAATTGCGAGCATACAAGCCAATGATTGTGGCAGAGACCCGTGTTGGAGGAGATATGGACGATGCCGGAACTGCTGGCTTTAAAGTCATTGCAAATTATATTTTTGGTAACAACACCTCTAGTGACACCGCTAGTGAAAGCGCTAAAAATAAGATTAAGATGACAGCTCCCGTGAGCATGAAGCTGGAATCAGAACAAATTAATATGACTGCACCTGTGAGTATGCAAGCAAAAAATGGTCAGTGGTTAGTTCATTTTGTGATGCCTGAAAAGTACACTCTCAGTACCTTACCCACACCTAACAATCCAGCAGTGATCATCAGAGAAGTGCCGGCCCGAAATTATGCAGCCATTCGCTTTTCAGGTTTTGCAGGGCCGATTAAGGTCGATAGGAAAATTACAGAATTAATGGTGTGGCTCAAAGACAAAGGCATTACACCTATTAGCGAGCCAGAGATGGCACGTTACGATGCCCCATGGGTACTGCCCTTTTTACGTCGCAACGAAATTATGGTTCAGTATTAGGCCTCTTCTCTGCAAGACACCCAAGCCTCGGTTTGATTTGATTTTATGGCTGCCTCAACGAAGCGCATGCCATCCACACCATCCGCAATGGTTGGGTAGGCTAAAAAATCTTTGGGTAGGTCGGTGCCCTCTCTGCGCGCCTGAATGGCTACAGCGAATTCTAGATACAGATTAGCCCATGCATCAGTTAAGGCTTCTGGATGGCCCCGAGGCATGCGCAACAATCGCTCTGTCGCTGGACTCATACCCGCTCCATGACCACGAGAAATAATTTGCTCAGGGGCCCCTATGGCACGCAGGTGGAGAAATTCAGGTTGTTCTTGATGCCACTCTAGACTGGCTTTAGTGCCACACACCCTTAACCTTAAACCACACTGACTACCAGCCATGGTCTGACTCACCATGAGAGTTCCTGGCACCCCCCCTTCAAAGCGCAACTGCATGAATGCCGTATCCTCCAGATGCTTAGGCTTGCCAGTAACATGGAAGTCGGCCCTTACCGCGTCTATGCGCAGACCAGACACAAAACGAGCTAAATGTTCGGCATGAGTGCCAATGTCACCCACCGTAAACGATGGGCCATTTTGAGCCACATTTAAACGCCAAGGAGCATCGTCACTCTGGTCCGTGATGTCCATCGCCCAATCCTGAAAGTACTCCACATGGATTTGGCGTATGTCGCCCAGATCACCGCAACGCACCATAGCTTGGGCCTGTCTAACCATGACGTGAGCAGAATAAGCATAAGTCACACCAAAAATGACACCAGATTCTTTCTGTGTCTTAGCAAGATTTAGGGCTTCTTCCAGAGTTGTAGTGAGGGGTTTATCAGAAATAATATCGATGCCAACATCCATAAAGGCTTTGGCAATCGGCGCATGCAAATGGTTAGGAGTAACAATGCTAACGGCTTCAATGCCATCTTCACGAGCGGCTTCAGCCTGCGCCATTTCATGGTAATCAAAATAAACACGGTCATCAGCCAACAACCAGGCTTTACCAGACGCCTTGGCACGTTCTGGATTGGATGATAAGGCTCCTGCAACAATATCCCAGCGGTTTGAAAGGCGTGCACCATTAGCATGTACCTCACCGATCAAAGCTCCCTGCCCACCGCCCACAAACCCGAGTCGCAGGCGTCTTGAGGCCGATGGAAAATCACGTGTTTTTTGGTCCATGTTAGTGTCCTAAAGGATGGTGTGAGATGGGTCGGAATTAGCCTAGTTGGTTGCAGTGAATAGGCTCCTTTGAGGGCTTATGATAAACCACATTAGCGCTCTTGAAAAACCATTTTATTATTGGTTTCGATAACCCATTAATCACTCTACACCTAACTCACTTTAACCTTGTTAATCTGCAGCACTCATCATTTTCACACCCACTTGGCGGCCCAACTTTAGCAGGCTAGGTAGAAACAAAATAACTAGGGTAATGCACGTAATCGTTAGGGTCAGGGGTCGGTTCCACAAAAAATCAAAGCTCCCATCACTAACCACCAATGCTCGACTCAAATTCTTTTCCAACATGCCTCCCAAAATAAAGCCCAGCAACATAGGCGCCATAGGAAAATTAAGAAATTTCAAACCGACTGCCATGAGCGTGATAAACACCATCATTTGGATATCAAAGGTGTTAAAACTCACCAGATACACACCAATAATGGAAAAGAAAATAATTAATGGGTTTAAAATTTGTGGAGGAATGGACAGCAACCTAGAAATATAAGGAATTAAAGGCAGGTTCAAAATTAATAGCACTAAGTTACCAAAGTACATAGAAATAATAACTGACCAAAATACATCAGGATGATCTACATACAAGCGAGGACCCGGTTGAATACCATAAGCGATTAGGGCACCTAACATGATTGCCGTAGTGCCTGACCCTGGAATACCCAAGGTAAGCAAGGGTACAAAAGAACCCGTGGAAGCGGCATTGTTAGCTGCTTCTGGCGCAGCAAGCCCTCTGAGGGCGCCCTTGCCAAACATTTTACGCAATCGCTCTGGTGCTAAATTACGCTCCAGTCCATAGGCTAAAAATGAAGCAATAGTGGCCCCTGCGCCCGGCAAAACACCCACAATAAAACCAAATACAGAAGACCGAGCCACCGTTGGCGCTACTTCTTTTATTTCAGAGCGTGATAATTTCATACTGCTTAAGGCCACGGGTCTCATCGTTTCACTCGTGGAGAACATGTTGCCACGCATGATGGTCATCATGACCTCTGCTAAAGCAAAAGTCGCCATGGCTAACAATAAAAAGCTAATGCCGTCCACTAAGTCCATTTGTCCAAAAGTGTACCTTGGTGCTCCCGTAATAACATCGTTACCTACGGTTGCAATCATTAAACCAAATACAGTCATCATCATGGCTTTAATCACCTGCCCTTTTCCAGCAAAGGCTGCCACTGAGGTGAGACCTAACAGCATGAGGGCAAAATAATCGGACGACTGAAAACTGAGTGAAACACTAGCCAGAGCAGGTGCTGCAAATATCAGAATAATTGCACCCACAGTGCCCCCACAAAAGGAAGCATAAGCAGCTAAGGCCAGGGCCTTACCTGCTTGGTTTTTTTGTGCCAGGGGATAGCCATCAAAGGTTGTGACTAAGGTACTTGCACATCCGGGTGCATTAATAAGAATCGACGATGTGGAGCCACCAAATACGGCACCATAATAGACCCCAGCCATTAATATAATGCCTGATGAAGGGTCTAATGTGTAAGTTATGGGTATCATCAAGGCGACTGCAGATATAGGCCCAAGACCCGGCAACATGCCTATAAAAGTTCCAGCAAAACAACCCACCACCACCATCATTAAGTTAAATGGCATTAGGGCCGTTGATAAGCCAGTAAAAATACCTTCAAACATGTCCCGCTCCTACCAAAATATCAATCGTGCTGGCGCAATATAAACGTCCAGTACTTGGGTTAATAGCAACCAAAAAATAAGCGCAAAAGGGACCGAAGCAAACACTAGCATTTTGATTCTACGTTCGCCTAAAAGCCAATAGCTTGAGGCTAAAAAAAGACTTGTAGTGATGGGAAAACCCAACCAAGGCAAGACTACTGAAAAAGTAAAAGTGAAGGCCATCAAGCCCAACATAAGCAGAATATTTGATTTTAAAAGTGGCTCGTTTTCGGCAACTGTGGCTGGTTTTAAAACAATTAATAGAATGGAAAAAATAACGCCCAGTCCCGATAACCAGTAAGGCATTGTTTGGGCATGAAAGGGTTCAAACTTGTCCCTTGGGAGTAAAGGTATATCAGCAGCGTAGTAACCATAAGTTACTGATAATAATAGGAACAATAACCCGCCAAAGCGGTCTTTAGTTAAGTTCATGGGTTATGCCATTATTAATGAAAAAAGGTTTGAGCCAGCATTAGTGGCTGCTGACTCAAACGCAAGCTAATTAACTAACCAATGAGGTCAATCAATTATAGGAAACCTAGCTCGCGCATTAGGTTACCCACCACTTCCTCTTGTTCTTCAAGAAAAGTAACAAACTCTGCGCGGGGTTTGAAAATTTCAGTCCAGCCATTACGTGACCGAACTTTTTCCCACTCTGGAGTAGAATACATTTGTGCTAAGGTTTGAGCATACTCGTCTGCTTGTGCATTAGACAAACTTGGTGCCCCAAAAAAACCACGCCAGTTGACGAAAGTGGCATTATAACCCTGCTCTTTTAATGTTTGTACATTGGGCGCAGCATCTGAGCGTTGATCACCTGTCATCACCAAAATACGAACTTCACCCGCAGCAGCTAAAGCTAATGCTTCACTGAAGCCTGTTGAAAGCAGTCCTGCTTCGCCTGATAAAAGACTAGCCATGGCTTTACCACCACCGTCAAAAGCCAAATACTTGACGTTATTTGGGTTGGCACCAGCAGCTTTAAAAGCCATTGCTGCGACTAAGTGATCCATACTACCACGGGCGGAGCCTCCAGCAATATTGACAGAGCGAGGGTCAGCTTTGTAGTCTGCAATCACATCATTAAAGGTCTTATATTTAGAATCAGCCTTAACAACAAAAGCACCAAAATCACCAATGGTGGCTGCTATTGGCGTTAGATCCCTGAAAGATTGTGGAAATACTTTAGATAAAGAACGGATAACGATTGGTGTAGAGTTCACCATTAACGTACCTTGTGCTTGATCTGCTGTTTCAATCAAGTGTGCAATGGCCTTACCGCCACCACCACCTGACATATTTTCATATGAAGCGTTGTTAATTAGTCCAGCATTGGTAAGAGCTTCACCTGTGCCACGAGCTGTGCCATCCCAGCCGCCGCCTGCGCCACCTGGAATAAGGAAGTGAATCGAATCAATGTTGGCATTGACTGTGCCTGCGCCCAGAAGACCGGTCATCAGGGCCGCAGTCACCAACATGCGTTGCTTAGTTTTAAATATTTTTAACATTGTGAGTCCTTAATGGTTTTTGTTTTATGCAGGGGCAGACTAACGAGCATTTTATGAAGAGGATAGTTTATGGCCGTAAAATTTATTTTGGTCATAAAGTTCACGAGTAAAGACACCTAATATTCAGTAGAATATCAACATGAGAATAACAACAAAAACGATGAAACTACCCTTTCGGCGACTCAAGCTTAAAAGCCGAATGATGCTCATTTTGGGTTTAATGGCATTATTACAAACCAGTATGCTTGGCTGGTTTGCAATGCAGTACCTGAGTCAATCTTTGGATGACGAAATTGGTCTCAAGACTTTACATGTGGCTAAAACAATCGCGGCAATGCCAGAGGTTACCTCTGCCGTGCTTGCCGATAATTCGAGTTATTTACAGCCACTAAGTCTGACTTTAGCTAACCAAACTGATGCTCGATTTGTGGTCATCGGCAACCAGCAGGGCCTGCGTTTGGCCCACCCTAATACGGCTAAGTTAGGCGCTTCGATGATGGATGATGACAACGACAACATCAGTCCAACCTTAAGCCATGGCCGCGCAGTGATATCCAAAGCAAAAGGCAGTTTGGGTTGGTCGATGCGGGCCCGCGCACCCATTTTCGGACCTAATGGCGAGGACATTATTGGTCTCGTGTCCGTAGGCTACCTACTAGACAATATAGATGCTGTTATTAATAAATACCGGGCTACTTTAATGTGGGTCATCCTAGCCAGCTTTGGATTTAGCCTATTGACCGCCTTATGGTTTGCCAATCATTTTAAGAAGGCCATTTTTGGTCTTGAACCCGAACAAATAGGGCAACTTTATCAAGAGCGCAATGCCACTCTAGAATCTGTGCGCGAGGGCATCATTACCACTAATGCTGATGGCGAAGTCACAACCATTAATAAGGCAGCATTGCATTTTCTTGACTTGGATAAAGAAAAAATGTGGTTGGGGCAAAACATTACTACGATTATGCCCAATAGCCCTATGTTAGATCACCAACTCACTGCTACAGCTGCTTTTGAACAAGAAGTTTGGTTTAACCAAAAACCATTTATCGTTAATCGCCTGCCACTGTTGAAGCAGACTCAAGTCATTGGCGTAGTCGCTAGTTTTAGGCCAAAAGATGAATTAGATCTAGTCAGTCAGGAGCTAAAGCATATACAACAATATGCTGATAGCTTGCGTAGTCAGGC
>TARA_B110000503_G_scaffold143744_1_pt1 | contig 10887 bp, 8 predicted proteins | sample TARA_B110000503 | Tara Oceans TARA_B110000503 (sample SAMEA4397472) | marine metagenome | biome: Polar Biome; feature: [SRF] surface water layer (ENVO:00010504); material: water (ENVO:00002006), including particulate matter (ENVO:01000060) such as... | depth 5 m
CGCTACGTTAATTGTGAAGTGAACCCAGATCAACTACAGGCCGCTGTTGCAGGCGCTAGAGCAATGAATTGGAAGGGCTTTAACTGTTCGATCCCTCATAAAGTCGCGGTAATTAAATATTTAGATGGTCTAGGGGAATCCGCATCGCTAATTGGCGCAGTTAATTGCGTGGTAAATCGTGATGGAAAGTTAATTGGCGAGAACACAGATGGTAAAGGTTTTCTCAAATCTTTCCTTGAATTAACATCGGCCAAAGGCAAAACAATTGTTTTACTTGGCGCTGGCGGTGCAGCACGTGCAATTGCAGTTGAACTGGCTTTGGCAGGTGCTAGTAAATTCTACGTGGTTAATCGCTCGCGCAAACGTGGAGAAGAGTTAGTAAATTTATTAAACGAGAAAACTGAATCAGATGCAGAATTCGTGGAGTGGAATAAAACATACACAATTCCACAAGATGCAGACGCGATCATTAACTCAACTTCAATGGGCATGGTAAATACTGAAGGAAAGCAGGATCTTGATTTTGATTCTATCCGTGCCAACATGTTGGCAGCAGATGTAATTGTTAATCCACCACAGACATATTTTCTAGATGAGGCTGCAAAACGAGGGGCAACTACGTTGCAAGGCCTAGGTATGGTTGTTAATCAAGCAGTCATTGGTATCAAGTATTGGACTGGCGCAGATGTAGATGCCAAAGACTTAAATGACGAACTATTACAGGTGTTGGGTCTTTCCTAGACTTTAGATAGGTCGGATTCGGCAACTACACGCAAAGCTTGAGCTGCGATTGTTAGAGCAGGGTTCATTGCAGCCGACGATGGGAAGAACCCGCCATCTATTAGGTACAGATTCTTATGATCATGGCTGCGAGAGTAGCCATCCACGACGCTTGTTTGGGGGTCTACGCCTGCAACTGTTGTGCCACATTGATGCGAATTCATAGAGATATCAAATGGCTGCCTAAAGATGCCCTGGTAGCCAGCCTTGCGTAACACCCGCTTGGTCCGCCGCAGTAGCTCCATATGGGTTCTCATGCCGACTGCCTGGCGGGCGATCTTGATTGATCCACTAGCCGAGATCGTGACCCGGTTTTCTGGGTGCGGCAGATCTTCGCTCATTACAACAAATTCCACACTGTGGTCGGCAACGAAGTTTAATAGCGGAATCGGAATTCGCTTGGCAAAGGACTTCATCATTATGCCTTGCACTTTGCCGATTAATTGCACAGCGCCAAGTGGGTAGCCCTTGCCACCATCTAGATACCAATCTGTAAAAGATAACGTTTTTTGAAAGGTAACATCATTTTTACGGCGCATATCAACTGCTGCGATATGGCTATTGTTATGCATCATAAAGTTGCGACCAACTTGATCTGATGAATTGGCAACACCAGATCGCAACAAGAGCGCAGCGGTGTTTACAGAGCCTGCCGAGATAACGAACTTCTTGCCATATATTTCTAAATCTTCTCCGTTGCGTGTTGCCTCTAAGTGGCTAACAGATCTGTGATCGTCGTTTAAAACTATCCGATTGACCTGAACCGATGTCATCAACTTAACGTTGCCAGTAGCCATAGCCGGATTAAGGGCGTTTACTTCAGCATCGCTTTTGGCATCTAATTTACAGACAAAGCCATCACATGTTTTGCAACGAATACACTTTCCGCCTGGACCCAAATCAATTCCCATAGAATTTGAATGTGGGTGCACTCCCGCTGCAGTTAATCGTTTACCGAGCTCAGCCACATATGGTTCGTGCGCCATGGCTGGATACGGAAATGGCGTGGTGCGATTATTACCATAGATATTTTGCGCATCACCATGAACTCGGTACAACTCTTCGGCTTTATAGTAATACGGCTCTAGCTCATCATAAGTAAATGGCCAAGCAGGAGAGGCACCCTCCTGATGCTCTATGAGATCGAAGTCAAAACGACTAAATCTTGGTAATGATGCGCCATACACTTTGCTGTTTCCACCGACAAAGTAATGAACACCGGGGACAAATAGCTTGCCTTTCTCATCTTCCCATTTTTCATTGGGTTTATAACGAGACTTCATAAAGATTTCAGATGGTGACCAGTTTTCCGGTTCGCGCGGCATGCGTTCACCGCGCTCTAAAACTAGCGTTTTAACTCCCTTTTGAGCCAAACCAAAAGCGGTAGTCGCTCCACCTATTCCAGAACCAACAATGACCACATCCGACTCGATTCGAACCGAAGTGGTCATTGTTTTCTTTCTAACTTCTATTTCTTGAGATTAACGAACTGATGTAAGTGCTTGGTCTGCCTTATCAACTTCCATCGCACCAGTCATGATGGCAACCACATCGTTCATTGAGTGAGTCTTTGGAGAAACAACCGCAGCACGCTTACCAAGACGTTGCACCTGGATACGATCGGCAACCTCAAAGACCTGTGGCATATTGTGGCTAATTAAAATAACTGGCATTCCTCTTTCGCGCAGTGATTCGATTAACTTTAAGACTTGAGCAGATTCACGAACACCTAGGGCAGCAGTTGGCTCATCTAGGATGATTAACTTCTGGCCAAATGCTGCGGCTCGCGCAACTGCAACTGCTTGCCGTTGACCTCCCGAGAGGGTTTCAACTGCTTGTGAAATATTTTGAATCGTGCCAATTCCCAAATCGGTAATGTGTCCTTTGGCGGCCTTGCGCATCCCAGAACCATCGAGCATGCGTAGGATGGATCCGAGGGGACCTTTCTTGCGTATTTCGCGACCTAGGTAAAGATTGGCGGCGATATCTAGAGCTGGAGAGACTGCCAAGGTTTGATATACGGTTTCAATACCTGCGTGACGGCCATCTTGTGGACGTTTAAATGCCACGCGTTGGCCATCTAGAATTATCTGACCGCGATCAGGAGTTTCTGCACCCGAAAGACATTTAATTAGCGTTGATTTACCAGCACCGTTATCGCCCACAACAGCTAGAACTTCACCTGGAAATAGCTCCAGGTCAGCGCCATCTAGGGCAATAACTCGACCGTAGTTCTTTGTTACTCCAACTGCTTGCAGGATAGGGGCTGTACTCATTTACGTGCCTTTCTGATCCATTGGTCAACGGAGACAGCGAAGATAATAAGCAACCCGATTGCTAGAAGCTGGTAGTACAAGTCCACGCCAGCCAGCGTAAGTCCATTACGAAAAACGCCAACGATGATCGCTCCAATTAAAGAGCCGAAGATGGTGCCGCGGCCGCCAAATAGCGAGGTTCCACCGATAACTACCGCAGTAATTGAGTCTAGATTTAAGTCACCCCCAGTATTAGGGCTAGCCACGGTTACACGGCCAATCACAATCCAAGCTGCAAGGGCGAAGGTAACCCCAGCGACCATGTAAACACTCATAAGTACTCGATTAACTGAGATACCAGCCAAACGCGCTGCTTCAATGTCATCGCCAACGGCGTAAACGTGGCGACCCCAACCGGTATAGCGGAGGGCGAATGCCAGAACTGAATACATAAATATCATGAAAAGAACGCCAGTCGTGATTCTAAACGGCCCTATGTTCACGTAATGACCAAGCGTTAAAAGGAATGGGTCCATTTCATGTGAAGGAACTGTGCCCTTCGTGTAAGTAAGAGTTAGAGCAAGAAAAATGTTGTAGGTACCCAAGGTGACAATAAATGGCGGAAGCTTAACTTTTGTAACTAAAAATCCATTAACTCCTCCAGCGAGCATTCCAACTAAAAGTCCGGCCGGAAATGCTAGCCAAACAGAGAACCCATCTCCTTCGACTGCAGGCACACCTTGTACTAATTTTGCCATAACCATGGATGAGAAAATGGCAATTGCTCCACAAGATAAATCAATACCCGCCGTAAGGATAATTAAAGTTTGCCCAGCGGCAACCGCACCCACAATTGCAACTTGTTGCAAGATTAGCGAAAAGTTGGATGGAGTTAAAAAGTTCTCATTGAAAAAGCTAAAGGTAATAGAAGCAGCTACAAGTACAAACGCCGAACTTAACCAGGGATATTTATGGAGTACAGCCTGCGTCTTTTGACTTAAAGTCGCGCGGCTTTGAAATTCCGCCGCCGCATCATAGGTGACCGTCTTTTGACTCACTAATTTCTTCCTTTCAAATACAAAATCTTCTCGAATTAATCTACTACCTAAAATCCATATATAAAACTTAAATAATTTGACCTTCTAGGTAAAGAGGGCGACTGCCGAAGCAGCCGCCCTCTTTAACACCCTCTTTAGTTATTAACTAAAGATTAAGGGGTTAACCCCAAGCGTTTGCTAGACCGTATGTAGTGTCCTCTGATGGAACGCCATCTTGTGGGTCATCAGTGATCAACTTGACACCTGTGTTGAAGAAGTCAAGACCAGCTGAATTAGATGGCTTTGTACCATTCTTTACGATGTCATAGATTGCCTGTACACCAAGGTCAGCCATCAACAATGGGTACTGCTGTGAAGTTGCATTGATGCAACCTGATTTAACAGCGTTGATACCAGCGCCGCCACCATCAACAGAAACCATTACATCGAGCTTCACACCAGCAGCAGCTGCTGCAGCACAAGCACCGATAGCTGTTGGCTCGTTGATTGTGTAAACAACGTTGATGTTCTTGTTCTTAGCGAGAAGCTGCTCAAGGCCGGTACGTCCGCCTTCTTCGTTAGCTCCTGTTGCTACGTTTCCAACGATCTCATATGAACCACCTGAGTACTTGCCAGTTTTGGCTTCGTCTCCCATGACCTTAGGATCATTAACGTCGATTCCCATTCCATCAAGGAATCCATTGTCGCGGCAGTAGTCAACAGAGACGATGCGATCATCGAAGATGTCGAGAAGTGCGATTGTTGCCTTCTTACCAGCAAGCTTTGCTGCGCTCCACTGACCAATCAAACGACCAGCTTCGCAGTTATCTGTTGCGAAAGTAATGTCGACGATAGAAGCAGGATCTGGTGGTGTATCTAGTGCAATAACAAAGAGACCTGCATCGCGGGCCTTGGTGATTGCTGAGTTAACTTCAGTTGACACTGGGACGATCAAAATACCAGCGTGCTTTGCAGAGATTGCATTTTCAATTGCTGAAATCTGACCTGCGTAATCTGACTCATCTACACCAGATGTAACAGTTAGTTTTACACCGAGCTCATCTGCCTTAGCAGTAGCGCCCTTGATCATTGCAACGAAGAATGGGTTTGACTGATCCTTCGTAATAAGTGAAACAGCAATCAAATCATCGCTGCTACTTTCGCTATCGCTATTTGAACAAGCAGATAGCACCAGCATTGACGCTGCAGCGACAGCAACTACTGCTGCAGTGCGGCGTGAGAATAGCTTTACCATATGTATTTCCTCCTATAGGTGGGTCAAGCGGTTCTGATAATACAGAGAGGGATCAGCCAAGAGAAGGCTTTTTAGTTGAAATCTAGATTGTTACTGAACTGTTATCCTACTTGAAGAATTCAATATCTCGGCTGCTTTAACCCTTAATAAAAACTATTTCAAAGGGGGACAAAGTTAATGAAAGCTCACTCGTGAGCGGTTTTGTCTCAACATATGACCACCAATCCATTATTTTACTGGCGCGCTCGCAATCCTCACCCCTTAAACGTTGGATGCATTGATAGCCCAACAAAAGGTCAGTCGAAATCTCTTGATCCCAGGGCCGAAGTGATGCAAGTAACATTCGACCTAATTCCCGGTTTTCAAAGGCGACCCAAGAGTTATCAGCCGATCTTGTGAGCCTTAAACCCTCTGTGTGGTGGGCGGCTAACGCAGAGAGGGCGTGGAAAACCGGGCAGAACCGCACCGCACCCTCATGCTGATAAACAATTCCAAATTCACCAAATAATTCGTGCCAAGTACCAGCATGGGCACCAGCTTCGGCGAGTGCAAAGATTGAACCAAGTGTCCAAGCCGCAGCTTCGATATTTCTGATACTTAAAGCAATCTCTGAATTGGAATAAAATTTTCTGAAAGATTTTTGATGACCTGTCTCAGGATTACCCCGCGTTGAGAAAGTAATCGGGGATATAAATACTTGCGGGGCTAGATTTTTTTTGGCAGCTTCGACCGATTCGGTTTGGGTTCTAAGTGTTTTAAATATTGTTTCAGTATCAAATGTATGAACAGTTGGAGAAATCGAATACGAGACTGACTCGGCAAAATTATATTGAGCTCGATGTAGATCAACAAAGTAGGCATCAGTGCCTGGAATGAAAGCGCTCAGTGAGTTATTTTTTGGCAGATCCGAAAATTCAACAACTTCACGACCTTGACGATGAATCAAAAGTCGCGAACCTGCAGGTATCATGTTATTGATTTCCAAAATGTCTTCGTGCAATTCTAAGTCACTATTATCGGAGAATAGCGCTGCTTCTATAGTCAAGCCATTTCTAGTCGCGGCCAATATTTTCTGCGGGTCAAAAGATTCCTCATTAATCCTGATATGGTCTATATCGAGCAAGATAAAGGCTTTAGTTAAGTCATCTTCACCTAGTAGTGAATCTTCATTAAATTGTAGGCCAATTCTCGGTAGTGAACTGATTTCAATTACTTGTATTTTAGAGATGTCATCATTTTCATCTAAAGGTGCACTAACTTGAAAAGTAATACTCTGTTTCCAAGAACTACCATTACTAGTATTAAATGGGCGCGGTTCAGCTAACGAACCGCTATAGATTTTATAGGTGTTATCCGTCCAGTTTCTTTGATCTTCTGCTTCTAAGGCTCTGCCAACCGAAGTAGCTGTCAGAGCCCTTCCATCATTTGCCCGGAATATCATCTCGGAAGAAGGCGGAAATAAACCAAGCGTGGCGCCAGCTTCCACTCGTTGCGGCGCTATATCAATCGGCAATAGATACTCTCCAGTGCTAGAAGTAACATTTGCACCCATCCAATCTGAAGTGTTAAGACAAAAACAAATTCCCCAGCGACTGACTGAATAATCAGCCAATCCTCGTAATTCGTAATCAATAGTCAAGGTATTGCTTGAATCAATTGTGATAGAAGTCTGAGAAATTAAAGTGTCAAAAAAAGAGTCAGTAATATGAATTTTGCATACATCATCAATAATTTCAATATTATCGATGTGCTGATCTGATGTAAGAGTCGACCAATCTAGAGGTCTTATGGATGTATACAGCTGATCAATAATCAAAGAATTTTTATATCTAATATTTCTAATCGCATTTTTGGCTAAATCTAATGTGAAATACCCATGCTCAATTTTTTTGGTATCTGGCCAATGATTTGTCGTCACCGCGCTGTCATCCCACCATCTACTGCAAATGAAGCGCCTGTTGCAAATGATGATTCAGCCGAGACTAACCAATTGACAATTCCTACCAAATCATGTGGGTCACCCATGCGCCCAAGCGGGGTACGCCGAATTAAATCTGGGCCTTTTTCTGGGTCATCCCAAATCTTCTTTATTAATGGAGTGGACATCGTGCCAGGCACCACTACGTTGGAACGAATTCCCACCTCTTTGTAATCAACTGCAATTATGCGAGATAAACCCATCATCCCTGCTTTAGATGCCCCGTAGGCGGTGTATCCAGCACCTTCCATAGTCATTCCTGTTGGGGAGCCAATTAATACGACCGATCCATTTCCTGATTTAATTAATTTAGGAATCGCATATTTAACAGAAAGAAATGCACCAGTCATATTCACATCAAGAGTTCGCTGCCAGGTATCTAACGAGAGATCACCGATTTTCGAATCTTGCCCAACAAGTTGTATCCCTGCGCAGATAATGATTGCATCAATTGCTGAAATCTTTTGAAATGCATCTTGCACGCTATTCTCGTTAGTTAAATCTGTTTCGATAAATTCTGCTGGCAGCTCTTTTTCAGGGGCAATACGATCTAAATTCAATACCCGCGCACCTTCGCTTGCCAACCCAGAAATCAGTGCAGAACCAATTCCGCCACTGCCACCGGTAACGGCTACGGAGTATTGCGTTAATTTCATGTTTTGAAGCCTACCTATCAATGCAGGTTAGGCGCTAGCAATAGCGGACTTTAAGTTTTTAACACTTAACTCAGCCCATCTATTTTCTAGCGCAACTGTTTCCTCATAACTTTCTTGGCGTGGTGTCCAAAGTTCGATGATGGCAGATATCTCACGAGTTGCACCCCCCACAGCGCTAATTACATCTGCCATATCTAGGAGGCCTTCACCGAGCGCTGTGCCTTGAACTGTAAATCCCATCTGGCTATTGCTGCGGATAATTTCAAAGTCCTTCATATGGACATTTATTGCACGCGGTGCAAGATCAGCAATCACAGTACGGGGAACTTCAACTGCTCCCAAAGAATTAACGGTATCTAGACAGATACCAACCCAGTCTTCACCGAGACGATCTACTATTTCGTTAAATTCAGCACATGTTAATCGATCGTGATTTTCGATTGCCAACTTAATCCTTAAAGACTTAAATTTCGACTCAAATGGTTTCAACAGTCCGATAATTTCGTCAAGGTTAGGCTCATGATCTTTGGTATCAATTACAACTCTTAAAATTGGTGAGCCCAATTTTTCTGCTATTTCCAAGTATCTATCGATATTGACAGTCTTTATGCCGCGAGTTCCTACTTCTAAACAAACTCCAAAGATATCTGCCTCGTTTTTCAGTTGCTGCAACTGAGCTACCGACAATAAATCTAATGGCAAGTTATCAGCAATTTGTAGAACGTCAGCGCCCATGCGATGGGCTTTGTTCAACAATTCGAAAACGCTCATAGTTATTGGGCGTTCGGGATCAATTCCACCGATAGCCCAAGGAAAGGTAAAGCTAGATATGCCAATTCGCATCTGGCTAATTATCTCCACCAGTTATTTGTTTAACACTGGCTAGTACATTCTCTGGTTTAAATATTGCATCCCAGTCCTCGCGAAATAGTGATCCTTGAGCGTTCTTAAGGGCCATTAAAGCTCCATCAGATAATTTCCAATTTAGCTCCTTGAATAAAAGTGCAATACTTATTTGAAGATGCCCCATGCAAAAATCTTTAGCTGCGGCCTCTGGTACACCCAAATCAATAACTTTCTGCAAACCTTGAGTTATAACCTCAATACAGCCATTAATTAAGGTTTCACTAAGCGCAGGTTCTAGCAGAGCCATCTGCTCAACAGTTATTCGGTGGCTCTGGCTAATAGGTGCAAACATTTCAGTAGCAATAGTCTCCACTAAATCAGCTTCTTCATTAGTTCCCCATGCAATCGCAAAAACTAATGCCTGAGTTGCAAGTCCACCTCCCCAGTAATCCCTGCGTGCGGCCGGATCGGTCTCGCCCAACAAACTGAAAACTGGTGGATGAGTTGGGTGGCAGACGAAGCAGCTAATATCTTCGCGCTTCTTTACTCGACTAGCCGCAATTGCTGCAGGATCTAGAAAGAGAATTTTGGTACCTGGATCAAGTTTCGGAACAACTTCATCTGATATTTGGCGGACTAGTGCATCCGGCGTTGTAAAGATAACTACATCAGTGCCTTTTAGGGCAGTGTCTAAATCCATGACATTTAAGCCAGCAGCTTCTATACGAGAACGCCCTACATCGGACTTTTCAACTAAGCGAATTTCGTATTTCTTACTTTCCAGAAGTGGCGTCGTAACGCGTCCACCCATCTTGCCGCCAGCGCCTAAAATAGTAATGACTGTCATCAGATCTCCCTTTTAAAGTTTTCAAACTCTAACAGTCTCAATACCTACTGCGGTAGGCTCAACCACGTGTCAGAAAGCCATACAAAACTTACTTCAGATCTCTCCCCAAATAAATATGTAATTGGTATTGATTACGGGACTCTTTCTGGCAGGGCCCTTTTAGTGCGAATCTCTGATGGCGCAGAAATTGCCACTGCGGTACACGAATATCAAAATTCTGTAATTGACGATTTTTTGCCGAGCACAGGCGCTAAGTTGCCTCCAGATTGGGCCTTACAAGTACCTTCCGATTATGTTTCTGTGCTAAAAGTGACAGTACCGGCAATTTTAAAAGAATCTGGAGTCGACCCGAGTTCAGTAATTGGTATCTCCACCGATTTCACCGCCTGCACCGTGTTACCGGTCAAATCAGATGGCACCCCTTTATGCGAATTAGCGGAGTTCGCTGCTAATCCCCATGCCTACGTCAAATTATGGAAGCATCATTCTGCCCAAAATCACGCTGATCGGATTAACGAGTTAGCTCATCAAAGATGCGAGCCATGGATCTCTCGATACGGTGGAAAAATTTCTTCTGAATGGGAATTTGCAAAAGCCCTACAAGTTTTGGAAGATGCACCAGAAGTTTACGAAGCTATGGATAAATGGGTTGAAGCTGCAGATTGGATAATTTGGCAGCTCTCTGGAAAATATGTGCGAAATATTTGTTCAGCTGGGTATAAAGGAATTTATCAAGACGGACACTATCCAAGTGAGGAATATTTAGCAGCGTTAAATCCAAAATTTGCAAACTTTGTCTCACATAAATTAGAACACGAAATAGGAAAGTTAGGTGCACTCGCGGGTAGGTTAACTAAACAAGCCGCTGAATGGACGGGACTTCCAGAAGGTATCGCGGTAGCGGTTGGAAATGTTGATGCCCATGTAACTGCTGCCGCTGCAAACGCAGTAAATCCAGGACAAATGGTGGCCATAATGGGCACTTCTACTTGTCACGTAATGGTCTCCGAGAAATTTGCAGAAGTCCCAGGTATGTGTGGCGTAGTTGATGGTGGAATTATTGATGGCGTACTTGGTTATGAAGCAGGTCAATCTGGCGTTGGAGATATCTTTGGTTGGTTTGCTAATAATTATGCACCTGCAGATTATCTAGAGGATGCAAAATTGCAGGGAAAAGATATTCATACCTATCTTTCAGATTTAGCAGGTAAACAAGTAGTAGGCGCACATGGA
>TARA_B110000503_G_scaffold143731_1_pt1 | contig 10878 bp, 10 predicted proteins | sample TARA_B110000503 | Tara Oceans TARA_B110000503 (sample SAMEA4397472) | marine metagenome | biome: Polar Biome; feature: [SRF] surface water layer (ENVO:00010504); material: water (ENVO:00002006), including particulate matter (ENVO:01000060) such as... | depth 5 m
GGGGTGAATTTGTGCAGGAACGACCTGAATATTGGCTAACACTTATTAAAGAGGTTAAAAAAGTGTACACCGGTAAACTCACCTATGCAGCCAATTGGGATGAATACAAAAAAGTTCCTTTTTGAAAAGAATTAGATTATATAGGAGTAGATGCTTACTTTCCTTTAATTGAAGCTCAAACCCCATCTACTTCTCAGATTAAATATGCCTTATTACAACCCCTAAACGAGCTTAGAATTGTAAGTAATTCCAACAGCAAACCCATTCTATTTACTGAATTTGGCTACAGAAGTGTCGATTATACAGCCCAGAAACCTTGGGAAGCTGGAAGAGAGGGAACTGTCAACTTGCAGGGTCAAATTAATGACTGTGAAGCATTCTTTCAAACTTTTTGGCATCAAAACTTTATTAAAGGTGGGTTTATTTGGAAATGGTTTGCCGATCACCGAGAAGTTTGAGGAGAAAATAACAACGGATTTACACCACAAAATAACCCAGTTCGGAAATTAATTAAAAAATGGTATTCTTTTTAATCTTAGAACCCACATTCACACCCACCCGAAAATTGAACCTCTATATTTGGCAACCACTTTATTATCATTTGTTTCATTTCGTCTGAAAAAAACATTCCTTGCAGGTTAAGCTCTTTTAATTGAGTCAATTTTGAAACAGAACTATCAACGTCTTGCACATCGTTTAAACGCAAGTCTAATTTTTCTAGAGTTACTAACTCTCCTATTTCTTTAGGGATACATTTTATATCATTTCGAGATAAGTCAAGAACTACCAAACTTTGCAATTTGGCAATTTGAGGAGGGAGAATAACAATTTTATTTCCCGCTAAATTCAACTGCTCCAAGCCGGTTAATTGTCCAACTCCCGCGGGCAACATCGAAATTTTGTTTTTTGATAATTCTAAGCTTCTTAAGTTTTCAAATCGCTCTAAGTTGGTTGGGAACATTTCGAGCTTCGATTTTCTTAATTTCAAGTGATACACTACTTCGGGTCGCACATCGGCCTGTTCCAATGAAGTAAAAATGTAATCAGCATCACCCGGTTTCTGAGCCAAAAGTTGAACTGAAAAAAATAGAAAGAGAATTAAAGTCTTCATCTTAAAACTTGCTCTACCCGCACCTTATCTTTTTTCATTTCTGCAATTAGTGCTTCTCTATTGTCAAATTTCTTCTCGCTTCTAATTCGTTGCACAAAAGAAACAGTTAACTCTTTGCCATAAATGTCTTCGCTAAAATCGAACAAATGAACCTCTACACTAACTATATCTGAATGCTCAATGGTAGGTCGAGTGCCAATGTTCAACATTCCATTATACATTTTATTCCCCACGTTAACTTTAACAGCATAAATACCGTTTGCCGGGATTAATTTATAGGGATTTTGAATTTCAATATTAGCTGTTGGGTAACCCAATTCGCGACCAATTTTTTGTCCATGCACTACGACGCCTTGAAGAAAAAAAGAATATCCAAGATAATTTGCAGCTACATCAACTTCACCATCCTCCAATGCTTTTCTAACCTTAGTAGAACTTACGTTAACGTTATCTACATCTTGCACAGAAATCTCTTCTACTTCGAATCCATAAATAGGTCCAAACTCTTTCAGGTGTTCGAAAGAGCCTTCTCTATTTCGTCCAAAATGATGATCATAACCTATAACTAATTTCGTAGTTCCAATTTTATTCACCAACAAATCTCTTACAAACTCCAACGAAGTGGTTCTTGAAAATTCCTTAGTGAACGGATGAATGATTAGATGATCAATTCCAACTTCTCGCAGCAACTCAATTTTTTCATCTATTGTGTTAATGAGTTTTAAATCAGAATCTGGCTGCAACACCATTCTAGGATGAGGGAAAAAAGTTAGTAAAACACTTTCGCCTTTGTTCTTCTTCGCTACCCCAATCAAACGATTTACTATTTTTCGGTGTCCTTGATGCACTCCGTCGAAAGTACCCGTTGTTACGATGGCATTTTTTAACTTCTCAAACTCCTCTAACCCTTTATAAACCTTCACCTTAGAAAATATTTTCGAGCATTATTACCACGTGATATTGAATCTTTTAAGGGTTCAAAATTAGTCAAATAAAAAGATTTAAAAATCTTTCAATACTATATGAAAAAGAATTACTTTTGCAGCCAAATTTAGCAGACAATTTTTACAAAAAATAAATCCAAATATGTCAACTAATACAGGAAGAATCACCCAAATCATCGGACCTGTTGTCGATGTAAGTTTCGACAGTGAAAACGCAATTTTACCAGGAATTTTGGACGCCCTTGAGGTAACAAAACCAAACGGTGAAAAGGTTATATTAGAAACTCAATCTCACGTTGGAGAAAGTACCGTTAGAACCATTTCCATGGATTCTACAGAAGGCTTGCAAAGAGGAGCAGTTGTAACTGCTTCAGGAAGTCCAATCATGATGCCAATTGGCGAAGAAATCAAAGGTCGTTTATTCAACGTGGTTGGAGACGCTATTGACGGAATTGGCAACTTACCTAAAACTGGTAAAGATGGTTCTTCTATTCACAGAGAGCCACCAAAGTTTGAAGATTTATCAACTGCAACTGAAGTACTTTTTACAGGTATTAAGGTAATTGATTTAATTGAGCCATATGCAAAAGGTGGTAAGATTGGTTTGTTTGGTGGTGCCGGTGTTGGTAAAACTGTATTGATTCAAGAATTAATTAACAATATTGCAAAAGGTCACGGTGGTCTTTCAGTTTTTGCCGGTGTAGGTGAAAGAACGAGAGAAGGAAATGATTTGATGCGTGAGATGATTGAAGCAGGTATTGTAAAGTACGGCGAAAAGTTCATCCATTCTATGGAAGAAGGCGGATGGGATTTGGCTTCAATTGACAAAGAGGAATTAAAGCAATCTAAAGCATCTTTCGTTTTTGGACAAATGAATGAGCCTCCTGGAGCAAGAGCAAGAGTTGCCCTTTCAGGGTTAACCTTGGCTGAATACTTCCGTGATGGTGCAGAAGGCGAGGAAAGCCAAGGAAAGGATATTCTTTTCTTTATTGACAACATCTTTAGATTTACACAAGCTGGTTCTGAGGTATCTGCACTATTAGGACGTATGCCATCAGCAGTAGGTTACCAACCAACTTTGGCAACTGAAATGGGTGCTATGCAAGAAAGAATTACTTCTACAAAATCTGGTTCTATTACATCTGTTCAAGCAGTTTACGTTCCTGCAGATGATTTAACAGATCCTGCACCAGCAACAACGTTTGCTCACTTAGATGCTACAACAGTACTTTCAAGAAAGATTGCTGAGCTAGGTATTTACCCAGCGGTTGATCCTTTGGATTCAACATCAAGAATTTTGACAGCTGAAATTGTTGGAAACGAACATTATGATACTGCACAAAAAGTAAAAGAAATGTTACAACGATACAAAGAATTACAAGACATTATTGCAATTTTAGGTATGGATGAATTATCTGAAGAAGATAAGCTCGTTGTAAACAGAGCTCGTAGAGTTCAACGTTTTCTATCTCAACCGTTCCATGTTGCTGAGCAATTTACAGGATTAAAAGGAGTTTTAGTAGACATTTCGGATACCATTAAAGGTTTTAACATGATTATGGATGGTAAAGTTGACCAATATCCAGAAGCAGCGTTTAACTTGAAAGGAACTATAGAAGAAGCTATTGAGGCAGGCGAAAAAATGCTAGCTGAAAATAAATAGGTTTCAACTTCGCTTAACCTGACAAAAGAAGAAAATTATGTTTTTAGAAATTGTAACACCAGATCAGAATATTTTTAGCGGAGACATTAAGTCTGCTAGCTTTCCAGGTTCTGATGGTGAGTTTGGAATTCAAGAAAATCACGCTCCAATTGTAGCGACTTTGAAAGCAGGAAAAATCAAAGTAGATGCAAACGGAACCGAACACTTATTTGAGGTAAACGGAGGCGTGGTAGAAGTGAATCATAATAAAATTATTGTTTTAGCCGATTAATCAATCGCTAATTTATAAAAAGGCAAAGCCCTTTATCGCACGAAGTATGGTAAAGGGCTTTTTTTGTGGTTTGATTCAAGTCGTTTATTTTCATATTTTAGCGTAAGGCATTAATACACCACATCTACTGCTTTCCGGGCTACTTATTGACAAAATGCTATTTATAAAAAAACTTGTTCCGCTTGTTTTCTGCATTTTGCTTTCATCCTGCTTCCCTATCGTGAAACTTATCTACGGCATCAAGAACCCGAAGCCAAAGACAGAGTCTCAATTAACAAAAGCTACTCTAGGTTTGGGATTAGACACTACTCCAGCCTATCTATTGACTAATTACGGACTGTACCTCTACAAAAATCAATTTAAAAAAGAAGATTCTACAATAAGCGTGAACCAATTGCAAATCATAGACAAGAATCAAAAATTATTACTACCAAAAGAGCAGCCTGGTTGCTACTCAGAAATTACAAGATTTATTGATTAATTTGTTGTTAATGAATCGTTCAATTCAAGTAAAGAGCCATTGAACTTTCTAAATAACAAAAGAACCGTATCCTCTATTTTTAAATCAAATTCTGAAATTAATTTCTATTCCAACGAGTATGATTACGTGGCATTTGTTCCATGGGCATCCTTTAGCGGCAGACTGAACAAGACACCTAGTTTAGTTTGGATTGAAAAGCTGAGCCAACTAAAAACAAAAAAGATGAAGGTGATCAACCTCAACCTTGATTTAAAAGAAAAACAGCTCTAGCAATTATACTTTAGTTAGATAGAATTAATTCAACTAAAACAATTATTCTAATTAATAATTTGAAGAAGCATACAACACTAAAATAGAGGTCGTAAACAAAGACAACTGTAGACAATTTGTGCGATAAGAGCTACCACGACTGAAATACATTATAAAATCAGGCCAACAAAAAAAGCCCCAAACTCTTTCGAATTTAGGGCTTTTGCTATATTGTTTAAACTTATTCTCCTTCAGCAGGAGTTTCAGTCTTCTTGTTGAATTTTTCGTATCTGTTTTTGAACTTATCAATTCTACCAGCAGTATCTACCAACTTCATCTTACCTGTATAAAAAGGATGCGATTTGTAAGAAATTTCTAACTTAATTAATGGGTATTCGTTACCATCTTCCCATTTAATCGTTTCTTTTGCAGCCGCTGTAGACTTTGTCATAAATGCATAGTCAATTGACATGTCTTTGAATATAACTGTTCTATAGTCTTCTGGGTGGATATCTTTTTTCATCTCTGTCTTAAAAAATTGGAGGGCAAATATACTATTTTTCCTAATTAAATTAACCTTATTTGCGAATAAATTTCACTTCTCAAATAATTAAAGAAAGCTTAACGTAAATGAGCTTATTAAGTACCCATTTGAATTCCAAAATTGGGATAAATTTCGCAACTTCGTGAATCTAAATTTTAACCAAATGTCGAAAGTTCATAATTACAGTGCAGGTCCTTGTATTTTACCACAAGAAGTTCTTCAACAAGCAGCAGAAGCTGTTGTTAACTTTAACGACCTAAATCTTTCATTGCTAGAAATATCTCATAGAAGCAAAGACTTCGTAGAGGTAATGGAGAATGCCCGTTCTTTAGTAAAAGAATTGTTGGAAGTGCCAGAAGGTTACCAAGTTTTGTTTTTACAAGGTGGAGCTAGTTTAGGTTTCTTGATTGCTGCCTACAACTTTTTACCAATGGGAGAAAAAGCGGCATACATCAATACGGGAACTTGGGCTAACAATGCAATTAAAGAAGCTCAACGACTAGGAGAAGTTGTCGAAGTAGCATCAAGTGAAGATAAAAACTATTCCTACATCCCTTCCGGTTTTGGTATCCCTAACGATGCAAAATATTTGCACTATACATCTAACAATACCATTTTTGGTACACAGTTTAAAAAGACACCAATTAGTAGAATCCCTGTGATTTGTGATATGTCATCCGACATTTTTAGCAAAAAAATAAATGTTGCTGATTTTGATTTAATTTATGCTGGAGCTCAGAAAAACATGGGACCTGCAGGAACAACAGTCTACATTGTGAAGGAAAGTGCACTGGGAAAAACTGGAAATAACATTCCTGCCATGTTAGACTTGCAAACACACATCAAGAAAGACTCCATGTTTAACACCCCTCCTGTTTATCCAATTTATGTAAGTATGCTAAACTTACAATGGTTAAAAAAGAATGGCGGTGTGAAGTGGATTGAAAAAATCAACAACCAAAAAGCTGAGTTACTATACAACGAAATTGATCGCAATTCACTTTTCGAAGGAATTACTGCCAAGGCTGACCGATCCAATATGAATGCAACTTTTGTTTTAAAAGATGAAAGTTTAACAGAAGAGTTTAATAAAGCTTGGGGTGCTGCAAACATTAGTGGAATTAAAGGTCATAGATCTGTTGGAGGATATCGAGCATCTATGTACAATGCATTACCACTTGAAAGTGTACAAGTATTGGTAGACGTAATGAAAGAGCTCGAAAAGAAGCACGGATAAATCAGAAGTAATAGAAAAAACAAAAGGGTATTTATATCCTGATTGAAGATAGTTAGTCAAATAACCACTATTTGATTGATTAAATTATTGACCTAATTAAGAAAGAATATGAAAATATTAGCAAACGACGGAATTGCAGAATCGGGAAAAATTGAATTGGAAAAGGCAGGTTTCACGGTAATTACAGAAACTGTCTCTCAAGAAAATTTAATTAATGCAATTAACAACGAAGGTTATGAAGTAATTTTAGTTCGTTCGGCAACAAAAATTAGAAAAGACATTTTTGATGCTTGCCCAGGAATAAAAATGATTGGTCGTGGTGGTGTTGGAATGGATAACATCGATGTTGAATATGGCAGATCTAAAGGCGTTAGTGTTTTTAACACTCCTGCATCTTCTTCTCAGTCAGTTGCTGAATTAGTAATGGCTCATTTATTTGGTGCGGTTCGTTTTTTATATGACTCTAATAGGGAAATGCCAGTTATTGGTGTTTCTGAATTCAAAGTGTTGAAAAAGAAATACGCAAAAGGAATAGAGCTAAGAGGTAAAACTCTTGGAATTCTAGGATTTGGCAGAATAGGTCAAGCACTTGCTAGCTATGCTCTGGGTTGTGGAATGAATGTTTTGGCATGCGACACTACTGCAGGACCTTTTAACATTGATTTATCTATTGGTGGACAAAAGGTGTCGGTTCAAGTAGAAGGTTGCACTAAAGATGACCTATTAAGTCAATCCGACTTCCTAAGTATTCACATTCCAAGCACAGACAAGCCAGAAATTGGAACAGATGAATTCAATGCAATGAAAGATGGGGCTGTGATCTTAAATGCTGCCCGAGGTGGCTCAATTGATGAAAACGCTTTAATAGCCGCTTTGGATTCAGGCAAGATTGCTCATGCAGCATTAGATGTTTTTGTTAATGAGCCTAATCCTAGAGCAGGTCTATTAGCTCATTCAAAAATTTCATTAAGCCCTCACATTGGAGCGGCAACATTAGAAGCACAAGATAGAATTGGCGGAGAATTAGCCTCAATTATAATTGATTTCTATAAAAAATAACCCTACAAAAATCAAATAAACAAATTAACTGCCGTCATTTTATGACAGCAGTTTTTTTTTTGTCATTATCTTCGTAAAAAATAAACAACTTGGCAAATATTAAACCATTCAAAGCATTTAGGCCAACAAGAGATAAAGTTCATTTGGTAGCTTCTCGTTCCTATATTTCATACACCAAGCCAGATTTAATTAGAAAGTTAGATGAAAATCCTTTTACTTTTCTTCACATCTTAAACCCAGATTACAAAATTGAAAAGCAGTCATTTAAAAACTCTAAAGAGAAGTTTGAAAAAGTAAAAAAGAATTTTACAGAATTTGTAAATCAGCAGATTTTAATCCAAGATAAAAAAGAAAGTTTTTACGTTTATCGGCAAATTAAAGATGGTCATCCATACCTAGGAATTATTGCTTGTGCTTCAGTTGGAGACTACTACTCCAATGTAATTAAAAAGCATGAAGCTACCATTACAAAGCGAGAGAAAATATTCAAGAACTATCTCGAAACAGTTCAAATTAATGCTGAACCAGTTTGCTTTACGTATCCTAATCATGAAAAAATTGACCGGATTACTAACGAGAAAATTTTAGACCGACCTGAGTACGATTTTACCACGACTAATCGCGATAGACATTCATTTTGGAAGATTGACGATGAAGCAATGGTTGCAAAATTAACTGACTGCTTTTCTGAAATTAAATCCATTTATATTGCTGACGGTCATCATCGTTCAGCCTCTTCTGCACTATTGGGAAAAAGCTTACGTAAAGCAGATGGAAACCCACCAGAGGAAAAAGCTTATGACTACTTCATGGGATATTTTATTCCTCAAAACTGTCTAAAAATATATGAATTTAACCGATTGGTAACAACCATCGGAGAGCATGATGTAACTTCCTTTTTAGATGCAATTCAAGAAAATTTTGAGATTGCTTATGTAGATGGCCCATCCTTTAGACCGGAAAAAGTTCATGAAATTGGCATGTACATAGAAAACAAATGGTACTGCCTTATTCCTAAAGAAGGGCAATTTAAAGTAGATGACCCAGTAAAGAGTTTAGATGTTTCGATCTTAACCAACCACCTTCTAAGTCCCATTTTAGGAATTAGCGATTTAAAAACTGACAGTAGGGTTTATTTTAAGGGAGGCTTAGAAGGAATTGAGGCATTAAAATCGGAGGTAGATCGCGGCAAAGCTAAAGTAGCCTTTGCTCATTTTCCGGTTAGCATGGATCAATTAAAAACCATTTCAGATGCAAACCACACCATGCCGCCAAAAAGCACTTGGATTGAGCCAAAACTTAGAAGCGGCTTAACTGTTTACTCTACAAAATAAAGAGCATGAGTATTTCTGAGAACCTTCAACAAGTTAAAGCTACACTTAAAGAGGATGTGGTGTTAGTAGCCGTTTCTAAAACCAAACCTTCTTCATACATTGAAGAAGCGTATGCTGCAGGACAGCGTATTTTCGGGGAGAATCGTCCGCAAGAAATGAAGGCAAAGGCCGAAGAATTACCGAAAGATATTGAATGGCACATGATTGGTCACTTACAAAGTAAAAAGACAAAATACATTGCTCCTTTTGTCTCGTTGATTCATTCGGTAGACAAACTTAGCCTACTTGAGGAAATTAACAAGAGAGCCGCTCAAAACGATAGAGTTATTGATGTTTTACTTCAAGTTTTCATCGCCAAAGAAGAAAGCAAATTTGGAATGGATGAAAAAGAAGTAATCGAACTTTTAAATTCCGAAGAGTTTAAAGCGTTACCGAATGTTAGAGTTGTTGGCCTTATGGGAATGGCCACCAATACAGACAATGAGAATGTTGTACGAAATGAATTTAAAGATCTAAAGTCATTTTTTGATAAGTTGATTCAGCAAGGAACCACACAAAATGTTGAGCTAACGATTTTGAGCATGGGCATGAGTGGAGATTATAACATTGCAATGGAAGAAGGCTCCAACATGGTTCGAATTGGCAGTTCTATTTTTGGGAGTAGGAATTAATGGAAAACCAACTCCCGCCGTCATGGCAACCACATGGTTTAGCGCTAAAGGCGTATTGGAAAGGCGACAAAAAAGCAACCATTGACATTCACATGGATGATGAGAGCATCACTTCTATGCCCATTGAAATATACTTTCGAACTCTTGAAGAATTCCCTGAGATAGAAAAAATTGCCTTACCCCTGTGCAAAGGAAAAACTCTAGATGTGGGTGCAGGAGCAGGAGCGCACTGTTTAGCACTTCAAGAAAACGGAATTGACGTTACAGGGCTCGATATATCGCCAGATGGAGCCGAAATAATGAAGCTAAGAGGTGTTAAAAAAACAATCTGCCAAGACTTTTTAAAATACTATCCTACCCAAGCTTTTGACACCTTGCTTTTTTTAATGAACGGAATAGGCATTGCAGGAAATTTACATCAGCTTGATGAATACTTGCAGCACGCGCAAAGCTTAACAACAGCAGGCGGGCAAATTATTTTAGACTCCTCTGACTTAACATTTACAGAACTTGAATTGGACTTTGACCAAGAATACCACGGAATATTCAACTATCAATTGAGTTTTGAAGGTAAAATAGGCTCTGCTTATCAGTGGTTATACATTGACCAAGAGAAATTAACTGAAATAGCCAAAAGAAATAATTGGCTGTGCGAAATTATTTATGAGCAAGAAGATGGCGGCTATTTGGCGCGGTTGAAGAAGTTATAAATTGTTCCACTTCGCAAATTCCTTAAGAACAACATAATCTCGAAACAACTTAATTACTTTTGTAGCCCAATAAAAAGCTATGAGCCAAAATTCAGTCGTAATCAAAGAAATCATAAGTCATTTTAAATCTGATGATTCTAAAATTGTACTTGAAGCAATTAAAAAGAACCGAAAAGAGGGCAATTCGGTAAGCTTTAAAGCGCTTTTAGAATTATTGCGCGATACTGACGAGCCCACAGTAGAGGCGGCTATTATTGAATTTCTTTATGATTTAAAAGATGAAGAAAGCATTCCTGTTCTAATCGATGCCATTCAAGACGAAGAGTTTTTATTTTACCAAAGTTTTTTAGTCGCCGCATTTTGGCAATCTGCCATTGACGGTTCTGATTATATAAATGTATTTGTTAAAGCGGCAATTAAAGGTGATTACATGACGAGCTTAGAGGCGTTGACGGTCATCGAAAACTTTGACAGTGCTTTTCCGCAAGATGAACTAGTTGAACTTGAGTCTGACCTCATCGAAGCTGCAGACGAAATAGAGGATGAAGACAAAAAAGTGCTTCTCGTGAGCATGGCAGATGTAGTTAGAAACCTACCAATAGAA
>TARA_B110000503_G_scaffold109744_1_pt1 | contig 10872 bp, 1 predicted proteins | sample TARA_B110000503 | Tara Oceans TARA_B110000503 (sample SAMEA4397472) | marine metagenome | biome: Polar Biome; feature: [SRF] surface water layer (ENVO:00010504); material: water (ENVO:00002006), including particulate matter (ENVO:01000060) such as... | depth 5 m
CCAGCGTTGTCATAACCTGTCCCGCCACCGCCACCGCCAGCGACAACCAAATACTCAATAGTGACAGGATTAAATTCAATCGTTGCCGTTCCGGTCACAGCAATATCATTGGCTAAATTAATACCGCTGGCTATATATAAGGTTGTGCTATCGGAAAGATTAACTTGACCCGTACCAAAAGCGCTGTCGTTTGTTGCAACAACAGAACCACCGTTATGTGAGAATGAACCCGCCAATGTATTGGTTCCAGAAAGGGTTAAGATGCCAGAGCCAGATTTAGTCAAAGTTCCCGTGCCCGAAATCACTCCGGAAAGAATTTGGTCAGCACTAGATGAATAGTTAAATGTACCTGAATTGGTAATATTGCCCGCATAAGATCCGGATCCGAGCTGACCCTTAATCGATACGGTGCCTTCTGTAATAGTGGTTTCCCCGGTATAGGTATTATTACCAGAAAGGGTTAGGGTCCCTGCTCCAGCCTTAATTAAGTTTCCGCTTCCACTGATAACTCCGGCAAAGGTATAGTCAATGGTTGGCGGCTGGGCGGAGCCCAACGAGACGATTGGATATCCACTACTAAAATAGTCTGAAGTAAATTGCCACCCACTACTGTTGGTTGATGTTTGATTAAACGCGGTATTTGCACAAGAAGTACACCCTAATTTAAGGGTGTAACTGGAATTGCTGGCAAGCTCAGCTGACCCCGTAAGCGTTACAATTTTTGTTGAACTGTCATAAGAGCTGTGTGAAAAAGTGTCAAGAACGGTTGAGCCATCCAGGACTTGAATAATAACCCCTGTTGCTATCGAATCAGGGTAACCAAAACTGGGGTTTACAGTATCGTTCATCTGGAAAGTGATTGTTTCAAGTGTGGCGCCATCCGAACCAGTAATAAAGTCAAACGTTGGACTTATGTTATCCCTAAATATTGTCGAAGTTCGATCTACAGAGTTTCCAAAGGTGGTTAAAAATGTTACCGCACTTCTCCCAAGGGTTAAGGTGACGCCATCACTAAGCACCACAGATCCTGATCCGGCTAACGAGTTTATGGTGTCGTCCGCATTGACATTGTAGGTTCCGTTATTAACCACATCAACGGTATCTGCCAAGGAGCCACTGATGTTTACAATGCCGGTAGAGACTGTTAAGTCACCGTTAAATGTATTCGCACCTGACAAAATTAATGTACCCAAACCAGATTTAGTGAGGTTACCTGAACCAGCAACAACCCCCCCATAGGTTACAGTGGTGTTGATGTTGGTATTAATAGCCCCATCGCCTGTTAAAGAAATTCCTTTATTAGCATCTAAGGTAAAATCAGCTGTTGAAGATAAAGTGCCGCCATTAAAAATAATATTATCTGCATCAACTGAACCCGGAGTCGCTCCTAAGTTTGCTGAGCTGGAAACTGCAATAGCTCCAGCGTTAATGTTGGTGGATCCGCTGTAAGTATTGGTTCCGGAGAGGGTTAAAGTGCTTGCGCCGGACTGGGTAAGTGCCCCAGCGCCCGAAATGACTCCGCTTAAAGTTTGATCGTCAGATGAATTAAATACCACAGTTCCAGCGTTACTAATATCGCCGGCATAACTCCCGCTTCCAAGCAAACCGCTAACCGTGATCGTTCCTGAAGAGATAGTCGTATTTCCTGTATAGGTATTGCTTGCCCTTAACTTCAAGTTTCCGTTTTGAGTCTTAGTGACGCCGTAGCCACCACTAATCACCCCATCAATAATAAAATTGTAATTATTATCGATGATGGAGTTTGCCCCTAAGACTATATCTCCATCCCAGTACTCTCCGAAACCATTGGTTCCTCGCAACGTTCCTCCGTTTAGATTGAGCGTATTGGTCATCACATTATCGTCAGTTCGATCGATCCAAAGACTCGCTCCAGTGGCAACGGTAATCGCCCCTGACCCAAATGTTGTATTCGATCGGCTAGCCGCCCCACCAAACAATGTTCCGGCATTGACTGTTGTTCCGCCAGAGTAAGTATTCATTGCGGATAAAGTTAATGCTCCAGTACCAGATTTAACCACCGATCCGGTGCCTGAAATAATTCCACTGATCACCTGATTTGAGTTGGATGAGTACGATAAAATTCCAGAGTTAACAATTGTATTGGCATAAGATCCATCACCTAATTTTCCAGTTATTAACAGCGTCCCTGCAGATATTGTAGTTGCCCCTGAGTAGGTATTGGTTCCAGATAAGGTTAAAGTGCCTGAACCTGATTGTGTTAATGTTCCTGTACTCGAAATAACACCAGATAAGGTTTGGTTAGAATTAGAAGAGTAATTTAAAGCACCTGAATTGCTAATATCTCCAGCATAATTTCCAGATCCTAACTGACCAGAAACATCAAGGGTACCTGATGAAATTGTTGTATCTCCTACGTAAGTATTCGTTGCACTTAATGTTAAAGTATTTGAATTTGACTTTATAAGTGATCCTGATCCTGAAATTACCTGTCCAAAAGTAAAATCATTGGATCCATCAAAAGTTAAAGCTCCACTGTTAGCAATCGTGCTTCCAATCGTTCCAACATCATTACTATCAAAAATAACACTTGCGTCCGCTGGAATAACTACTGCCGCAACGTTACTCTGATCTGGTAACGCATTTCCAGCCCAATTACCTGCAGAAGACCATAAATTATCACCAGCATTTCCATTCCATGTCACAGAAGCAAGTTGAGTCACATTAGCCGTGGTTGATCCTGTAGTTGTGGCTAAAGCATAATTAGAAGAGTCAGATCCACCAGAAATTGAAATTGAACTTACAGTTACCGCTTTTCCTGTTCCAACATGCCTTGTATCAAAAACTGCACTATTAGAAAAAGTAACGTCATCGCCTGATACGAGATCTGAAGATGTGATTGATGTTGAAGCTGTTGCACTACCGTCATAAGTTTTGCTTGAAGCCGTTAAAGTTAAAGTTGAAATAGTTTTGGCGGTGATGTTAGCGGTGGTGGTACCTTGTGCGGTAATTGTATAGTTACCCACATCATCTCCTGAATAAGAAGAAGATAGGGTGACTGTTTTTCCTGTTCCAACATTCATACTATCAAATGTTCCGGTTGAAGAAACTGAAAGATCATCTCCGCTTACCAGACCTGAATAAGTGACGCTATCAACAGCAATAGTCGCTGTTGTATTTCCGTTGTAAATATTATTAGACGCTGTAATTCCAGATAGGGTTAATGCTTTTTGGTTTACCGTTAATGTGCCGGCGTCACTGTCTGAATCTTTTGAGTATCCACCATTTAATGTACCGCCTGATACGTCAATAGCTAAAGTATATGAACCAGCCTCTATATTTCCTGACGTGCTGGTGCCCGCCTCTGAGGCTGAAATTAAAATGGTTGGATTAGAAGAATAAGCAGTAGCTAACGTTGTTGTTCCAGACCCTCCACCAGAGGATCCTTGGTGAATATTTAAAAGTGATGCAGCTCCACCTGTATAATTAATAAGGTAATTATCCGATAGATCGAAATTATCTCCATAGGTAACAGTTTCATCTTGAGTGACGAATGAAATGACAACGCCGGCAGCCGTTTCTGCAAACACGTAACGATTTCCTGAGGCAACACTTACGGGGGCTAAGGTACTATAAGTACTCCCCCAGATGGCAGTGTTGTTACTGTTTAAAGAGTTGAAGTTTCCTGAAATGTTATCGTCTGCAGAATATACAATCCAACGAGACCCCGTTCCATTTGCTACCAGCGCTGAAGCTCCAGAATTGTTATCAAAATCATCACCCGCAGCAATCACAATAACTTTGTTATCTCCCGTTGATGTCACAGACACACCTGAGCTAATTTCAACATCTGCAGAATCAGCTGAAGCGGGCGCTAAAATACTTATATCGCCTGATGCAGTTAGGCTTTGATCAACAAGAATTTTTGTTTCATTCGTAGATTTACCAAAAGTTAAAGAGCTCATCACTTCGCTGTTATCATTCCAATCAAACCAACTCGTTTGAACGTCTGCATGATTTTGGAAAGAGTCACTGTAAGATTTGACAGTTACCGCTCCCGTAGTTGATATATTCGGAGTTCTATCACTCCACGAATAAGAATCAAATTGTATTGTAATATCAGATGAGCTTGAAGTAACAGCAGAGCCGGATTTTGATCCAATGTATGGAGCTGCGCCGAAATATAAATATCCGCCAGCTCTTGTATCTAATAATTGAATTGGTCCACTTGCAGCTAAAATATTTAATTCTTGTGCAGCGGCTAAACCATAGACATCACCTGTTGCCTCAGTGTCAATTCTTATTCCTCCACCTGATCCAGTAGCTTGAATGGTTCCTGCTTGGAATGTATATAATCCATAAGTATTTCCACTTGTCTCATTAATACTGTGGTTACCAACAATTCTTATCGCATTAGAAGTTGTGTTTGATGAACTTAAATTAAATGTATAGGTTGAATATTGATTTCCAAAATTTATTCCAGCGCTATAAATACTTCCATAAGTATAACTTTGTCCTTCTAAATAAAGCGTTCCAGTTCCACTATTAATATCCATGTTACCACTGTAAAAACTTAAACCAGCTCCGCCAGAACCAATATCAATTGATGTTCCTGTTCCACCATTATTGCTTGTCTTACCTCGCATAATGATGTTTCCACCATCTGAATCAATATCAACCGTATTAGATGCGGTTCCATCAATTCTTAATCCTGCAACATACCAGCCACTAGCAACACTTCTTCCTGTTGCATAACCTGATCCAGATGCATCCCCACCAGCAAAAGTAATATTGCCTCCATTACTATCAATAACGGTTCCACCTTGTATTAAAATTCCTCCACCATTGGTATCGTCTGTATCGCTGGTGAATAAAATATTACCTCCGGTTGAGGTTACTGCAAGTGAAGTTGTGTCGTTGGTTTGTGTTGTGATATCTCTTTTGGCTCTTAAAATAATATCTGTATTAGAAGCCGATGAAGTTATTATATTCGTGTTAAGAATAATATCTTGATTAGCTGTAATAGTAATTGCACCAGCCGCTACAAGACTTCCTGTCAAAGTAACATCGTCACCCCAAGCGATTAAAGATGATATGTTTGTGTTTGATCCAATATTTCCTGATAGAGTAAGATCACCAACTGTTGTAATATCTAAATTATAAGCTCCGTTAATAGTTCCAGAAATAGTTTGGTTGCCAGCATCAGAAATGATTGTTGAATTTGATCCTAAGGTAATTGCACCGGAATAGGTATTATTACCAGACTCAAAATAAATGGCGCCATTGCTGGAAATGCCAGAACCATTAATCGTAATCGGTTCAGCAACTGAAATACCACTTGAAATTTTTAACATTGCACCGTCTAAAACGGTAGTGCCTGTACTTGAATTTCCTAATCCTGCAGCATTTGTGATCGCCAAGGTTCCTGTATTAATATTTGTTGCGCCCGTGTAAGTATTTGTTCCACTTAATGTTAGTGTTCCAGATCCAGATTTTGTCAAAGACCCAGCACCTGAAATCTCTCCATAAGTTACACTCCCGGCATCGGTATTATTAATTGAAATTGTATTAGATATAGCTAAATCATTTGTGAGGATAACGTTGCTGCCGGTCAATGTTAAATGCTGTAAAGGGTTTCTCTCAATTTCTAAAGAAAAGCCGGATAAGATTGGATTTTGATCTCCACCATAATTACCATCCAATATCAACTTAACATTGTCTGAATTTGCTTCAAACCCATAAGTAATCATGGATGTGTTATATTGATTTTGATTAAAGTTATCTTGAAATTTCGTGGTTACTCCATTGTCTTCTAATGACATATCAATGTAGCGGATGCTATTAGCATATTCTCCCATGAATAGCTGAAGTTTATATGTTTCACCTGCAATAAGGCCAGCCATGGCAACTTCGACATTGCCTGTAGTGGACCCACTGGGTGTTTGAGTATCACCAGTCCATCTTATTGAATCTAGCACTTCATTTAATTCTGTATTTCCCGTATTAGGCGTACCCCAATAAACAGGACCATCTAATTCATTGAAATACCACATCTTAATACCACTAAACTCCTCACCATTTGTAGGGCTAGTTCCACCAAAATCCAAAAATTCAATATCGTTAAAAACAGTCGTTGAACCTCCTGCATTAGCCGCATATATGAATAGGCCTGTTGAATCGACATACGTGCTAAGTCCACTTGACACTTTTTTTACATCTACATTGCCTACACCAGTTAAAAATGAAGTCTCTTGATATCCGATCATGCCATTAAATCTTATGTTCCCTTCCCCAGCATTTACTATTAGCGATTCTGCACCTGTTACAGAAAATACAGCGTCATTAAATGTAATATCCCCTCCATTGCTTGTCAGACTTGTGGTGGTTTTTTTAACAAAAACTGTTCCTGTATATGTTTGTGAACCTGTCGTTGTGATATTTGCATTTAAATAAATAAATTTCGAGGCAACTAAAGCAAAATTTGCGCTACCGGATGCGGTTATGTCAGACTCAACATAAATTGATCCACTATTTGTATTGACTCCGGTTGAACCATAGGAGTTATTATTAGATGCGGTGCTGACCGTAACTGTTGTGCCGCCAGATAATGCTAAATTAAGTGAAGATGCAACAGTAGAATCAATTGTATAATCATAAGGATCTAAAAGCCAATGACCATAATTACCATTTGATGCACTGGCACTCAAATCAATAAAATCTATATTTAACACTAAACCAGACGTCTCAATCCGTCCCCCATCACCCGACTCTGTTCCACCTTTGGCATATAAGTTGCCACTCACAGTGGTAATGGAATTTGGGTTGGTGATATCCGACCAGATCACGATTTCACCGCCATCCCCATTGGTGAGTGCAGACGCATCAATGAGGACGTTTTGTTCGACGATGTTGGTGATGGCTTGGTGGATGTTGGTGTTGCTGTTTTGCCAAGAACCACCAATTTGAATTTGTCCGCCGCCAAGATGACCAGTGGCTATGATTGAGGAGCCGTCTTGAATGAGAATGTGTTTTGCAGTGAGGGTGATGTGGCCTGCTTGGGTGTGGCCGCTTGCTTCGATAACGCCTTGGTAAGTGAGGTTGTTTTGGTTCGCTGAAAGCGTGATGGTTCCACCTCTGCCATTTGAGCCGTTGGTTTGGATGTGTGATTGATCGGCGGTAATGGAATCATAGTTAGAAACGATGTGAATCGTGCCCCCGTCAAAGCCGTTGGTTTGAATCCAGGCTTGATTAAGATCGATGAATTGAGTTGCAGCAATATTCACTGTCCCTCCACGACCGACGCCACCGTTGGTTTGAATGTATCCGTTTAAGTCTATAGTGTCTGCGGTAAAACTAATCGCACCCCCAGTATTGCCATTGCTTCTTAACTGTGCAGAGGGGGTTAGAGAAATGGCATTGTTCGCAGTCACATTAATTCTTCCCTGGTTAGATGAGTTGCTTGTTTGCAAGGTGCCGGTTATGGCTATGTTATTTGCTGAGATATTAATGAGTGGATTGTCGGTAGCACTTCCTGTCGAGGTTACTTCACCTAACATATTGATGGTTTCTGCAGCACGGAAGCTGACCTGGTTGGCTGTAATTTGGGAAACGGAGTCAATAGACAAAGCATTAAAACTGGTTGCGGATAATATGAGTTGTTGGTTACGATCACTGATGGACCCTTGAAGGTTAAGCCCATCACGAGCGATAAAGGTCAGTCCTCTGGATCCAATACTCACATTATTAATGACTGTACCTGCAGTCAGTGTAATGTCATGGGTTTGGTTGCCTTGTGATTCATTCGAAGTTTGAATAGTCACATCCGTATGAGCTAAAGTGTCCGAGACCACATTTGCTGCTGCTTGGTCGAGAGTAACACTAGATGCCGTATGAATCCATGCGCCAGCTTGTGATGATTCTGTATTCCCTGCTTGAGCAGAAATGTTCGTATTTTCATCAATAATGGTGGTATGTGCGGTTGTCTGAATCGTACCACCAGAACCGGATTGTTGCCCATTCGCTGTGATTTCACCCGCAAGCGTGAGTTGGTTTTGTGCAGTAATAGTGACTGTTCCGCCATCACCATCCTGGGTCGCATTCGCTGCAACTAGGGATCCTGACTTGACGTCAATATCATTCGCCTGAATAGTGATCTGGCCACCTTGTTGCTCTGCACTCGCTAATGTTTGTGACTGAGAACCAAGCTCCACTCTGTTGCCACTAATCATAATTCGACCGGCTTCATTTTTAGCGATGGTGGTGGTTGAGCCCACATTGATTTTTCCGCTTTGCTTGATCAAACCACCGTTAATTTGATTCACCGCTGAAGCTGACAAGATCACATTGCCACCAGGAGCTTCGACTAATAATTGATTTTCAATCAGGCTGTTATACAAACTTGGAGTGGCATTGATTGATACCAAACGGTTGTTGTCATTAAATTGTAAATTGATTTGTTCACCGCTAGCCATGGCCACGTCACCCTTGTGAGCCACAATCACGCCCTCGTTTCTCACGGTTGGCGCAAGCAAGGCCACATAAGATTCCAGTGCTTGGATGCTGCCGGCATTGACCACAGCAGAGTCTTCGGTTTCCTCATACTGATAATTACCGTTATTAAAGTTATCATCGGTAATGTGTTGAGTCGTTGCGGTGATGCCACCCACTTCGATTTTGGCGCTCGGGCTAAAATAAATGCCTGAACTGTTTTCTAAAATGACCTGACCATTGGCATTGATCTGGCCGTAGATCTGACTCGGGTTAGCCGTCGTAATTCTATTTAGAGTCACAGCTTGTGCGTTTGGCTGGTTAAAGTTCAAGGTAGATTGTTCACCAACGTTAAACGTATCCCAATGAATAATGCCGCGCTGTGAAGCCTGGTCAATGTTCATGGTCGCTGAATTTGAGTCCACCGTTTGGTTTATGGTGATATCACCTGATTGCACCACCCCATTGGTTGGAAGTTCAGTCGCTGCCGGGTCTGCATAGACTGAAGTAATTGACATTAGCGTCAACAAAAATAGAATGAGTGAGGTGGAATTCTGGGTACGCACTAGAAGGTCACCCCCGCTCTCAACCACACAAAGTTGTTCTTGTTGCTACCGTCCTGATCACCCCCCGATGTCGCCGGATCGGGATTCTTTCCATGACGTCGAGCGACGAGCACACTCACATCGGATGCATAAGGTCCACGCCAAGTCAGGCCAAGCCCATAGCCTTTGTAAGTGATACGATTGTTTGAGGCAATATCGGCACCCGATGAATTTTGATTGTCGATGTACTGTTGCGCATGACCGATGTCATAAAATGCACTGCCGGTGAGGTTGTATGGAAGACTTCGACGCACTTCAAAATTAGCGATATAACCTTTGGCACCTGACCCTTCATTTAAGGGGTAGGCTCTTACTCCATTAGGTCCGCCTAAATAAATCTTCTCGGACGAATCTAAATTTTGATCTGCCCACTGGTAGAAAATTTTACCCAGAGCACTCCACTTATCCTCAATAAATTGGGTACGTGAATAAGACAAGGTGAGCTTATTAAAATTACCTTGAGTGTTTGCCCCGTCTGCATCGGAGCTCTTGTTCGGTGAACCGCCTAGGTCCACATTTCCGCGATAAAAATTAGCTTGAAATTGATTAAAGGCGCCACTAAAAAGAAGGTTGTCAGTAACCTGGCCATTCGCACCCAGATTTAGCACTCGTGTCTCGTAATCGCTGGAGGTGCCAGAAAGCGTTTTATTTTTAAAAGATCGGTTTTCAAAGCCAGCTTGCGAAGTCCATTTGTTGGTTGGTTCCAGGCTTAATGGGTATTCAAAATTGATGCCCATGGAGTTGGAGTAACCGGAGGGTTTGGTGCTATCAAATTCTTGCAAAATCACATCGTACTCTAAGTAGCTCGCAGTAAGATTGGTTCTTAAACCACTGTAACCGACTGGAATGCCATAATTAGCTCTAAGGTAATCTACACCCTCAGATTTTAATGTCGTGAGGCTGATCTGATCTCCAACCCCAAAAGGATTATTTAAAGTGGCTGAGGCAATCACACGCTGCTGACCGGTCGACCTTGAACCGTAATTGTCATAATTGAAGTTTGTGATAAAACGCTTTGACTCGGTCGTTTTAATGACAACGTCAGTCGTGCCCTCTTTTTGCCCAGCTTGTAATTGTGCTTCCGCTTTTAAGCCGGGGAGTTCATTCACAATTAAGATTCGTTGCGCCACAAATTGAAGATTCAATTCTGAGCTTTGTGAGCTTTTGAAATACTGTTTTAAGTAATTCGATTTGATGCTCGATTGTTGATCGCTGTCAATAATCACCTCACCCATCTGCGCCTCTAAAATCTCAAGCGTCAGTATGCCGTCGGTGATGTCTTGATCTGGTAACACAATTTCCGCTATGGCATTACTTTGTCGATAAAATATACTCAAGTTATTTGGAATGCTTTTAACCTGATCGACAGACAGAGGTTGATTGAGATATTGATCTAAGAAGTCTTGAATTTGTTGGTCAGTTAAAGATTTGTTGCCAGTGAATTTGATTTGTTTTAACGTGACCATTAAGTCTGAAGGGTCAATATCTTGCGGTTTTTGTTGAATGTCAGGCTGAAGAGGTACTTCTATTTTTTGCGGATCATTGTTTTCAATTTGATTTAATATCTGTCCAGCATCTGTTTCTCCAGGCTGAGCGATAGCGTTGGCATAAAAACCAAAGACAGAGAAACCCAGCACTAAATTTAGCGTGTTGAATTTACTAATGAAAAAACCTCCCTAGGATTTTTCTAGACTTAAATCAAATTGGAAGACCATTATACTTATCAAAGTGACTTATTTCAATTAGAAATTATGTATAAGTCAGTTACCTATTCTTGGGTTTTTTATCTGTCTGGAGAGAC
>TARA_B110000503_G_scaffold38003_1_pt1 | contig 10870 bp, 14 predicted proteins | sample TARA_B110000503 | Tara Oceans TARA_B110000503 (sample SAMEA4397472) | marine metagenome | biome: Polar Biome; feature: [SRF] surface water layer (ENVO:00010504); material: water (ENVO:00002006), including particulate matter (ENVO:01000060) such as... | depth 5 m
TGGTAGTGGTGCCCCCGGAGGACTTACTTCTGGTAGGTTCGGAGACATCCCCGCCCGCAATGGCGGTAACGGCTTTCTAATACTAAACTTTGGGGGATAACGCGTGGAATACTTACAAATAGACCCAGTAACTCAGGTTGCAGTAGGCGGTGTCTTCACAAAACACGACTGGATTGACCCTTCAGAATATGTTGATTATCGCGCAGCCTCTGAAGGGGCGCAGATCGGATGGACTTGGAACTCTGAAACCAGTTCTTGGACAAGCCCAGAGGCCCCTTTAGTTAGTGTTGAGGAGGTTAGGAAAGAGAGAGATTCTCTACTAGCCTCAACAGACTTTACACAGTTACAGAACAGTTCTTTAACAGATGCTGAAGTAGCTTCTTGGGCGACGTATAGACAGGCTCTTAGGGATATGCCAGCTACTTACGTCCCTGTGGCTGACCCCACATACCCAGAAAAAACTTAAACTGAAAACAAGGTGCCAATTATGACTAAAGCAGCAAGGGTAATATGGGCTTGCTTATTACTACCTGTATTTGCACAAGCTGCTGAACCTATAGTAACGGACTCTACTACTAACAGTACAGTTCATACTACTGGCTCAGTAACGACTACACTAAAGTCACCGCCACCTTCTGCAATATCCCCCTCACTATCTGGGGGTAATTCAGATTCATGCACGGTCGGCGTGGCTGGCGCGGTGCAAACACAGATACTTGGCATCTCTGCAGGAACTACTACCCGTGACCTTAACTGCGAGCGCTTGAAGAATGCCAAGACTTTGTACGATATGGGTATGAAAGTGGCTGCTGTATCAGTACTTTGTCAGGATCTACGGGTCTTTGATGCAATGCTGATGGCAGGCACCCCCTGTCCTTATAATGGTATAATAGGTGCTGATGCGAAGATCGCATGGGAGAACGACGAGGAAGAGATTCCTAAAAAAGAAGTAATTACTAAGTACGACACCACGGAGTTTTTACTTAGTGTAGGCGGTGCAGTATTAGGGCTACTGTTCCTATTATGAAGAAGATGCTCGTTGTGTGTTTATTGTTTGTTTCGTCTAACTATGCGCACAGTGAATACCTCTACGGCATAACAGGAAACATGGCTGGCGTAGGTCATACATGGGGAATGTCTAATATTGGCCCAAGTAACAACAGGGGCTTACGGGTTAATGGTGTGTACTATCAATACACCCCGATTAAAGAAACTGAAGATGGCATGCTTGTCCACATTCGTAACGAGAGAGTTGGTTCAATAGGAGAATACATATTCTCTGAGACAGACGATTGGAGTGGTCTTCCTGGAGGTATCCCTATTACCAAGGGATTCACAGTCGATAATCTACCCATTGAATTGTGGGGTGACGGTTCTATTTCAGTTGAGGGTATAGGTTCAGTGGTAGATGCTAATGTAGTTTACAGTTATAAGTATAACAACGACTGCTTAACACCACTATCAGATCCATCATGCCCAGGATACATGGATGCTGTTTTAGCTATGGCAGATGACTATGACGCTACAGGGTATAACCCTTTAGACGATGAGAACATCACTAGTACCTTAGAAGAGCAAGCTGAAGCAGACGAGATAGAAGAAGAGAAGGAACAAGAAGATTCAGGGGAACTAGAACGTGCCTTAAGTGGTGTGGATGGTTCTATCCTTGCATCTAATATAATTGCACAAGATTTATTAATGACGGCTATGACCCGCTCTATTGCTATCGATTCTTATTACAAGAAGACATTAGCAGGAGGGGAGTATAAGGAAAAAGTTGTTCTCATTGGTGGCGAGTTATTGGATAACTCAAAAGCGGCTAGGGTAACCCTAGCCCAACAACTACTGCATACTGAGATGGTGAGTATGCAGTACAACCAAAGGTAACGACTGATGAAGAAGACAGCAATAGCCCTAGTATTATGCACTGCATCCACTATCTCGTTTGCAGCAGATATCCCTATCTCAGGCAACGTACAAACACGATGCCTCATTATGACAGACACTAACGGTGTTTTCGGTAACCCTGTGCCCAGCAAATTGAGTACGGCTGCGGTAGACGGTGGTGTCGTGCCTGTAGTTCGATACGATGTAACGCTTGCAGATTCTTACGTAGCTAAGATTTCAACACCTACTTCGTTTAGCACCAGCCCGGCCTTAACTGACTCTGTTGCTTGGATGGGTGCAACCACAGTGACCAAGACTACTGACGCAGGTATGTCTGTCTACGAGACCAACAAAACGATTTATGGCTCTACTACTGAGTTTGATTTAACTATTGCGGGGTCTACATGGTTCTCTTCTGAGGCTTCTGCAGTCTATGGCTATAATAAATCATTCCCTGGAGGAAGCTATAATGCGCTTATATTGGCAGAGTGCATTGCTAAGTAAAGTTGCTGCGCTACTTGTAACGCTAACCTTCGGTAGTGCTACGATAGCTCATCAGATGACACCGACATACCCTGTATTTAAGGGGGCTTATATGGCGGGCGTATCGGTGACTACCTTAAGCTTATTTAATAAGCGAAAAGACGTAGCTTACTACCAGATCGGAGTGTTTACCTCTGAATGGGAACCAGTAAGATTCGTATCTAAGTACAACGTAATCCCGATGGAGTACTTGGATACTGTTGAGTTTGATGTGTACGTTAACAATTCCACATTAGGTTCGGTGGAGTACATTTGCTCAGTGTCAAAGCTTAGAGTGGGAACTACAGTATCATCTAAGATATGTTCGAGGGTCAAATGAAACCGTGGGGCTTATTGCTTATGTTGCTGATAGCAATGCCTTCACTTGGTAGTAACTCACTATCCTTGCAATTACCCTCTAGCAGCAACAGCTACCAATCGGATAAGTTTAAGACGGGAGACATGGATTGCTCCAATGCGATAGGTGGCACCATCAACTTAGAGTTCGGTGTGACTGGCATCATTAACAATGCAGCCAGCATCTTTGGCTCTTCCAGTCCTAGTGATCCACCTCAATCTAAGGACCTTGGTGTGTTTGCCAAGATCACCATGCCGTTGAATGCCCCTGAAGAGCGTATTAACTGCAACAAGCTTTATGAGATTGAGCTTGATAGAAAGCGTCTAGAAATAATGATGCTAGAAACAGAGTTGAACGCTCTTAGACGATTACAGTTGGACGGCTAACATGGCAGAAATAGAATACGGCGGAGTAAGTTTATCAGGCAGTAAGTTACTACTTATCGTTCCATTGGTTGGTACGATCGTGGGTGGACTATGGGGCGGTTTTGAAGCGTACCAACGCTATTTATCTATGGAAGCCCGTATCAGTGAGTTCGTAACGCCCGATTTGTCTGACTACGATAAGCGTATAGCGATCATGGAAAACAAGTTCGCTGTTATAGATAAAGGCATAACTCTGCTAGAGGATGAGATTGCTTCTAATAGAGCAGACACTGAGAACCAGTACGTTACCATAAAGGACTTAAAGCAATCTGTACGTGACGATATAGACCGTCAAGAGAAGATCATAGATAAGGTTGAAGATGATATTTCAGGGATTGAAAGTGATGTTAGAGACACTATCGACTCCGCTGAAGGTAGGTTTGAAACTAAGCGAGACCAACTACAAAAAGACTATGCGCAAAAGTCCGACACTATAAGAGTGGATGTAGAGCGCAAGCTTGCAGATCTTGAAAACGCATTGAACAAAAAACTACAGCGGGCATTGGATAACCCTCTCGCTAACTAATTAAGACGGCAAAAAAAGGTGATCTATGAGTATTCTAAAAACGATTTTCGGTAGCGGTGATGTGATCGGCAAAGGTATGGATTTGATAGACTCATTCCACACCTCGGACACTGAGATGGTCGAAGCCAAGACGAAGGCAAAGACTGATCTGATGACAGCCTACGCACCCTTTAAGATAGCTCAGCGCATACTAGCAACCATGTTTGCTGTGACTTATATCTCAACTTATGTGCTAGTAATCGTGATGGTGTTCCTGGACAAAGACGTCGCAGCAGTAAAAGGGATATTAGGTGAATTCCAGATTGATTGGATCATGCTATCGATTGTGATGTTTTACTTTGGTGGTGGTTTAGCGGATAGCGTAATGAAGAAAAAAAGCTAGTTTTGATATATAATATAAGCTGTGCTAATAAATTGAGACACTTATGCAAGAGCTAGAGAATAAGATAACGAGATTTGAGTATGACATCAAATCCCAGGAGGCTCGGATACTTAATTTAGAGGCCGCGTTTAAGGAGCTACACTCGTCGCTCAACGGTATACAAAACTTGTTGATGCAGATCAAATGGATCGTTGTTGGGGCCTTACTGGTAGTGGCACTAACGGACGGTACCTTCGGGAACCAACTTATGAAGATGCTATCATGAATGAGTACAAGTATTTCTCTAACGACGAGCTTAAATGCAGCCATACAGGCAACTGTTTAATGGACCCAAGCTTTATGATCACGCTTGAAGCTATACGCATCAAATGTGACTTCCCCTTTACGATCACTTCTGCCTATCGCGATCCCTCGCACCCCATCGAAGCCAAAAAAGCAAAGCCTGGATCACACGCAAGCGGTCGTGCTGTTGATATAGCCGTGCGCGGCGACAAAGCCGTTAAGCTAATTAAAGTAGCTCTATCGTTCGGTATCACGGGCATCGGTGTGCAGCAAAAGGGCGGCGCTCGTTTTATTCATTTAGATGATCTAGGTATTGCGGACGGGTTCGCAAGACCTAATATTTGGAGCTACTGATGGCTGGTTTTAGTGTTTCAGAATTTAACGGCATTGGCCCCAAGATTGCCCCGAGGTTACTTGCCGCGTCTGTTGCTCAGACAGCACAGAATGTGCGTTTGGATTCGGGTCGGTTAGAAGCGCTGCCTAATGCGAGTGCTTCAGTGCATGTAGTACCTTCTGGAACGAACACAGTCTATTTGTATTCGGGTAGTATTTGGAAAAGCTACTCAGCACAAGTCGATATAGTTGAAGGCCCCATTGTTAATGACGTGACTGAACGTGTTTACTACACGGGCGAAACGTACCCTAAGATTTACAGAAATGACGGAGGCCCCTATCGTTTAGGAGTTCCGGCACCGACTACTACACCAACAACAACGGTTTCGGGAGCGCAGAGCGACGGGGCCCTTGAGGAGAGCAGAAGTTATGTTGTCACCTATGTCACAAGCTGGGGAGAAGAGGGACCCCCATCAAACGCTAGTTCTCCAACAACGTATATGGATGGACAAGACGTATCGATCGACCTACCAGCTATACCTTCTACTTCTGGTCTTAATTTTAACGCAGGTGCTTTAAAACGTATTTACCGAACGAACACCGGTAGTAGTGGCACAAGCTATCAGTTTGTGGCTGAAGTACCATACACGCAGACCGTATACGCAGACACCATTCCCAACAACGCGCTGGGGGAAGTGATCCCATCTGTATCATGGATGCGCCCACCTGATGATGATACGGCGATGTTCCCAACTGGCGCAATGCAGGGGCTTTGCTCAATAGGCAACGGCATCATGGCAGGGTTCACAGGGAAAACGCTATGTTTTAGTGTTCCTTACTTACCGCATGCATGGCCTGTTAGTTACCAGCTAGCCACTGACTCAGATATTGTTGCGATTAAGCCAACGTCCGGCGGGCTAGTTATAGGGACAAAGGGCAAACCTTACATCGCACAAGGAACAGACCCAGCGTCCATTAGTTTGATTCAGCTGGAAAGTGACCAAGCCTGCGTAAGTAAGATGTCCATGGTAGATATGGGCGGTTATGTTATGTACGCATCACCTGATGGTCTAGTTGCTGTGGAGGGTTCAAAAGCTGAGTTGATCACAGAGCCGTTGCTTCGCCGCTCGCAGTGGCAGGCCTACAACCCCACGACACTTAAAGCGATGAATTACGAGGGCACGTACATTGCTTCAAACGCATCACAAAGCATCATGTTTGATCTTCGTGCGGGTAAGAACGCGTTATCAACGTGCAGCGATACCTTTGATGCAGCTTATAACCATTTAGAGTCGGACACACTGTATTTTGTAGACGGCGTATCCGTTAAGAAATTCGGGCAAGGTGTTGGTGCTTATACTTACACATGGCGCTCTAAGCCGTTTACAAACGTTCGCCCAAAGAATTACAGCTGGGGAAGAGTAGACGCACAAACCTACCCGGTTACTTTTGACCTCTATGCCGACTCGGTATTAAAACTGTCACACAGTGTGTTGAACTCTGAACCATTCCGTTTACCGTCTAACTATCTAGCAAAAGATTGGGAGTTTGAAATTTCGGGTACAGGTGCGATTAACAGCGTTGCCGTTGCAGACATGACGAGTGAACTCATATGAGCAGGAAAACAAAAGTCCCCGCAATACCTACGATCCCTCGTCAAATTGATGCGCAACTTCGTGGGGTATTGAATGCCTTGAAGGAAGCCTTGGAGATTCAAGTTGGCCATCGTGGTGAAGATGTGGACAGGGCGATTACTTTTCGTGACCTTGTCGACGGCGGGATGATCGAACTGCCGTCTGGCATTGATTTTGATCGTGGGGTAATCACTCCAATTCCACCGCCTGGTAACTTCTCGACTCCTCCAACACCTTATAACCTCACTGCAAATGGCACCTTTACCAATGTGATCCTATCGTGGGAGGGTGGGTTTACGCATCCTTTAGTGGCTGCAACTGAAGTATATCGGAACACATCTGACGACCTTAATTCTGCAACGCACATTGGTAGTACAGCGTCGTTCATCTATGTAGACACAGTTGAGCCTGGCACAACGCACTATTATTGGGTTCGCTTCCGCTCGCCGGCCAATGTTCCTAGTCCATATAATGCGACGAGCGGTACCTCGGCAACGACCAACAAAAAAGTTAGTGACCTACTTACAGACTTAAATGACGCTATTGGAGAGACGCACTTATCAACGACGCTATCCAGCGAGATTGCTAAGATCGCCCCGTTGTCAGGTCTTAATGAAACGGCGGCCAGCATCGAAACGCTGTTAGGGCAAGCAAATTCGGGCGCTTCGGCGGTAACAATATTACGTGACGCAATTAATGAACAACTAAGCTCCATCACAGTAAACTGGTCGGGCCTAGACGGTACGTCAGGGTTACAAGATGAAATCGATGTCTTGGTTTCGCAAGCTGCTGCATTAAAAGCGGTAATGTTGGCGCATGTCGATACGAATACAACAACGTGGGCCGGTGATGGTACATCAGTAGGACTATCTGCTGAAATTACCACTGCCATCGGCGACGCGACCAACCTTAAAACAGGTGTTATCGCGAATGTTAATAACAAGACGGTTGAGTGGCAAGGCAGCGACGGTTTAGGTGGGATTAAAGCAGGGATCTCCACCGAATTGGTGAATGCGACTGACTTTAAGACGGGCGTTACTACACATTACACAGGTGAGCAGGTCTCTTGGGAAGGTAATGATGGCAATGGCGGCATAAAAGCTGATATTGCGACTGAACTTTCGAGCGCAACCAGCTTAAAAACGGGCGTTAACACGGAAACAGCCAGTAAAACGATCAGTTGGCAGGGCAACGATGGAAATGGCGGTGTAAAAGCAGATCTGACACAGTCTGTCGTTGATGCAACCAGCCTGAAATCTGGCATTGTAAGTTTTAAAGATTCTAAAGAAGTATCGTGGCAGGGCAACGATGGAAATGGCGGTGTAAAAGCTGACCTTACAACAAACCTCACCACAGCAACTAACTTAAAAGACGGTATTGATACCTACAAAGAAGCGAAGCGCATTACGTGGGAATCATCGGACGGTACAGGAGGCGTGAAGGCGTCGCTTGCCACAAACTTAACGTCAGCTACGAGTTTAAAGGATGGTATTTCTGCAGAAGCCAATAACAAGAGTCTTAGCTGGCAGGGCAGCGATGGCAATGGCGGGATAAAGTCGGAGATTAGTTCGAGTCTTACGGCAGCAAGTAACTTAAAAACAGGTGTTAATGCTGAGGTCTCAACTAAGACTGAAACTTGGGAAGGCAGCGATGGTAACGGTGGCATAAAGAGTGACGTTACGTCTGCAATTGGCAGTGCGACTAACCTAAAAACAGGTATTTCAGCAGAAGTTACGACAAAAACAAATACATGGGAAGGCACTGACGGCAATGGCGGTGTTAAAGCGGACATCACAACGAACATTGGCACAGCGACCAGTCTAAAAGATGGCATTACTACCAGTGTGAATAGCCAAACGGCCACTTGGCAGGGTAGCGATGGTACGAGTGGCGTACAAGCTGAAATATCTTCAGCATTATCGACTGCGACTGACTTTAAGAACGGTATTCAGACTACTTACAATGAGAAGTACCTCGCTTGGAATGGTAATGGCGGCAGCGTTGATGGAATCAATAACGAAATCGTTGCCGTGGAGACGTTTTTTGCTGATCTAAGCTCGACGTTGATGTCCGACGTAACTTCGTTCCAAGCAACATGGGGTTCGGGTGAAACAGTCACGAGTGTACTTACCGAGCAAGGGCTAAAAATTGATGGCGTAGTCGCCGAGCAATACGTCAAGTTAGACTCAGGTGGCAAGATTGCAGGCTATGGTCTGTATAACGACTCAGTGTTCAGCGAGTTCGCAGTGCTAGCTGATGTTTTCAAGATCTCGGACGGTTCCTCAGAAGTACAGCCCTTTTCTGTTATTACAGGAGCAGGCCTAGCCATCGGCCCCGACGGGACGCAATACGGTAATAAAACGCTAGCGTGGCAGCAGGCTAACTACCCAACTGGAACATGGTTTGCTCCAGGTACTTATATCGATTCGGCAATGATTGCAGATGCGTCCATTGACTCTGCGAAGATAAGCAACCTTACAGTGGATATGGCGCAGGTTACTGGAGTGCTCACCGCTGCACAGGTCAGCGCGATTACTGTAACTGGCAGTATGATTGAAGCGGGAGCGTACTTAACATCACCGGTTATATACGGTGGCACGATCACAGCGGGTACCTCAATAACGTCCCCTGTAATCAATGGCGGTACTATCACAGGTTCATTAATACTATCTGGGTCAACTGGACTTGCTACCGAAGCAGGCGGTTCACACTATGCATATGACGTGGGCGTGGCTATGGATGTGGCTAGCTCAGGAACGTCAAGCACTACGCGAGCGACAGGCACAATCAAACCGTACAACTACGGTAATACCTCAGTACCTAACCCTCCGCTAAAATCTCCCGCTTCTAATCTATGGCGTTACCGTAGACAGAATGTCAGCCCTGCTATATCAGGGTCGGTTTATATTGCCAACGTAGGTGGGTTAATAAATGGGCAAGGCCCAACGAACCACTGTGTCGTAACAGTTCGAGTTTTGGAGCGCGTGGGCGGCACCGTACTCGCGTCAAAAGCGTTCACTATCCAGTCATATTATACCCATGACGATTCAACACAGACGTTGAACCTTACGGGGAGCAATGGTGGTTTCAACTTTGCGCTCACGCATCAGTACCGCACCGAAACGGGCACCGACGGCTGCGGTACTGATTATTACCATCGCATGGTCCCTCATACGATGACGTTTACAGTTGCACCGGTGAGCACTGTCGCTTTTAACGACCCAGCGTCCACAGGTTTGGTGGCCGAAGTGGTTATAAGCAGTATCAACACTGCTAAAACAAGCGTTGGTACTCGCATGATTCGCATACAGGATAACGCCGACAATGACTATTAATACAAGCCCCGAAGGAGTCGCTACCTTTCGAGTAGAAGGGCTCCCTACTAAATTCAGAACCCGGTTAGAGCCTGTTTTTGGAGACCGTATAAGGAACCTTTCCTGTCTAGCCTCAGCTAGGTTGAACTTCACGACGTACTCTTTATATATCCAAGGGCTCTGCAGCAAGAGTCTGAAGAAGGAAGGGACAGTTATGGCGCTTTGTTACAGGCTGCAACTTGATATAGAGGCCAACACGATCGGCGAAGAAGTTTACTACTACGGTTATGGCTGTGACATCCCCGCAGAATATAGACCTGTCGGGGGGACACCTAATGATTCAGGTACGTCGATTTTTTATAGTGGCGACACCGTAATTAACACCTTACTGATCGACCTTTCAGGGTCAATACCGGCTGATGAGATTGGTCGTATTAGCACACTTACAGGCATTGGGGCGATCCCTGAGCATGCCGATTTCATTAGGGTTCGCTTCCAAGAAAATGTTTTGCTCGACGCTGCTTATCACCATAGGGGAGGTGCTCTTGTTACCGCTAATTGATAATAATGTCGCGCCGTTTGGCATAGACACAGATAGTTCAGAGGTCGTCGTCACAGGTTTTCGTGCAGGTTGCGGTAAATCACTGCTAGCCCATGCGACTGCATTGAGTTTCGTTCGTGCAGGATACAGCACTTGTGTTGTGCAAGCTCCAAACAAAGGAGTCCGGTCTAATGCGTTTACCCAGTTCATGCGCTTTGAGTTAGGTAAGACGGAAGAGTTGGCGTATGCCGTACTTACTGAAGACGACGATCGGTCAGCCTACGACAGAGTTGTCTACGACGGATTACCTCAGACAGCGCCGGCGCTGCTCAAGTGTATCTACATCACGCCTGACTTTGCTGAAGACGTTGCCTTGGATATAACCTGTGCAGAGGCTCTTCGGTTTCGTTTAGCAGTCCAATCAAAAATAGCTGAGCAATGGCCAGAGATCCAGATTGAGTTTGTCCCTTTAGGACGCTCTGCTGCAAACCCCCAAAGTGAACTACTCGCTAAGACAGATTGGATGGTCACTAGAGCATTGGAAGAACAATTCTTACAAGGCACTAAGATCGCTGAGTTGCGGAATTACATACGTCTAGCTCAATTAAGCGGCTGGGAGCCAGGAACACGAATTTAAACCACCATAACCCACAAAGGTAAGATCTG